>Ga0172371_10011654_pt1 | contig 11689 bp, 12 predicted proteins | sample Lak12m_FD_114543 | JGI IMG/M metagenome (GOLD analysis project Ga0172371, IMG submission 114543) | Freshwater microbial communities from Kabuno Bay, South-Kivu, Congo - kab_022012_12m | ecosystem: Environmental > Aquatic > Freshwater > Lake | place: Democratic Republic of the Congo: South-Kivu...
TCCCAAGGAAGATTCTTTGGATTACGTAGCCAATCGTTACGGAATGTGGCACAACATGCCACGTCACACTACTACGTGCCACTGACGTCAAAAAACCGAAACGTTTCGCGACAGGCTCCTAGAGAAAAGATGGCGGACTGTGGCGTGGATGCTATTGTTGGGAAACCCATAGACATTCCCGATCTATTGGGGGTTATCAAGGGGCTGATTTAGAAATCGAAGAATGTCGGGACCACTCTGTCAAGACGATGAGATTTGCATGAAGGATCAAGACGAGGCACACAGGCTGTCGGGATACGTGATGACCGGCGGGAGTTAAAGGACATATGACGACAAAAGCGATCAGAATATTGGCAATCGGGTTGGCAGCGGCTGTCGTTTTATTTTTTGGCTCAATGCTCCAGAATCTGCTCATGGGGTATAATTGGCTTTTGGTATCTGTTTTGTTCGGAGGAACAGTAGGACTGAGTATCGGGCACCTGTGGACGAAGGCTCAAGAGAGAAATTTCAAACTTGAGAAACAGGTGGACACGTGCAACGCGGACCTGAAAAAGTCAATTCAGGACTACCAAAGCTTGACTAAACAGCATGAACGGGACAAGAAAGCCTTCATCCAAACACGGGTGCTGCATGAACAGGTGATCAACACCATGAGCAGCGGCGTGCTCGTGGTCAGCAAGAATGGGGAAATCTTGCTCGTCAACCGACCTGCGCGTTCTCTTTTGCGTCTTGAGGACGATTTCACAGAGGAATCGTGGAAGATTGTGCTCCCATTTTTCGATGACTGGAAGGGCGCCTCGATTTCCCGGGATCGATCCGTAGCCCGCATAACACTTCGGGACGGTACAAACAGGTTGTTTGGATTTTCCACCAGCCCTTTCAAGGCTGACGGCAGTCTCGTGGTTGTGTTTCAGGACATAACAGTCGAAGTTGAGAGCCAGGAACGGAAACAGCGATCTGAGGAGCTTGCCCTCGTTGGTGGGATGGTGTCTCGTCTCAGCCACGAGATAAAGAATCCGCTTGCAAGCATCTTGGTGGGAGTGAAGACCCTGCAGAGGGATACCCCACAATCGTCCCAGCACAATAACATGTTGCAGTTGATTTCGGAAGAAGTGAATTCTCTCACGAAGATCGTCAACCAATTGCTTGAGTCGGCTCGTCCGAGAGTGTCCTCTCCCAGTCCGGTTTACGTCGAGCCCCTGCTGGAAAGATGTGTGGACGCTCATGGTTCTCAGGCGGTCAGACACGGGGTCCGATTGGAGATCGTTCGATTCCCTGTCTCCATTCTCGTTTTGGTGGATGAACAAAGCATGCTTCGCTGCCTGGGTAGCCTGATCCAGAATGCGTTGGATGCGTGCTCAAGGGGGGACCTCATCCGCATCGGCTGGCGAGAGCTCGACCAGGCAGGAAGAGATGAGCTCGTGCCAGGATTCTCAGGGAAAGTGGTATCTCTTTTCGTTGAGGATAACGGAGCAGGTGTTCCCGATGAGCTCTTTTCAAATGAGAGCCGGATTTTCAAGGCATTTGTAAGTACCAAAGCTTCAGGCAGCGGCCTCGGACTCACAGTGGCCCAAAACATTGTGGAGGAGCATGGAGGAGTGGTTGTGGTGAGTTCCCTGTCCAACCGAGGAACAAGAGTTGAAATTCTTCTCCCCGTCCCTGAGTCCATTCCTTGCTGGGATTGGAATAGTGATCGGTCTGTTGATTGCACGTCCTGCTGTGTGAGGTCCACAGGCACCGGCTGCTACTGCTGGAAACAAAGACAGCGCAACGGTCATCCCGACATGGCGCAGTTGCCCGAACGGTGCCTGAAATGCGGCTTTTTCCGTGCGTCCAGTCTGACCCCCTTTTTCAGGTCTCGATTGGTTCTGTCGAAAGTAGAGTAGATGGCGGGAACGATTCTCATAGTGGACGACGATGCGCAGGTCGTCAGACATCTGGAGTACCTGTTACGAGCCGAGGGGTACCAGGTTGCCGGAGCCCATAACGCCGCCGAAGTCCGCCGAACCATCCGTGTCTTCTTCCCTGATGTAGTCCTCCTGGATCTCAAATTGCCGGATGCGGATGGACTAACCCTTATGACGGAAATCCGGGAGATTCATCCCTCGGCTCGTTACCTCATAATGACCGCTTACGGGTCCATCAGATCGGCGATGGAGGCTACTCGCCTTGGCGCGAGCGACTATATGACCAAACCGGTCGATATGGACGAACTCCTGATTTCCCTGCGAAACACAATGCGGGAGCGCATTAGAGACGAGGAAGTCCGGCTGCTGCGCAAGGCGGATCGCCCGCCCCACACGAGCCGACCGACAAGACCCGTGTCCGAACGAGCGGTCAATGACTACGCTTCGGAGGCAATGCGCTCAACCCTGCAGAAGGCCCGGCAGGCTGCCGCGGGAGACAGCGTAGTCCTTTTGCTCGGAGAGAGTGGGACGGGAAAGGACTACCTGGCACGCTTCATCCACAATCACTCCACTCGTGCGGATGGACCTTTCTTTGCCATTAACTGCGCCGCGGTGAGTCCGGAACTGGCGGAGTCGGAGCTTTTCGGACACGAGCCCGGCGCTTTCACCGGCGCGCGGGGACGCAAACGGGGGCTCTTGGAACTCGCCGAGCGAGGGACCCTTCTGCTCAACGAGATAGGTGAGCTTTCACCTGCGCTGCAGGCAAAGCTCCTGACGTTCCTGGACACGCGATCATTCACCCGTGTGGGCGGGGAAGTGAGTATTCCGGTAGATGCCAGACTCATCGCCGCCACCAACCGAGACCTTCAGAAGGAGGTGGCCGAGGGCAGGTTCCGAACGGATTTATTCTATCGGCTGAACGTGCTGTCCATTCGGGTGCCGCTCCTCTGCGAGAGAGTTCAGGATATACCTATCCTCGCCCGCGAAATAATCGCACAACTGGTCGCCGAGATGGACCTCTCGCATATTCCCGAGGTTGATGCGGCTTCCATGACGGCACTCGCCAACTACTCTTGGCCCGGAAACGTCAGAGAGCTTCGCAATGTGATCGAACGATCTCTGATGCTCTCGTCGGGGGAGACGGTGAGCGTCGCGACCCTCGACCTGATGGAGCGCCGGGAGGATTGGTTGTACAGGTTCCGCTTTCCAGAGAACCGATCTCTGAACGAGGTAATGGAAGAGGTCAAACGTGCCGTGATAGTTGAGGCTCTACGCAGGTCCGCGGGGAAACGTCAGGCTGCCGCCCGCCTTCTGGGCATTTCCCGCAACGCTCTGTTTCACCATATGAAGGCCCTTGGCATTGATGCGTGACAACCGTACGATTTCCCCTCCAAGCGCTTGTTTTCCGTACATAGCAGCGCTTGGTAACTTATTGATATCCTAACATCTGCATAATGCGGCGCTTGATTATCGTACATTTCATTGACAGAGACGTGACTCCTCTTCATCCGGCGGCGTAGTTCCGCCGAACAGAAGTCTCTGATAAAACTTACTTAAACTTACAAATCGATTCGACCCTTCCGGATGGCACCAGTATTGCTAGCGGTCCCGCAGGCGCAGGGTCTGTAAGCAGCGCAAGGGTCCTGCTCGTCCAACACCCCAGACATCTGAGCATCGGAGCCCAAGAAGTAATTCAGATCAAGGGAAGGGATGGCGGGCGCGTTCACGTCTCTCTTGGAAAACCGGAAGGTAGGAAAGGAAGTGGCTTTGGGACCTTCTGTCCTCATCGTGGATGACAATGCCGGCTTGACCTACTTTACCGCCTACAGCCTCAAGCGGGAAGTAGAGGGGCTGGAGGTAGTCACTGCCGGTTCTTGCAAGGAAGCGCTGGTTCTTGCCGATGAACATCACCCGTCGGTGTTGATCGTGGACCTGAAACTACCGGACGGCAACGGATTAGAGCTCATTGACGATCTGAAGAGCCGCCTTCCGAGCACGATCCCCATTCTTATCACAGCAACACCCCTTCCTGCGGATCTCAACAGGGATCTCTTCGGGATGCTCACAAAACCTTACGATCCTCAAGCGCTCATCGATCTTGTCCGCCGGGCGCTCAAGTCGGGTGATTCGCCGGATGAACAGGCCATCGGAAGGTATCCTCGGCGAGAAACAGGGTTACCCTCTGCCCACCGCGACTTTCATCATGCTCAAAACCGACTGGCAGGATTGCTGGCAGGAATTAGGGCCTTACGATTGGAATTGCTCGCGGTGGCGGACGATCCCTCAGAGGTGCGGAGGATCGTAGACGAATACACCGATAGACTGAGCGCAATGGTGAAAGAGGCGGCAGAAGCGCTCAAGAGAAAGGCTTGACAGGAGATGACGACCCAAAAGGACTCCATTCTCCTTGTTGATGACGATCCTGATGTGGTGTGGGCTCTCGGTAGGTACTTTGCGCGAGCAGGCTTCCCCGTGACGACCTGCGGGGATGGGGAGGAAGCCATTGCCTTGCTGGAGTCCAGGGACTTCGATACGGTGATAACCGACATCCAGATGCCTCGACTCAACGGACTGGCTCTGGTGGATTGGCTTCGTGCACATCGGGCTGGTACGAGAGTGGTGGTCATCACCGCTTTTGGCGGCCCATCCATCAGACACTTGAGCATTAAGAAGGGTGCGATTCTCTACCTGGAAAAACCCGTTGACCCCGATCTGCTGGCCCAGGCTCTTTTGTCCTCCAAGGAAGAGACCGCTTTCTCGGGCAACATCGATAAGATCGACATTCTCGACTACCTGCAACTCATGATGTTGATCGGAAGGCAGGTGGTGTTAGAGGTCTCCTCCAAAGATGGCGGGCAGGGATTGATATTCATCGACAGGGGAGAGGTGAGGCACGCCAAGTGTGAAGACCTGGAGGGTGAAGAGGCGCTTTTCAGGTGTCTCTGCTTCGAGAGTGGGAGTTTTCTGAACCTCCCCTGGACCGAACCTGACAAGATCACCATCAAGAAGCCGGGAGATTTCCTGCTCATGGAAGCGGCTCGCAAGAGAGATGAAGCCAGAGCAGGACCCGCAAGAATGTCGGCAGGATGTCCGGAATGACTCGAATCAGACTGATCCGTAGATAGACTTTTGAGCGGCGCGAGTCAAGGAGTCGAGGGATGAACCTGGTACAAAAAGAAAATGGCAGTCCGAACCCAATCCTTTCAGAACTGGTCAAGAGATCCGGGGCCTTAACGGCCATGCTTATCACCAAGGAAGGATTTTCAATCGATGAGGCCGGTGACACGTCCTATTTGAATGTGACTGCAATGGCCGCTCTCGTTGCGGGGATGTTCTCTGCAACCCGCGAAGTGGCTCGTCTGGTCGGGGAAGAGAAGTTTTCCATACTGTTACAGCAGGGGGAAAACCGCCACATCCACATCAGCCTTATAGACGATTCCACGATGATGGTCATCATCTTCGAGGATTATCAGCGGATTGGTCTGGTGCGTCACGAGGCACGCAAAGCCGCTACGGCAATCAGCAGCATTTTGAAACGGCCCGATAAGCCTGAACTTGCCGAAGAAATAGCCACACCCCAGTTCAAAGAGTATGCCCTGAATCTCATCGACCGAATATTTGAGACCAAGTAGAGGAGCGGATCATGCCGCACATCAATTATCGGGACAAGGAAATAGCGTTCAAGATTGTTTATTACGGCCCGGGATTGAGCGGCAAGACGACCAATCTTAAGTACATTCATACCGCTCTGGACAAAGGGCGCAAGGGAGAGATGATCGTCCTCGACACAGAACAGGAGAGGACTCTCTTTTTCGATTTCTTCCCCCTGGAATTGGGTCACATAGAAGGCTACGCTGTGCGATTCAACATGTACACGGTTCCCGGACAGGTCTACTATGAGGCGAGTCGTCGTCTGATCCTTGAAGGTGCTGACGGCGTGGTCTTTGTGGCGGATTCGCACGAGGGCAGGCTCGATGAGAATCTTGAGAGTTTTGGCATGCTCCGGTCCAGCCTTGCAGATTTCGGTGTCGACTGGAGAAGGTTTCCCCTTGTTCTGCAATACAACAAGCGAGACCTGCCGCAACCTTTGCCGCTGGGGACATTGGAAGTCAAGCTGGGCCTCAATGGTATCGCCATCTTCGAAGCAGTGGCGACGGAGGGTCGAGGGGTAATGGACACGATACGGATGGCAAGCCGACAGGTCATTGAAAAATTCCAACCCTGAAACAAAACTCGATGGAGATAAGATGATGGCGCTTAAAGGAACATTGGAGGACATGGCTATCATTGACCTCGTCCAGTTCCCTCACAGCGGGCGTAAGACCGGGCATCTCATCATCAGCGGAACCGATGGGGAAGCAAGGCTTTCCTATGAGAACGGCTCCTTGGTCCACGCAACGCTGGGTGATGCCTCGGGCATGGACGCGCTGGTCCGCGTTGTGGGCTGGAATGAGGGTACGTTCGAATTCATCCCAGATGCAGAGCCCGAGGCACGGACTATAGAACTGGACCTTCACCGAGCGGTCATGCAGGCTCTCAAACTTCATGACGAGATGAAAAGGGAAGAAGAAGAAAGACGGGCCAAGGAGGCTTCCTGTGAAGAGGAAGGAGACGCGGCTCTCACTGCTCGATTGTCGGAATTTGTCGGTTCCAGTGACTTTGCGTTACACGCCTGCGTTTTGGACTCCAGCGGAAAGATTGGGGCCGCAGTCGATGGACCTGACGGATCTCCTGAAGGGATCGAGAAGATACGCTCTACGCTGTACTCCGTGGTGCAATCCCACCCCAGGGGCGCTCTTAAGCGTATTCTGCTGGAGGATGAGCTCGGCGCGGTGGCGCTGGTAGGGCTTCGCGATGGGGGCAGCCTCATTGTGGTTGCGAGCAAGGAAGCATCACTGGGCTCGGTTTCCATGAGTGTAGGCAGGTTGGCTGCGGGACTCGAATGATGAAGTGTGACATGAGCGAGAAACCAAGACAATCGGGGCCGGGATCTCTGCCAGACTTTCTGGAGGTCTGTGTCCAAAAGGGAATTCTGGATGAACGCTCGGCACAGCGTATAGAGCTTTATCGACGCTCCAGAGGTCTTGGGAAATACGAATCCGGATCAGCGATTATGAATGATCCTCCCGACTCGGGCTTGACCTTTGAAAACTATATGGTCTGCAAAGGCAACTCCTTTGCAGTGGAACTCGCCAAGACCGTCGCGTACAAGTCCCCGTCCCGGCTCCCGTACAATCCCCTCTACCTTTACGGCGACATTGGGCTTGGCAAGACCCATCTGCTCTCAGCAATCGCTAATGCCGCGAGAGACAAGAAGGTATTACTGGTCAACACCGCCGACCTGGAAACTGAACAGGAACGGGCCGAACGCCTCAAATCAAGAGCCGAGTTGAGAGAGTGGCTGGTGTCGGCGGAGATCCTGCTGGTGGACGATATTCAACTCTGCGAAGGACGGGAGGATGTTCAACGCGATCTCTTTTCGGTCCTGAACCACATGACAAGGGCGCAGCGCTGGGTGGTGATAAGCTCCGATGTTCCTCCCACCCGTTTGGCCGGGGTTGAATCTCGGCTCCTCTCCCGCCTCCACGGTGGAGTCATCGTGGGCCTTCAAATGGGTGACGGAAATGAGCGACGGGATTTGATTAAGCTTTTCCTGAACGACCGTTCGATGCCCGAAAATGTTGTCGATTACCTAGCCGACCATATAACAGACGACGTTCGTCGGCTTAAAGCAGCGGTTGCCCAATTGCTGGCTCTGCCAGAAGGGCCGCAAACGCCGATGACCGTTGATATGGCCCAGGCAGTAGTGCCGTTGCCCGAGAGCACCCCAGAGTCAACGGAAGCGCTGGAGGCAGCCTCTCTGGACCATGAGTCTCCTGGGCCTCAAATTTCCACAAACCTTGATGTACGGGTGAGTCCATTCGAGAACGCGCTCGCGGGGATGGAGGGCAAAGATCGTGATGCCTCTGCTACGAGGCTGCTCAAGAAGATGCTCGCGAGCGCGGAGAGCAAAGAGGAACAGTCCCTTGCTCTTCAGATCGCCGTTGGGGAACGGATCCGACAGCTTCGGAACGCAAATGGAGATCAGAAATCCATCCAACAGCTTGAGCAGTCTCTGGATCTGCTGAGAGAAGGAAGGATGGAGGAGGCGATACGATGCATAAGTATCTGATGTCACGCTCGGGACCAGGCCCGCCCTTGTCCCGCCCTCACGAGAAACCGACTGACAGGACTGCATTCTCAAACAGCCGTCAGAGACGGAGATAACAAGACATTGGAGGAGAACATGGTTGACAGGATAGATACCAGAGCAGTTTCAGGTATTCTTTACGGACTTTACAAAGCCCTTTACGGACTGGTCGGTGATAATGCGGCGGCGGTGATGCGAAAGGCCGCACCGGACATTCTCGACCAATTGGGCAAACTGGGGGTTGATTTCTCGTGTGTTGACGATGTGGACAAGCTGTCTCAGAAACTCGGTGAAACCGCGGTGAATGCCGGCCTCTGTGACAAGATGGCTTTCTCACTGAACGGAAACGAACTGACGGCCAACATAACCCAGTGCTCTTTCTTCGACCTTACCAAGAGACTGAAGGAAGAGGGCATACCCCCGTTCGGCTGTCCCTTTGCCGCCTTGACCATAGCCATTGCAGAGAAAAACCTGGGCAAGAAAGCAAGGCTTAAAAAATTGGAACCGGCGGGCGCTCCCGGCGACACTGTAATGGTCGTGGAACTTATTGACAAGTAATCGAGTGCTCATCAACGCATGCCAATAACCGTTCGTCAAGAGAATGAAGCAAACACATGGAGGACAAAAGATGGCTAATCTGAAGAGCCTGCTCAACGATCTTGTGAAAGTGGAGGGAATCAACGCGGCGGTCGTGGTCGGCCGCGACGGATTCGTAATTGAGGGAATCTCCACCGACGGAAAACTGGACATAGAAACCGTGGGCGCCGTGATTTCCACGGGTCTCGGCTCGTCGGAGATGATGGGCAAGGAGCTGAGCGTGGGGGCGCTTACCCAGTCAATGATCGAGTTTGACCAAGGTGTGCTGGTGATGGGTACCCTTGGGAACGATTCGTTATTGTGTCTGGTTTGCCAACCTGGGTCCAATCTGGGAAACGTGCGTCTGCAAATGAAGAAGAGATCTCCCGATCTGGCATCCGCTCTGTAGGGCAGAAATTACACAATCCACAGGGAGAGCTGCAAAAGGTGACGGGAAACCCTGGCAGGAGAATGCTCGCTTCAGCACTGCCGGGAGTTCCCTTCTCACCGAAATTGCAGGCTGATACCAATGCGCTTTCATACGAGTGGCACTGGGAGCCCGGTTCATTGCCGGTCCTGGCAGATCTCAACCGCTACGGACGGCGGAGCCTGACTCCGCTTCGGAGACCCGCCAGGACCGGCTTCGCCCATTGTCACTTCTTTGACCGCGCATTGGTATGAATGGTATCGGATGTGCTCCGACCGGTGTGGCTTGGCTGTCCTGAGGGTCGTGCATTGCGCCAAAATCAGATCATGGATGAGCACCTGGTGATTGCGGCGGAGTTGGGGGACGAGCGTCGGGTCAAGGCTTACCTCGATGCAGGGACATCCCCCGACACTCCGGATCGATTTGGAAGAACAGCGCTGATGGTTGCATCAGGAGCAGGATACATGCAACTTGTCTCGCTCCTTCTGGAAGCCGGGGCCGACATAAATGCTCGGGACGAGGATGGAGACACAGCCCTGAGTTTGGCCTGCCTGCGCGGACTCACGGATGTTGGGAAGGTACTCATTTGCAACGGGGCAGAGACCGAGGTAAGGGACAGACACGGCTTCACTCCCTTGCATCGTGCCTCCATGTCAGGTCACCCGGATCTGGTGGATTCTTTGTTGAACGCGGGCTCGGCTCGCGATGCTTCCGATAACAACGACAGGACTGCTCTGATCTGGGCTGCCTTGAGGGATCGCGCGGAAGTTGTCGACCTGCTCTTGAAGAGGGGAGCCAAGATCAATCACTGGGGCTTGAGAGACTGCACGGCCCTCATGGAAGCAGCGACAAGGGGTCTCATTGACTCTGTGGGACGGCTTTTGCGAGGGGGAGCCAAGCTGGATGAAAGAGACAGCGACGGGTTAACGGCGCTCTCACTGGCAATTCGGAAACGGCGCGGTACCGTGGCGAAGATCCTCGTGGAACACGGAGCGAACGTCAATACGATGGATTCTTTCGGGAGGACGCCATTGATATGGGCGTCAGCCCACGGCATGACCGAACTGGTCGAGCTCCTCTTGGATGCAGGGGCCGACGTAGAGGCAACCGGGACCAAAGATGGATGCACAGCCCTGATGGAGGCTGTTCGCAAAGGTCGGATAGAGGCGGCAAAGGCACTTCTGAAAAGAGGAGCGGATGTAAGTCGGCGCAATAAAGCCGGGTTTACCGCTCTGATTTTCGCTTCTTTCATTGGACCCACGATCCTAGCTATGCATAGCCGCAGCACCGACCTTTCGATCCTGGCATCTGAGGGACAGGCGGAGATGGTGAAACGGTTGCTCGATGCACGAGCCGACCCCAATGCCGCGACAGATGATGGTTTTACCCCTTTAATGGCTGCCAGTGGAGAAGGCTACGTAGAAATCGTAAGATTGCTCCTCCAATTTGGTGCGGATGTGACCGCAAAGAACAAACGAGGCTCGACTCCCCTCAGTTTGGCATGCCAAGAAAATCACAGTGAAGTGATCGTTCTCCTAAACTCGTACGTTTCGTGTAAGCGTTCACCGGGAAGGAAAACAAGGCCCGACAGCGAGGCGGTTGGCGAGAATCCCCATCCCCTGACCCCGTCCCCAAGCTTGGGGAAGGGGACCCAATAGCCCCCTCTCCATGCTTGGAGAGGGGGTGTGGAGGTGAGGACTCACACAATCCCGCGGTGAACGATGACGAAAATGTTTCATGTCCAAAGGATTGTCAGCGGGGGACTTGGAACACCTTCACGGCCCTCTCACCGGATTGCCTCCGGCAACGCAACTCTGGCAAAAATATCGGAAAATCAAAAATCAGGGCTTGATTGTGCGGGAAAACAGGTGAAACAGGTGGCCGACAGTCCTGTATTCGCCTGGGGGAGCACGAAAAGACTTGACAAGGAAACGAGGCGGGGGTATATCTCTACTTACTTGATAGATTTAGTGGAAACTGAGATATGGCGATATCCCAAAAAACCCAATATGCCGTCCGGGCAGTCTTTGAGCTCGCAAAACGCCGAGGCATAGGCGCCACAAAGATCGGTGAGATCGCCGAGGCTCAAGCTATCCCCCAGAGATTTCTCGAAAATATCCTTAACCAATTGAAGGGGGGAGGATTCGTGGAATCTATTCGAGGGAAGGACGGCGGATACCTCCTGGCTCGTGATCCAAAAAGCCTGACAGTCGGCGAAGTATTGCGGTTTGTAGAAGGTCCTTTCTCGCCGGTGGAGTGTACTGTGGGTGGCAAGAAGAAGGACTCTTGCCCCATGGATGGCCGTTGCCCCTTTCGTTCACTGTGGAACAAGGCCGAACAGGCTCTCGCGCAAGTCTACGACGGAGCGACCTTTGAGGAGCTCGTGATTCAGGAAGCCGAAGAAGCTGGCGCACGTCCTTTGGATTTTTCGATCTAGGGTACTGCTGAGTAACATGGCGTTCCGCGGCCTCTTCGCCGTTTGTCGTGGTGGTGCTCATGTTCACGGGTCCCTGGGCTGGGCTGGGTTGGGCTGAGTAGATTTGTAGCCGATTGATTTTTTTTGGGGTTAATGTCGATAAGATCGATCGA
>Ga0172371_10011655_pt1 | contig 11688 bp, 12 predicted proteins | sample Lak12m_FD_114543 | JGI IMG/M metagenome (GOLD analysis project Ga0172371, IMG submission 114543) | Freshwater microbial communities from Kabuno Bay, South-Kivu, Congo - kab_022012_12m | ecosystem: Environmental > Aquatic > Freshwater > Lake | place: Democratic Republic of the Congo: South-Kivu...
CGGAGATTGAGATCGAGAAGGGGGCTGAGATCAAGGAGCGCGTGCATGGCGCGGTGGCCAGGTTCAACGCTGCGATGAGCGGCGATAATGAACTCGCGACAGGCCGGGGCGAGTTGTTGGGCGATCAAGGCCCCCGCCGTTGAGATGAAACCATCGACCACCACCGGTTTGCGGCAGGCCGCCGCCCCCAGGATGACCCCGGCAATGCCACCGATCTCAAAGCCACCCACCTTAGCCAAAACATCGATGCCATCCGTCGGGTCAGGCCGATTCAGGGCCAGGGCCGCATCAATGACCCGAATCTTGTTGTCTAGTTGCCGATCGTCAAGGCCAGTACCACGGCCGGTCACCTCAACCGCCGATTGGCCGGTCAGGGCGGCAACAATGGCACTGGAGGGGGTGGTGTTGGCAATGCCCATGTCCCCGGTACCCAACAGGTCATAGCGATCGCTTATGCCGTTGACCAGGGCGATGCCTGCCTCAATCGATTGTACCGCCTGTTCGCGGGTCATGGCGGGCCCCTTGGCCAGGTTAGCGGTGCCAAAGGCTATTTTTTTATCAACCACTTGACCCGCTCGAACCAGGGCCCCCAAGTCAGCGGCTACCCCCATATCGACCACCAGGACAGCGGCCCCGGCCAAACGGGCGAGGACGTTGATCCCCGCCCCGCCGTTGACAAAATTGGCCACCATCTGCGGGGTGACCTCCCGCGGGAATTTGCTGACCCCCTCGGCGGCAACCCCATGATCCCCAGCCATGGTAATGACGACCTTGCGAGCGACGGCGGGGGTGAGAGACCGGGTCTGACCGGCCAGATCCATGGCCAGATCCATGAGCCGGCCCAAGGCCCAGGGGGGGATCGCCAACTGATCAAGACGGGCCTTGGCCTGAGCCCGCCACCCCTGATCCTGGCCACTTATCTGTGTGAGAGTATCGTCTAAGAGACTCATTGTTGTTCCCCCTTGAGGATAATTGGCAGACCACAAACAACCTGGATCACCTGCTCGGCCCCGGCGGCCAGCAACTGATTGCATCGTCCAACAAGGTCGCGGTAGGCTCGACTGATAGGGTGATCGGGCACGATGCCCGATCCAACCTCCGAGCTGACCACGATCGTCTGCCCTCGGCGCTCGTTGGCGACGGTTACGAGCTCCGACGCCAAGACAGCGATCTGTTCTTCCCCAAACACCCCTGAACGGGCGGCAAAGAGCAGATTACTGATCCACAAAGTCAGGCAATCAATAAGAACAGTGGCATGATCGGGGACAGACTGGAGGGCACTGGCGATAAGCAGCGGCTCCTCGACCGTCTGCCAGAGGCTCGCCTGACGTCTCCGTTGATGGGCCTTGATGCGAGCAAACATCTCGGGATCTTCGCTTGTGGCAGGCAGTCCATCCCCCACATCCAAGAAGGAAGGGGAAGGGCAGGTCGCGAGATAGAAGAGCGGTGCGCTGCCCCTCTCAGCGAGGGCCTGGGCGTAATCGCTCTTGCCACTACGCGAGCCGCCAACCACGAAAATCGTCTTGGCCATCAGCGTGTTTTCCTTATCCAGCTCATACGAGATTGAAGCCCTGCAGCACCCCACATTGGCCTTGAACCTCAAGCACTGTCAAGGCGGCGGGCTGAACGGCAAAGGCCAGGTACCTGTCAAAGGGCAGGCCGAGCAGAGAGCAAAGCATAGCGCGGATTACCCCTCCGTGGCTGATGACCAAAACCTTCTCCGCCGAGGTGGAAGTGATGACCTGCAGGGCCTCTCCGACCCGTTGCCAAAAGTGCCTCGTTTGTTCCCCCTCGGGGAATTGGAAGGCCAAGGCATCGCGTTGCCACTCATCAACCAGCCCAGGATCATGGGCGGCAATCTCGGCAAAGGTCAGTCCCTCCCAACGGCCAAAGTCAATCTCACGCAACGAGTCGAGAAATTCCGTGGGACAAACGCGCCCGGCCAAAGCCAGCTCGGCGGTCTGACGAGCACGAAGCATGGGACTACACAGGCAAAGGTCGATCTCCCCCGGTAGCAAGGTGGCAAGTCGTATGGCCTGCGCCTGACCGATTGGCGACAAGGGCCGATTGAGTGCGCCAATGTAACGGCCAGCGGCGTGATCGTCGATTGCCCCGTGACGAACAAGAAGTAGCTGCATGCCCCCTCCATGGACGACAACGTTTGACTGTGATTCGGGGAATCGAGTAAATGGGTAAGCGATCACAGGGTACCCTATCTGCTTCGCAGTCTTCGCTTAGCTGTCAGCGGCTTCGCATACCTTAGTATAGCTCACAGACCGCTTTCGCGCAGGTAAGCGAGCTAGCGAGAGTTCGGCTGGGGACCCCTGTAATCGCTTACACTTCGGAGGCAGCGCGTAATTTTCAGGCTCCCCATGATCACTTACGTGAATGGCCATAAAAAAAACCCGGTATCGCTCTCGGCGACCCGGGTTTCAACGTATAGCACGACCGATGACTACGGACAGCTACCATGGATGGCCCGAGCGAAATTTTTGCCTCGAAATCTGCTCGTCAAAACTCTCAGGCCGGTCTCCCGACTTGTGGATCAACCTACTAACCGCACCTTTCCATTCCCCCAACAGCTGGCGAACAGTGGTGTCTTGCGGCGTTCGTCCTCACTTACGGTTGCGGGGCAGTGTCGGCTTCGCACCGAACTTCCCGATTATCCCCCGGAGGGGGGCACCTGAGAGCGTTTTTTTCCTTCGTCTAACACTCGACCTCGTTTAGCAGTTCTTTATTTCGCTGTCAACAAGAAAACCGCCTTAACACCATAGCCACTGGAGCTCTCTCTGGGACAGCAAGAGGGAACAAAGTGGTATCACGCACACTGTTCGACTGGCCAAAAATTAAAAGGGGGCATAGAGCTCAATGGTGGCAGGGGATAAGGCTATAATTGGCAATAAAATGAGCATTAATGAGATAAAGTGAGAAAATGAGAGATATGTATTTTCAACAAAGTTAGAGAAACCTTCTTAATAACGAGCTAACCCTACAAAACGATGTCCTTTTTGAAATGGTTTTCCCAGCTCAACACCCATCGGCCATTGCCACGGATCGACATTACAACCTATTGAATTTATAATTATATTTATTTGTTGAAAACAGAACCTGGACAGAGCTATAAATCCCTACAGATCAGCTTTGACAGGAGCTATGCCTTTCTATTACAAAAGCCGCTCACGAGGGGAAGCCAAATTTTCTTGCTCGAAAAAGCTGGAATTTAAGAAATTAATCAACTCTTTCACCGACAAGGCCTCACAATTTTTGCCATGTCCATCTCGTCTCAAAGATGACCTGCTTGACGGGCAAGGTGAGAGAAGAACGACAACGTGCGCTATCTGTTATCAACCTCAAAAACGAAACTCTGTTATGACGTGGCAAAAGATCACTCAACACTTAAAGACGGAACTCTCGGCTGACCTCCATAGCCTATGGATTCAGCCACTCAACTGTAAGCGTTTTGATGATGAGGTGGTCGAGCTGTGTGGGCCAGATCGTTTTTTTTGTTCGTGGATTGCCGAACACTACGCCACCCAAATCACTGGGGCCTTGGCCGCCCACGGCAAAAAAAATGCCAAGATCGTCTTCTCTGTCAGCGAGGGCGATCTTGGCCCGGCATCATCATCTTTGGACGCCACCAAACAGCAGCCAGAGCGACAAAGGGAACAACTCTGCCTGCCAACAATCAATAATGCTCCAACCTTTTGTCGTACCTTAAACCCCCGCTATGTCTTTGATGAGTTTGTGGTAGGCTCGAGCAATGAAATCGCCTACGCGGCTTGTCACGCCTTGGCCTGTGGCGACAAGTCACTCGGCCAGTGCCTCTATATCAGCGCTGGCACCGGCTTGGGCAAGAGTCATCTCACCCACGCAGTGGCCCATCATATCCTGCGGGCTAACCCACGAACCCGGCTGAATTATCTGACCGCTCAACAGTTGACTGGCGATATGGTTCGTTCAATTCAAAACCGGCAGATGGAGGCCTTCAAGGCCCGCTATCAAGGGTCAGACATCCTGTTGATGGAAGATATGCAGTCCTTAACCGGACGAGCCAAGACCCAGGAAGAGTTGGGCTCATTTCTCGATATCCTCCTGGAGAGTGGCAAGACGGTGATCTTCACGGGGGCGACCCCCCCGCGTGATATCGTTGCCCTCGATCCTGGGGTGCAGTCCCGTTTATCGTGCGGCCTGGTGACCGAGATCTCCCCACCCGAGCTTGAAACCAGGGTGATGATTATCAATCAAAAGGCCAAGCACCTGCGTCTCACCCTTTCAGAGGAACTTGCCCTCCTCGTCGCTGAACAAATCAAGGGTGATGTCCGTCAGTTGAACAGCGCTGTCATTGGGCTCAAGGCCAAATCCAACCTCCGGCGCCTTAATCCGGATCGAGAAATGGTTGACGAAGTCATTGCCTCTCTGGTGGGCCAGCACCAGCAGTTGACCCCCGAGGCTATTCGCGATTTTATCGCCACCCAGTTCAAGCTGAACGGCACTGATCTCGCCTCTAAGTCACGCAAGAGGAACTTATCCTTCCCACGCCAGGTCTCGATGTACTTTGCCAAAAAGTATACAGTCAGGGGATTGGACGAAATAGGCAAGGCCTTCAATCGCGATCACTCGACGGTGGTGCATTCCATCCGCGTGATCACCACAGCCATCAATGAAAAGACCAGCATCCGGGGACAGATGGAGATCCTGGACGAAAAATTCCATAGCCGCTTCTTGAACGGTGTGTAATCAGAGGGGGGGCGACTGCCCCTCTGATTAAAAGTAGACGGGTTTGACTTTGGCACCCTCATCGACACGGCTACCACCGGTCTGCATGGCAAGCACCGTCTTCTTGGCGGACTTGATCATGTCGTTCATACCGATACCATCCCAGCCAAAGCCACAGACATGGAGCCCAGAGAGGTCTCTTTCGATGGCCGTGCGCCAGGCGAGTAGCCGAGGGTGGTCCATCTCCAACTGCGGGATCCCATGTTCGGGACGTAGCACCTTGGCCAACAGTGGCGGTTCAGGCAGTGGGATCAGTTGACTAAGGTCGGCCAGGACGCGGGCGATAATCTCTTCGTCGGGCAGGTTGAGGCGCTCGGGGTGGCGACGACCACCCACCAAGGCCTCCAACAGAACATTGCCCTTGGGGGCACGATCAGGGAACATGTGCGAGGTGAACATGGCCCCCAACGTGAAGCGGCCTTCCCTTTCTGGGGCAAGATAACCGAAGCCATAAGGGACTTGAGCCGAAGAGGGAAAGCCCAACACGACGTTAAGGATCTTAGAAACCGGCACACAGGTAAGCGGTGGGGCCTTAAGCGGTGAGAGGAGTTGCAGGCACTGATTCACCGGCAAGGCGACAATAAGACGACTCCCACGAACAACAGCCCGATCGGTTTGCACCTGCCAGCCACTCGCCGTCGGCGTCAGGCCTTGCACGAGGCAGTCGTAGGCCACTTCCTGTTCGCCACTCAAGACCTTGATCAAACGTTCCATGCCTTCTGGAAAGTTCAGCATAGAGGGGAGTCGTTGCAGTTTCTTACCACCACTTTTCTTCTTCCGTATCAACCCCCGCAACACCGATCCCGACTCTTTCTCCAACCGACGAACCCCCGGCATGACCGCATCAATGCAGAGTTTGGTATAATCTCCGGCGAAGCTCCCAGTCACCGCCGCATCGACCAGCGGCAAGAGCGACTTGCCAAAGCGGTAGCCAACCCATTCGCCGATGGTCATCGCTTCAAGACGCGGTTTCTTCCAGAGATCAGCCAATACCCGTACCTTACCCAAGGGCGAAACCAATGGGGTGGAAAGCACTGTCTTCAGGCTCTGCGGAAGGGGCAGTAATTGTCCATGATGGCAGACATAGCGATAAAAATCGGCTAACGGGGCCGACTGTGCCTCGTGATAGAGCCCGGTATCATGGAGGAGTTCCTGACTCTCCTCGGTGTTATCGAGAAAGCCGTGTGGCCCCCATTCTCCCTGAAACCCGGCCTGCTTGAAGGTCTGGATCGCCCCACCAGGCCGGGGGCTTTTCTCAAGCACCAGCACGCTATGACTCGTCTGCAGTTTGCGGATGAAATGAGCGGCACTGAGCCCTGAGAGGCCGCCACCGATAATTACGACGTCGTAGGTGTTATTCATGGTTCTTACGTTCCTGTTGATGGGGCAACAAAACCCCGTAGCTCATTATCCCCTTGCGAGCTTGGCCATATCCATATAGTATGGCACATCCTTGCCAGAGGTAGGTGGTCGTCTTGCGGCCTGAGGCGGATAGCTACCCAGTATCATAGAGTAAATGAATCAATCTGACGACCTTTTTCCCGCGAACCAACCCACTATGACGGCTATCCCAGTCGGCCCATCGGAACATCAGAAGAAAATTCTTATCCTGTCCTACTCCTTTAGCGGCCAGACCAGCGGATTGGTTCGCCAGATTCAGGCGGCACTGATACAGGAAGGGCATCAGGTGATCAAGGAACGGCTTATCCCCAGCCATCCCTTAAAGTTCCCGACGAGTTCCGTCCTCTCCTGCCTGAAGATGATGTTCACGACCTTTCTCCGTCAACGGGTCGCCATCCATCCCTTATCAGCGGATTGCCACCACCCCTTCGACTTGATCATCCTGGCCGGACCAACCTGGTCGTACAACCCAAGTGGCCCCATTCTCTCCCTCCTCGATCGAGATGGTGAGGCCCTCTTCAAAAATCAAGTGGTGCTGCCGTTGATTTCATGCCGGGGCTATTGGCGTCTCCACCGCTATGGCCTCATCCGCGCCCTAAACCGATATGGGGCGACTGTCCCCAACACACTGGTCTTCACCCACCCCAATCAGGAGCCCTGGCGCACCATCGGCGTCTTCTTGAAGATCTCTGGCTTGACCCCAGAACGATGGCCGATCTTGAGACAGTATTACACTCACTTCGGTCATTCTAAGGAACAACAGGAGGAAGCGGCCCATCTAGGTTCACTCATTGGCCAAGCACTACGACAAGATCGATCTCTGGCTGACATCTCGTTGAGAACCCCGCTTGCCATGGGCGTTAGAACTCAATCCCCGCCCGCGCCGTCACCCCCAGGTGATAGGGGTGTTTGATCTCCCTCATCTCAGTCACCAAGTCAGCGGCCTCAATCAGGGCGGAACTCGCATCTCGTCCTGAAATGACGAGATGCACGTGGCTTGGACGATGGCGAATCAACTCCAAAACAGTGGACTCGGCCACCAACTGGTAGGTAACAAGATAGGTCAACTCATCCAAGACAACCAGGTCATGAACACCACTCATGATTTTTTCTACCGCCAAGGCCCAGCCATGCTCCGCCGCCTGCCGAGTGGCCTCTGGGCTCTCCTTCCAGGTAAACCCCGTTCCCATGGTGTGGAACTCGACCCCGGGCATGGCCTGGCAGGTCTTGGCCTCACCCGTAACCCATTTCCCCTTAATGAATTGGATCACACAAGCGGTCAGGCCATGCCCCACGGCCCGCATAACCTGCCCCATGGCAGCAGTCGTCTTGCCTTTGCCATTGCCGGTGTAGATAATGGTCAGTCCCCGTTGTCGCAATATCCCCACCTCCCAAACTAACACTCCCTGCGCACCACAAAAAAGGGGTTTGACCATCGTCAAACCCCCTCTTGTGACATCATCGCTACCCCTCTCTAGAGAAATCGGACTGCGTAGGCCAGCAAGCGAAGCAGAAGGTGTTTTTCACCATCGCCCAGAGCCCTTCACGCGCTCCTTCCCTCTCTAGTGTTTCCCCTCTGCCATCTGCTTTTTTGCATCCTCAATGATTTGACTCATGGGCATGCCGTTGCCGGCGGTCGCTCCCGGGTTACTGTCGAGCAACGCCTGCCAAACATCAATGGCCGCCTGATGATCATGCAGGTCGTTCATCAAAACAATCCCCTTGTTAAACGGGGCCTGAACGTGTTTTGGATCAATAGCGATGGCTCGATCAAAGGAGGCGATGGCCTCGGTTGACTGACCGTTGTTGCGGTACATAATGCCAAGATCGGTAAGGACATTGGCATTGTTGGGTTGCAGGCTGAGATAACGATTATAAGCAGTAATCGCCTTAGCGAAGTTGTTGGTATCAAAGTAGGTGTTCCCCAACTGCAACCAGGCCTCGGCATCGCTCGTATTGGTGGCAACACGTTGTTCCAACGAAAGAATGGCACTTGCCTGTTGCGGATTTAAACTAGCAGAAGAAGGCGCGCCTTGATTGCCGCTCGCTCCAGCAACAGCCCCCCCCTGCATTTTTGACACTACCGGACGGCCCACCGCCGGAGATTGTAGCGAACTGTAGATCGATCCCCCTAAGAAACCGGCAACGAGCGCCACAACAACGGCAACAACCAGGGTCTGGGTCTTCACATTTCCATTCTCTTGAGCCATGTTTTTTCTCCAAGGAGTAGAGGGGGGGGATGACAAGGCAGGACGGTTGCCCACCAATGCCTGTTTGGGGGGAACTCAGATCGATCAGACCTCGCCCAGAATCAAGGTGTCAAAGTCCTGTAGTTTATTACGAATGATGATCTTTTTGACATCAGCGATATACAGTCCCTTTCGTTCTGAATACTGACTCAGGCCCTCGGCGATCTGCATAGAATCAAGGGTTTGACGACGAAGCTTACGTAATTCCCTATAAGCCGAGAGGCGATTGATGTTTAAGACATAGGAGCGGACAGAATCGAGCACTGATTCATACTCCACGATCTTGGGAGATTTAGCCCCCTCCTGATTTCCGATAGCGAAGGAAGAAGAACCGGCGTACATACCAAAGAGGTTGTGGTCTTCAAGTGCCGAACGAGAGACACCCCAGCCCGATTCGAGAGCCCCTTGGGCAATAATCAAGCTGGGGGGGAGGACATTGACCATACCCACAAGCTCTCTAGCCTTTTCTGTCCTGTATTTTCGGGTCAAACGGAGGATGAAATTGGCCTTATCTCCCCCAATTTTCTGCTGCCAAAGGGTATCTTCCTCTGCAAAAGAGGGCATAGCAGAAAGACCACCAAGTTCGTCAATAATCGCCAACAGTTGCTGCCGTTCCTGTTTGACTTCATCCAAGGCGACCATGACTGTCGGCAGCATCAGATCGATAAAGACCTTCCTCTGATCCTCATCGTCGAGAGCAGCAAGGGTGGCAGGCAGACGGGCGGGAAGTGAGGCGATAAGCGAGGTCACATGGGAAGCGGAGAAGGCGCTATCTCCATGATCAGCCGATCTTATTGTCAGAGAGGGAGATAGAGACGGATGCGAGGCTATGAAAGCGGATGGCATTTCAATCGCCTCGACTGTTCGCCCAGCCTCCCCCCAAAAGGGCGAAGCGATGGCAAGGCAGGGCATGATAAGCGGGGCATGGGCAAGGGTAGAGACAAAAGGGACTGTCGCGAGAGACAAGGAGACCAAGACGGGCAGCAAATGATGCCGGCTGAAACAAAAGATTTTACAATGGGTCGTCAGTTTGTTTACGAACTCAATCATTCAACACTCATGGCCAGGCATGCGTCTAAACAGCACCACCTAACACTTTGTTTTATAGGCACCACGCAATTTGCGGTACTATCATTCATAAAATCCCTATGGCCCCATTTTCGAAGGGGAGCCATGGGGATTTTACTGTTCGAAGCAACCGCTCCGGGCGGTATGCCTCATTTTTTGACATAAGGTGAGCAGTTACCGTTTGAGAAAAAGCAACTTCCCAACTGGACAACGCTGACTGGCGGAGGAAGTAGGATTCGAACCCACGGAACTTTCGTTCAACGGTTTTCAAGACCGCCGCCTTAAACCACTCGGCCATTCCTCCCCTCTTTTGGCGGCGGAATCTACCATCTCAGCCCTTAGCTGTCAATCCTCATAAGCAGGCCTTATACAATTTGAACAGGGAGTGAGATAGGAAAAGGGACAACAACTCCCGACAATAGTGATGAGCAGGCCGTGTCCATCCCGCCTCCCTACCCCTTAGCGGTGGCCAAACCAGGCGGCCAACCATCCCCCTCGCAACTGACTCCAAATCATCACCATTTCAACGATAGCTATCGCAAAATCCTTGGCCTTTAACTTTGAGCCCGGCATATCTTTCCACTGATGCAACGGATATTCACAGGCGATTTCAGCCAAGGGAGCGGCCCCCTGATATTTGTTCAACAGGAGGTAACGCCCCAGGAGTTCGACGTCAAATATCCAGTTGACCGTAAACTCTTTGGCAAAGACCTGACGTAGCTCCTTGGTGTTGACAAAGAGCTTGGCCCCGCATTGGCTGTCATAGATCGTTAGTCCCAAGAGCAAACTAGCCAATGAGGCAAAGATGCGTCCCAAATAGTGCCGTGCCATCCGCCTTTCGATGTGACGTCCCAGCAGTCTGACCCGAGAGCCAAAGACCATTTGGCAGCATCCATTGGCCAACAAGTCACGAAACGGCTTGATCTCGACCAACGGTGTTGCCAAATCCGCATCCCAAAAACCAACTACCTTACAGCCATCGCTAAAGGCCTGCAGGAACCCGGCCCGCACAGCACCCGCCTTCCCCAAATTACGCGGCAAATGCAGGGCCTGCAACTGCCCCGGCCGTTGCAGGCAAAGCTCGTCAAGCAAGCGACCAGTATCGTCAGTGCTGCAGTCGTTAACAAAGAGGAAATGAACCGTCTCGTTGTGGCAGACATAGGAAAGGAACTCGTTCGGCAATAACCGTGCGACCTCGTTGTAACAGGGGATGACTAGCGTCGTATCGTGCATAATGCCCAAACCGTGAGTCCGGGGAAGGTGATCCCCCTCCGGCTCAACCAGCGCAGTAAAGAATTATCGAAGTCCAACAGGGCCGTCACCAGCGAGGTGAGTAGCGGGCCATGACACCAATGGCCTATGCCTGGGGCCTGTTCAGAGACGCCAAACACCTTCTCCAGCGCCACGGACAAGGCCCGAATCGGCAGCAGACTCGCAAATAAATACCCAGCATGACAGACCCGCAATCCAGAACGTTCCAGAAGTTGGGTCAGTCCTGACAAATGGTAGCGACGATGATGTTTGAGGAAGGAGTCGTGGGCGGAATATAACGAGTTGAAGGCAGGTACCGTGCAAAAAATCAAGGCATCGCGGCTGGCAAAACGAGACACCATCTCCTGTAGAAATGCGGCATCGTCTTCGATATGCTCCAAGACATCAAAGAGCGTAATCAACTGATACCCCTTGTCGACCAACAACGAGGTAGTATTGGAGAATTGGAGTCGTGGCCTGGCAACAGAAAAGCTGACCATCTGCTCGTCGGTCAGATGGATATCAAGCGCATCAATCGCCGCAATCGACGGGGGGCAGAGGGCATCAATCAGAAAGCCATCGCCGCAACCAAGATCAAGCACCCTGTCCTCCGCCCCCAGCGTTCCATAAGACAGGATAATTTCTCGCAAGGCCTTGCTCCTAGCCAACTCCCAAGGATGACGACGACTAGCCGTTGTCTGCTCAGTTTCTCGAAGATCCATAGGAAAAACTCGTGGCCTCAACAGAAGCCGTTAGCTTTGCGCAGAAACCCCAGCCACTGCCGATGGGTAATCGTTCACCAGGGGCGCTGGACGTGCAGATTCAGATTTCCTGATCCCAGCCGCTTATTACAGCCAATATCCGGAATAGTGAATGGCATATTGCCTTTCCGGTAGGGTCGGTTACAATATTTTGCATAGCGATTCTCCGAGGAGGTTATTGA
>Ga0172371_10011656_pt1 | contig 11686 bp, 9 predicted proteins | sample Lak12m_FD_114543 | JGI IMG/M metagenome (GOLD analysis project Ga0172371, IMG submission 114543) | Freshwater microbial communities from Kabuno Bay, South-Kivu, Congo - kab_022012_12m | ecosystem: Environmental > Aquatic > Freshwater > Lake | place: Democratic Republic of the Congo: South-Kivu...
CCGGCTTCAGCGGCCTTGACAAGGTTGTACACTTCGCGGGCGGTGACGTAATGCAGTTGGAGCGGCTTGAGCGCTTCGTGCAGCCGTCCGTCGAACAGGACCGGGAAGTTGGACTCTTGACAGCCGTGGGTGTGAACTTTGATGAACACCCAATCCGACCTTCCTATGACGCCGATACGCTGGCCAGTCCAGTTGGCGACGCGCGCGTTCGTGACCGGGCGGGCGGCGGAAACGTCGGCATTTTCGAACCGCGGGATCAATCCCCATTTGCGCCGCTGGCGGAGGTAAGCGGGGAGCCACAGATTAACATTTCTCAGCATAGTTTCTTGAGCAGCCAGAGGAGTCCTTCGCGGACGGGTCGGCGGTGCGGGGAGCCGGCTTTCTCGGCCGTGAGGCGGTCGTAGTTGGCGCAGAACCAGTCGTAGCTTTCACGGAACATCTCGTCGTTCGAGTAGCGCGGATGCCAGCCCATCGCGAGGAGCTTGGTGACATCGAAGTGAAACGGTTTGTGAAAGGTCAGGTAGTGCCAGGGTGCGAGCGGGCTGATGCCAAGCCAGTCGGCGGAGCGCAACGCCGCAATCGTCAATCCCTCCGGCAGCGATTTGACCTTGGACCTCGTGCCGGCGTGGACGATGAGCCGTTCCAGCGCCTCGCGGACGGTGCCAAACCGGTCGGCGCCGACGTTATAGACGCCGGGCTTGGCGGCTTGGAGGGCGAGCATGTAGGCGTCCATCAAGTCGTGAGCGTGAACGAATTGGAAGAGGTTGTTGCCGTCGCCGATGACGAAGACGTTGTAGTTCTCGCGAATCCACTCGAAGAGGATTTGGAAAATGCCGAGCCGTCCTTCGCCGAGGATGGTGCGCGGACGGATGACGATGAGCGGCAAATTCGCCGCTTCACAGACGGCGCGCACCGCTTGTTCACCGGCGAGCTTGGCGCGTCCGTAAATCTCGATGGGGCGCAATGGCGTGTCGTCGGTGATCGGGCAATGTTCGGGCGCGCCATAGATGGCTGAGGAACTCATGTGGATGAACGCCTTCACACCGGCCTTGAGGGATTCCTCGGCGGCGATGCGGCTGCCTTCGGCGTTGACACGCAAGAAATTGGCGCCGGATTTGGTGAGCGGGACGAGCGCGACGTTGTGGTGGACGATGTCAACGCCGCGCAAGGCGCGGGCAACGCCATCGCGGTCAAGTATGTTGCACGCGACGTACTCGATATCTTTGGGGCGGCTTGGGTCTTCCCAGATGTCGAGGACTTTGACGCGTTCGCCGTGCGCGAGCAGGCGTCGGGCGATGAGGTTGCCGAGGAATCCGGAACCGCCGGTGACGAGATGGTTCATTTGTTTGCTGGCTCCTTGTAACGCCGACACAATATCCAGTGCTGTGATTCGGCGATTCTTGCATAGTTGGTTTTGAGGAATGTTCCGTAGATATTCATCAATGCATCGCGGGTTGTCTCCGTCGATTTGGGAATCATAACAAGTGCGACATCATGAAACACCGTTGTGGCGGAGGGGTGGGCGTCCCTGCTGAAAGTCACGTCGGCGTGCCACCAAAGGGCATCGCCCTTGGGGGACGGACGTTGCAGGGCATAGGAAAACGGGTTGGAAAAATCCAGCGCGAGAATCCGTTCTGAGTCCTGCGTTTGCCGGCGCAGCAAGTCACAACCATCATTAGTCACTTCCACATAGTGTTGCTCCGACGAAAACAGATCGTTCAACGGATACGCTGAGAAGTGTTGACCGGCCGGAATATGTGGCACGACCGTTCGGTGAAGATGAGCCGAATAGACCACGCTTTCAATGTTGGGCGCGATCGAGGAGGCAACAAAGAAGAGGCTTAATAAGAGCGTAGCTGGCAATCTCGCCAAGTCGGAGATCCGCGTGGACAGCGCTCGGGACAGAATCAGAAGGGCGGCTGCCGGGAAAAGCGACGGTATTTTGGGCTGATTGTTTGTCAGCGAAAGAAATCCTTGTATCAAAATGAGAAACAGCACAAACAGCCCTTGGGCAAGCTTCGGGGATGCGAAGGAACGGAAGCAATCTGGAGGCAGAGGCGCGGCGACCCAAAGTGTGACAATTAGAAACACGGAGTCGAATACCAATGCATGCAGCGGCAGCACCATAATCTGGGAAAATAGCATGCCGCTGCGGGCACGGAGGGCCAGCGCCATGTCGCGATACAACGCAGGGATGTCAAATCGCAAATACGACAACAGGATCACGAAGACGACTAAAACTCCAACGCACAGCCCGAGCCACCGTGTGCGGTTTTGGGGGATTAAAATTGCTCCAGCCATAACGGTCAACGCAGCGGCGATAAAGAAGTTCAGTTTGAGGAAGAAGAGCAATGCAATGATGACGCCACTGGAGAGTCCCTCCAAAAACAGTCGTGGCGATGAACTGCCCTTGGAGCCCGCAAAACACTCGATGAAAAGCAATGCAGTGAATGAGGCGCCGTACCGGTTGTAGAGGCCGGCATAGGTCAACTGACTCAGGTCATGTCCGTATTCGGACGTCCCTGCAATCATCAGTCCTGCAAACAAGGCGAACAAGAGACTCAAGACGCTTGACAGCCGCGATCGCGCGATGAGCCATGCCCAGATGGAAATAAGAGTGAACACCGCAGCATTGGCATACGCGATTGCGCTGACGACCGGGCCGGCAAACCACATCCCCCCGGCAACCGCCAAAAGCGTGACAGGACCGAGCGGCGTGTAGAAATCAAGGTGAGGAACTTGTCCTTGCAGGATTCGCCAGCCGCCGTCCAAGAAAAGCGGAATGTCGTGGCAATGCAAGAGAACGACGGTTGCGCCGGTCCGGACCAAAAGAACGACAACGACAACGCTGATTAGCAGCAAACACAGAAAGCATAAGCGACTCTTCTGTGGCGAATCCTTCCCCGCGAAGTTGACTACGGATTCGGTGAAGGACGGCGCCGTGTTCATGGCAGCATGCATGCCTTATTGGGTTCCGCTGTTTTCGGTGCCAGCGTCTTGTTTGGGAGTCCGTCTGGGAGGTTTGCAGCAAAGCGATTCCAGCGTTGACGCACAGGCTCAAGGTTGTGTTGTGATGTGGCATAGACGCGGATGAGCCGTTGAGCTGCATAGAATGTTGGCGGGGTTTCCCACTCGCCTACCGGAATCCAAGGTCTCGGTATTCTGCCCACGAACCAGTCCGGGTAAATCACAGCCATCTTTGCCCCGGAGTGGTCAGCAAGCTGCTGCAGTTGATCGCGGGTTATACGCGATATACCGCCGAGCTTTGCCGTGGACCACGAAGTAAGACCGTACAAATCAAGCACTGCGGCATCCGTGTAGAAGAGCGTGCACCCTACATCGTTTAGAACCACCGGTTCATTGATGCCGGCAGATGAAGCGAGTCGTGCGATTTGATACATTTGCGTGTATATCTCTCTCGCTGCCTTTGGTAGAGCACACCAAGCCATGGCTCGGTCGCGCGTGCCGAGAATGACAAGTACCAGCGCGAACGCTGCGCCGGTATATAGGAAACACCGGGCACTGACTCCCGTCATGCCCCAGCGCGCATGGAATCGGTCATGGATGCCGCCCCATGCAGTTGCCATGCCCAGAAGGCCAAGTGCAATCAAGTAAGCTTGGTAACGTCCGAGTGCGCCACTGAGCGCCCCAGTTCTGGCGAGGATCGTGTGAAAGAGAACGGAAAGCCCAAGCGCCATGGTGCAATAGCAGACGGATCTTGCTACGGTGTTCTCGGTTCCGGCAAGGCAGAGAAGTGTAACGCTCAGAAGCATCATACCGTAGAGTATGCAAAACGTGTCGCGATGCATTTCAGCGAGAGCATACGAAATCGTGAGGGCCAAACTCGTGTGACTGGCAATGATTGACTTCATGTGGATCGGGTTCGAGAGCAGGTTATGACCTTGGCTCGCTTGGACGAGTGCTTGAGCCGCCATTGGTAACAGGGATGCTGCCAGCATGAGTAGACCGACCTTCAATTGACGGTTGAAGAAGAGAATGACAGCTCCGGCGCAAGCTACAAAGACCATTTCATTGCGACACATCGCGCCCAATAAGCTCCAGAGCGGCAACAAACGGTCAGCGCGATTGTGATTCAACGTTCTGAATAAAGAAACTCCCCACAGCACGCAGAACAGCATATGAGAAATGTGTTCCATGCCAATCAAACTCAGGGGCACGAGGCCAACCGCCCAAATAAACAGGAGCAGGAAAACGAATACATGAGAGTTGGGTAATTGGGGCTTCATGTGATTGTTGAACGCGCGTAGCGCCAACAGTGACGCAAGCGTATTCAGCGTTCCGGGAAGAGCAAGAGCGCATTTTACACCAAGCGCTGCTACAGCGAGGCTCATGAATAGGATCCATCCCGCACACGTCGAGGCCGAGGGGAATTCGCCACGTGCGGTTCCGGCAATCAATCGTCTGGCCAATCCCATGTTAATGTAGAAATCGTCGCAAGGATAGAAGAAGCGTGCAGCACACTCACTCATAATGAATGGCAGCGTGTAAGATAGACAGACAAGCAGCAGGCAGGCTGCGGTAAGGAATGGCCATTCTCGCGCGAGAATCTCCCAAAAAGGATGAAACTTTGTTACCTGATCGGATTGCGTGGTGCCGGCAGAGGCGTCGGATTCACAGTGACGAAACATATGGTTACGTGTCGAAGGTGGCGCCGTGCTCAAAGCACCACTGCAACGAGCGGCGCATTCCTTCTTCGAGGGCGACGTCAGGTTTGTAACCGAGTTCTCTCGCGGCTTTTGCGACGGAACAGGCGATGGTCTTGTTCATCTCCGAGAGGACGTGAATCTTCTGGTTGTAGAGGCCGAGGGACTGAAGTGTCTTGTCGGCAAACAAGGCGACCTCGCTGACGAAGCCGGGGAGCCGAAAACGTTTATGCGCGCAACGGACGCCGAATTCTTGTTCGAGGAGACGCTCGACGGTGTCCACGATTTCGGTCATGGAGTAGGGGCGCTCGTCGGCAATCCAGTAGGTCTGTCCGTTGGCGCGCTCGACGGTCGCGGCGAGCAGCAATCCTCGGCAAAGATTATCGAGGTAAGCCATCGAGCGGAGGTTGTCGCCGCTGCCGACGATGGGGACTTTGCCGTCGCGAACCATCTGGAAGAACAATGTCTGGCGCGGCGGCTGGTTGGGCCCGTAAAACCACGGAGCGCGGATGATGACGGTTTGGAGCGCGCCGCGTTGTTGTTGTTTGTGGACAGCCATCTCCATGAGCATCTTCGAGTAGCCGTAGTTCATGTACGGGTGATACGGGGAGTATTCATCGAAGAGATGGTCGGGGTGCGGATTACAGCCGCATGGGGAATTCGAGGAGACAATCACGGCGCGCGACACGCCGGCAGCGACGGCAGCATCGAGCAGGTTCATCGCTCCTTGGACGTTGACGTCGTACAACTCGCGGATGCGGCGCGGATGAATGATGCCGGCGGCGTGAAACAGCGTGGCGTCCTTGGCGCCATCGCAAAACGCGGCGCAATCGTCCTGCTTGCGGAGGTCGCCGCGGAAGGCGCGGATGGGGACGCCGGGCGCGTCGCGGGCGAGAATCTCAAGCAAGCGCGAGCCAAGCCAACCATCGGAGCCGGTGATGAGGATTAGTTTCACCGTGTTGTCGTCAGGAAGTGCAGCGCGTTGCGGCGCGCGATGGCCATGATGGTGCCCTGTGGGTTGACGCCGGGAGCGGTGCAGAGCAGGCTGGCGTCGTTGATGTAGAGGTTCTCGCAGCCATGAACGCGTCCGAACGAATCGGCGGCGCATAAGGCTCTCTGTTCGCCCATAGGACAGGAACTGAAGAGGTGGATGGTCATGAGATTCATATTGGGCCACGTAGCGACCGCTCCGGCGGCGACAAGGACGTCGGTGAGTTTGCGCAGGCCATCGGCGAGGTTGTGATGGTCGTTGGCAGCAAGGTGGTAGCGGACGAGGGGTGATTGAAAGCCGGGGAGAAGGCGGATGGCACCGTGGCCTTCGGGGGTAATCATGGCGTAGTAGTTGGCCATGTGCGGCCAGGCAGCGCGGACTTCGGCGAGGTGTTTCGGATGGTCGAGCAAGCCGAGCGCAAGATAGGCTTGGCTGCTGATCGAACAACCAAAACTGAGGCGCGGCGCGAACTCTTTGACTTGGTGGACCGGGACGCCCATGTCGGTGGAATTGATCACATCGGGAAAACGCGCTGTGATCTTGACCGTTGGATGGATTTGCAGCGATTGACCGATGTTCCGTCCGATGCCGCTGCGCAAGAGCAACGCCGGGGTTTGCACTGCGCCAGCGCACACAAATACAGAACGGGCGTGGATGCGCAGGCGTCCTGCGGGGTGTTGCGCCTCCACGATCCAGCCGCGCTGTTCTCGTTGCAAGCGTCGGGCGCGAGTGCGCGTCAGGAGTGCGCTGCCGGTTCGGAGGAAACGGGCGAGGTAGTTTCGCGTCATGGACTGGCGGATGTCACCGCGAAACCAGCGGGGAACTTCGAGGGAGTTCCAACCGAGTTGCTGCGCGCCTTGATGCAGCCGGAGCGATGCGGGCGGCGCAGGCCGGTCGAGCAGGGAGACGCACAAGGTGCGTTCAACAGCTTCAAAATGCAAAGCGAGGTCGGCTTCGCTCAGCGCCTGGACATGAAACAGTTTCTGCCAGCGCTCCAGCACATCGGGCGGTGTGCGATGGTAGAGGCCGCTGTTGATCTCGCTGCCGCCGCCGGCGCAACATGCCTCGACGTAGGAAATCTTCTCCGGACCCAAGGCAACAGTCTGGCCGGCATGCCGGTATTTCTGTTCCATTTCAGCGCGAGTGAACGGCGCGCAGGAATCAGACGGGTACAGTTCGCCCTCTTCGAGGAGAAGGACGTTGCAGCCCCCTTCGGCGAGCAGGCCGGCGGTGATGCTGCCGCCGGGGCCGGAGCCGATGACAACGATTTCGTACCATTGTTCGGCCGACGGGAGCGACGGGGTCGGCGGTTGCAGTGCGGGCGGTGGATCGTTGCGGGAATACAGCGCGAGGGTGGCCAGGCTTTCGTGGTAACGGATGAGGTCGCGGGCAAACGCAAAACGCGAGTTCTTCCACGAGGTGATCCTCGTCGTGCGTTTGGCTGGCGGGCGACGGTGAAAACCGCCAGCGTCAAATCCGAGCGTCGCGAGCAAAAGAGGCGCACGAAGGTAATCGGGAAGCCGCGCATGTTGGCGGAGGATGAAGGCGGTCAGATCGTTGTAGGGTGGTTGAAGATCGGGACGACCAGCGTGGGGCGCGGCGAGAGAGTAGGCGAGCGCCGAGGTGGTATCGTGGAATCGTTGGTGGAGGAAGCTGCTCATGGGTCACATGGCGATCCAGATGATCAGCAACGTGAGCAGCCCAACGAGGTAACTCATGCGATCACACAACGCAAACTGGACGGGGTCGTCGTGGAATTGGCCGCGGTGCGCCAAAAGCCAGACGCGGCTGATCCAAAACAGGAACAGCGGACAGATCAGCAGCAGCCGCAATGGATGATGATACAGCGTGCGAACCTGGTCGCTGTTCACGTAGAGGGCGAGAACGAGCACGGACAGGTAGCCGCTGCTGGTGCCAAGCGAGGCGATCAGTTCAAGGTCGCCGGGCGTGTAGCCGCGTCCGGGAGCGTGCGAGTTGTAGGTGTGGAGTTCCTGAAAGCGTTTGACCAGCGCCAAGCTTAGAAAGATAAACATGGAAAACACCAACAGCCACGCCGAATACGGCACGCCAGTCGCCTCGTGTCCCGCGACCAGACGGATCGTGTAGAGTCCAGCCAGCAGAAACACGTCGAGCAGAGTCAGTCGTTTGATCCACAGACTGTAGGCCGTCGTGAGACCGAGATACGCGCCGAGCACCAAGGCGAACCGTGCGGGCAACGTCGCCGCAAGCGCTGCCGCGCCCGCCAGCAACACCGGCACGAGGATAAAGCCCACCGGGATCGGCAGAGCGCCGCTGGCGAAGGGACGGTTTTGTTTGCCGGCGTGACGGCGGTCGGCATCGAGGTCGAATAGATCGTTGAGCACGTACAAAGCGGAAGCACAGAGGCTGAACGCCGCAAACGCCAGCGCCGCGGAGCGCAAGAGCGCAGGTGTGTCCAAACGGTGTGCGGTCAGCAACGGGACGAAGATGATAAGGTTCTTTGTCCACTGGTGCGGACGGAGCCCACGGAGCAGATGATAGACTGTCCGTGTTTCAGCGGGGAAGACCGTGGCGTCGGAAAGGTCGGGACGGGGACGTCCGACCACGAGGCAGTGGCGCGCCTCGCGCCAGACAGGCAGGTCTGGGCGGGAATTGCCGGCGTAGTCGAAGCCGTGTTGGCCGAATCGTTCGACGAGGCGGGCGGCCTTGGCGCAGCCGCGCAGGTTGTGCTGATGGTCGGAAGCGATGACCTCGGCGAACAGGCCGAGATGCGCCGCCACACAGTCGGCCAATAGGTGATTGGATGCTGTGGCCAGCACGATGCGCCGGCCGCGGGCGTGTTCCTCGCGCAGGAAACGCACGAACTCCTCGCGATACGGCAGCATTGCGGGGTTCAACTTGACGCGACGCGCAATCTCGCTTTTCAGATGGGCGCGTCCACGGAGAAGCCAAAATGGCAGAGCCAGGAGATAAAGGGGACTGCGCGCGATTAACTGAAGCGCAGATTCCCAGAGCAAGTCAGTCTTGATCAACGTCCCATCCAGGTCAACGCACAACGGTATGGCACCCGCCGAAGACATTGAGGAGCTATCCTGGTTCATGTCCTTTTCGCTGGCGAATCAAAGACGAAGTCATTCTCGGCCTGCCGGAGCAATGGCAGTTGAGCATCGCGCGCACAAAGCAAGGGCGACGCGTAGGGCCATTTGATCGCAAGGTCGGGATCGTTCCAGCGGATGCCGCGTTCACAGTCGGGGGCGTACTCCGCGCTGACCTTGTACAGCACGGTTGCCGCTTCGCTCACCACACAGAAACCGTGGGCAAACCCCGGCGGCACATACAACATTTCACGACGTTCGGCTGCGAGATTGCAGGCGACGCAGTTACCGTAACTTGGCGACCCGCGGCGGATATCCACAGCAACGTCGAAGATCTCGCCTTGAACGGGCATGACCAGTTTTGCCTGGGTTGTGGGGTGTTTCTGATAATGCAAACCACGGAGGACGCCGCGAATGGAATGTGAGATGTTGTCCTGCAGAAAATGGGGCGGGATTCCGTGACGTTGGAAAAGGGATTGACGATAACTCTCCAGAAAGAATCCCCGAGGATCATTGAAAACCAGTGCCCGGATCAAAATGACATCCGGAATACGTTGTGGCTGAAATTCAAATGGCATGGCGTCAGATGTCGCACAGAATTGGGGTTTGCCAACCTGATCGCACGGGACAAACTGTTGTCCTGCCGCCTGTCCCGTTTTCGCTTGGTACGCGTTTCGTCAAAACGGAACGAGATAGACAACAGGCGAAACGACTTGTCAAGTGACGATTTTAATGCGGATGCCGGTGCTGTAACGTATGGGGACGTTCTAGCCCGTGCGCCAGCATCAATGACATATCGCTCAGAATCTCCTCCGCTGGACCGTCCGCCGCCAGCTCTCCCTGATCCAGTACCAACACCCGCGAACAAAACTCGGCTACGAAATCCAAGTCGTGTGTCGTGATCAGCTTCGTCGCACGAATCTTGTGCAGTAACGCCTTGAACTCGCGCCGGCCTCGCGGATCCAGCCCGCTCGTCGGTTCGTCCAGCGCCAGAACCCGCGGCTGGCAGGCCAAGACGCCAGCCAGACAAACGCGTCGCTTTTCGCCATGACTGAGATGATGGGGTGAGCGCTTCTCAAATCCCACCAACCCTGCTTGTGCGAGTGCTTGGGTTGCAGGTTCCTCCGGCAAGCCAAGCTGTTGCGGCCCGAACGCAACATCCTCGTAAACCGTTGGACAGAAAAGCTGGTCGTCGGGGTCTTGAAACAGGAGCCCGACATCCCGTCGCATCATCGCCAACTCGGTCTGCCCGAACACACGCACGGCGCCATTAGGTTTCTCCGGTAGAATGCCGTTCAAATGCAGCAAGAGCGTGGACTTGCCAGCGCCGTTTGGCCCGATCAAACCGACGCACTCGCCCTCATCAATTGTGAAACTGATGTTCCGAAGCGCCTCCCGACCGTCGGGGTAGCGGTAGCTCAGATTGCAGACCTCAAGCGCCGCCGTCATTTCCAACCCCTCGCCAGCATCGCGGAGTAGATCCGTTCCGCTCGCTCCGTCGAACGCACGAACAACTGGCCGACTACCGTTGCCAACATCTTCCAACTGTACAAACGCCGCCGATCAAACGTCCGCGCCACCCGCGCCCGCTGCATCCGCTCCGCCTCGTCCACCAGCACAAACAAATACCGGTACATCAACGCCAGCGTTGTCACGAGCAATGCGGGCAGACGAATCCGCCGCAGCACCCGCAGAATCTCCGCAAACGGAGTCGTGTTCGCCAGCACTGCCATCGTCACCAGCGACAACGTGCTCTTCACCACGATGCCTAGGAACACCTTCCAGCCCTGCGGCTGCAACAGTGTCAGCACACCGACGCCCAACACGAACGGCTCCATCCACAGCAACCGCACGCCGAGATAATTCAGCGGAATCCGCGCCGCCAACGCCACCGCCACCAGTGCGGAGGCCAGCGCAACGAAGTAGGGCAGGGCATCCAGCGGCGCCGCTACTGTCAACGCGACGACAGCCAGCCCGCACGTCAGTTTCGCCTCTGCCGACGCACGGTGCATCGGAGTGTCCTGCCGGCTGTAGCGATCCAGGAAATCGTGGCGCATCAGATCTCTTTCTTCGGTGTCAACACCCGCGCCAGCACGAACGACAACGCGAACGCCATCAGCGTGCCAGCCATGCCTACCAACGGCGTTACCCATGCTCCCTTCACACCGGGCAGCCCGTACTCCGGCAGCGGCGACGGCATCATTGGTTTCTCCGACACGAAATGTTCGAAACCAAGTTTCGCCGCCACCTTCTCCAGTCCGTCCGGCCACTCACACGCAAACGGCGAGACAAACAGCGCCAGCCCCAGCGCCGCAATCAAACCGAGCGCCAGCACTTGCCCTGGCCGTGTGATCTCCGCTCTCACATCCACCAACTCCGGGCGCGCCCGCGCCACCGCGACAACGATGAGCGCCGTGATGATACCCTCGCCAAGGCCGATCAACATGTGCACACCAGCCATCGCGGGGAAAACCACGCGCCACCCCACACGTCCTGACAATGCCAGTTCGCCCGCGCAACAGACCGCCGCCAGGACCGTCGAGCACCAGCCCGCGAATGCTGCGCCGAACACGACACCGCGCAGTCCGCCCGAAAACCGTCGGGTTGACGCATAGATCGCGTAGCCTCCCGCGCCGCCAACGATGGCCATGTTGAAGATGCTCGCGCCAAGCGCGCTCGCCCCGCCGTCCTGAAACAGGAAACATTGCAGCACCAAGACGCACGTCATCACGATTACAGCGGCGCTCGGTCCCAACAACGCCGACGCCAGCACGCCCCCGACGAGGTGTCCCGATGTTCCGGCCGCGACAGGGAAGTTCAACATCTGCGCCGCGAACACAAACGCCGCTGTCACGCCCAACAACGGCACGCGCCGCGCCGGCAGCGTCCGCTTCGCCTGCCACAACGCCACACCGACTCCTGCGCTCGCCATCGCTCCAGTTGCGAGCGCGGTCGGA
>Ga0172371_10011657_pt1 | contig 11684 bp, 10 predicted proteins | sample Lak12m_FD_114543 | JGI IMG/M metagenome (GOLD analysis project Ga0172371, IMG submission 114543) | Freshwater microbial communities from Kabuno Bay, South-Kivu, Congo - kab_022012_12m | ecosystem: Environmental > Aquatic > Freshwater > Lake | place: Democratic Republic of the Congo: South-Kivu...
CTGCAGTGGTGGCAACGGGCGACCGACATGGTCGCGGTCCAGGGCAGCTACGTCGCCATGGCAGCGATCTTCGCGCTCGCCATCTTCGCGATGCTCGTCGGCGGTGCGGCGTACATCGTCGTCTTCTCCGTGACCGGCGGGTACGGCTCACGCGACAGCGAGTTCGGGCCGGTGGACGAGTCGGGCACGCAGCACAAGTGGACCGCCGAGGAGCGCGCCCGGTTCAAGCGGCGGCAGCGGCTCGCCCTGGTCGTGGCCGGCGTCGTCGGTCTCGCGCTCTTCGGCGCCGGGCTCTGGGTGATCTGGCTGGCGGTGCCCTGAGGCGTCAGGGCGCAAGCGCGGTCAGCCGACCGGCTCGAACTCTCCGGGCTGCCACGTCTTGGCGAACCAGGGCTCGAGCGGGCCGTAGAGCCGGAGCATCGCGAACCAGCCCTTGCCGGGGATGGTCTGCACCCAGTTGGCCTCGCCCTGCGGCGGCGGCACCGGGCCGAACCAGGTGTCGGCCGAGGTGTCCGGATTCGACACGAAACCCGGCCGCTGGCTGCCGACGAAGGAGAACCGCTGGTCGGTCTGCAGCATCGAGCGCGTCTGCGGGTCGTACACGGTGAGCGACCAGAAGTCCTTGGCCGGGACGGCCGGCGGCAGGTGCAGGCGGTAGGTCTTCGCGCCGTCCAGGTACCGGCCGGCGGCATCGCGCTCGCAGAGCACGTACCGCGACCCGAGGCCGACCATCTTCAGCGTCGCCGCCGGGCTGATCCCGAAGACCGGATAGAAGAACGTGGCTCGCGCGTCGAGGTTGAGGACCCCGCCCGGCGAGAACGTGTAGTCGCTGCCGATCCAGGGCTCCTTCCACGAACTGGCGGGATACAGGTACGCCTCGCGGTTGCGCGTGCTGAAGGCGAGCGCCCGCGCCGTCGCGTTGCCGACCGCTGCGGCCTCGGCGAGGATGCCGCGCATGCGCGCATCGGGAGCGAAGGGCGCGTCCTTGCGGATGCCGATGGCGGCCAGAAGCCCGCGCGTCTCCGGCTCCACGGCCTCGAGCGGCTCGTCGTGCACGAGCGCCGCGACCTGCTCGTAGAACGACGAGTCGCTCGCGAAGACCGCCTGGAGCAACGACCCGGACATCTCCACGAACTCCGTGGCCGGGGGATCCGCGGCCGCAGTCAGGGGATACACGCGGAAGCCGGCCCGGAGACTCTCGGCGGCCGGCCGCGGGTCGCCGTGCTCCATGAAGCCGCGGCAGAACATGACCTGCCCGTAGGTCCGCGGACGCAGGACGAAGTAGCCATCCGGCACGTCACCGGCGTGGTCCGGGGGAAGCAGCAGGTACTTGCCTCCCTTGCCGCGGTCCGGGCCGGGAGCGCCCAGGTCGGTGACGTAGCGGCTCCAGGAGTCGTCGATCATGCCCAGCATGCCCGGCGGCACGTCGAGGACCAGGGGCCCGTCGTGTGTGTCCAGCCAGTTGGTGACGTACACCGTCTCGTTGTTGGCGGTGAGGACCAGCGAGCGCGCATCAAGGAACGTGTCCGCGATCATCACGGTGCTGTTGCCGGGGCAGTACGCCCGGAGGCCGGTGCGTATCGCGCTCATGGACGCGGCCGGCATGGCCGTGAGGAACACCTCGACGGCGCGCTGGAAGTCCAGGTTGTCGTAGACCTTCTGGACGGTGTCTCCGTCGGGGAATCCGTCGAAGAAGCGCAGCGTCCCCAGCCGGGTCTCGACGCCGTCCGGCGTCAGGATCGACGCGGGGATGCCGGTCGTCATCTTGTACGTCTGATCCATCTCAGGCCCCTCCTGTGAGTCGGTCCCGTAGCTGGCCCCATGCACCGCTGTCCGCGGTGAGCGCGGACCGTGCCCCGAGCGACAGCGGCAGCCCGACCGGGAGCATCAGGGCGGGCGAGTTCCACCGCCGCTGCGACTCGGCCCCCGGCGCCGCGGGACCCCCCGTCCTGCGGCGCCGGGGCCTCCGTCAGACGATGTGGACCACGAGCAGTCTCAGGGCGGTCGCCCAGCGTCCCGCCGTCTCGGTCGGGATCCGCCTGCCCGACTGCGCCTGGATCTGGCTGATGGCCGAGTCCACCAGGGCGCGCGCAGTCCTGGCGAGGCCCCTGTCGTACGCAGCCCTGGCCGCCTGCAGCTTCAGGACGAGTGGCGCGGTGACGCTGGGCGAAAGCCCGGCCACGGCGATGTCACGGGAGGCGGCAGCCAGGCTCGCCGATGGACCGCGGTCGTCGGCGGCGACGCCCGAGGGCGTCTGGCAGCCGGTGATGAAGGCGTTGTTGAGGCCGCTGCCGTCGGTCCCCACGCGGCCGATGTTCGCCGGGCCCTCGTAGAAGCCGGTCGTCGTGTAGTAGAGGTGGTTGTCGAGTGCGGCCAGCCCGCTGCCGTAGCCCTCGAGCCCGGTGATGTAGTCGCGGTCGGGGCTGATGCCGTCGGGCGTGCCCGCGCGGCCGATGGCGCCGTCGGACCTCCACCAGAGGTGGCTCGCGGTGGCGCACAGGGCGTACACGGGATTGATCCAGTAGTTGCCGAGGATGTCCGTGTAGTGCACCGTCCCGCCGTTCGCGGTCGGCGGGTTGCAGCGCGAGATGTTCGGCGTGGAGTACGCCGGCGGATACCACGCCCAGTAGAAGTAGCCCGCGTGCCCCGTGAGGCAGTAGGGCGTCTCCCCGTCGCAGTCGATCCAGTGCTGGTTCACGCCCGTGCCGTCGGTGCCGGCCCTTCCGATCGTACCGGTGTAGTTCGCCCACAGGATGTGGTCGTTGTAGATGGTGAGACCATCGGGACTCGAGCAGCCGGTGATGAAGTTGGGGTTCACATTGGTGCCGTCGAGGCTGGCGCGCCCGATCTCGCCGTGACCCAGGGTCGTCCAGTAGATGTGGTAGTCGTCGACGACGATGTCCACCACGCGGCCCAGCCCCGTGATGAAGCTCTGGTTGACGCCGGTACCGTTGGTGTTGGCACGCCCGATGCTGTACGCGGTCTGGTTGGTCCAGTAGATGTAGGCCTCCGCCCGCTGGCAGACCGCGAGCAGGAGCGCCAGCCCACAGACCAGGACCGCGACTGCGAAGACACCTCCCAGCCGCCTGCTCACGAAGATCCGCTCGACTGCTTCCATGGTGCTCTCCTTCCGGTCACGCACGCGGTCGTGTTCGCTGGATCAAGGGCTCGGTCCGAGGCACCGACGCGGATGGGGCGGCGTCGATGAGCGCAGCAAGGTCGTGAGCCGACGCGGCCCGGTACTGCCGCCGCGACCAGAGCCCCACCACGTCGCCGTCGGGGCTGACCCCGAGCAGCAGCAGCCCCGGCCGCCTGTCGAGCAGCTCGAACGCTGGTCCGGGGTGAGGGGCCTCGATGTCGAAGACGATGACGTCGGGGGCCGCGGCGTCCAGGTCCTTCGTGCCCGGCGCGGGCGTCCGCAGGTGGAGCACGTCGTACTGCGGTATGCGCCTCAGGCTGGCTCCCACGGCGCCGACGATGATCGAGTCGCCGTACAGGAAGATGCGCTTGTGTCCGGTCACGGCCGCCGCCTCCGCAGTTCGAGCTCCTGAGGGGAGTCTGCGAGCTGCGAGAAGCGCCCACAATGTCCGGGCGGACACACCCGGGGACAGTCGTGCGCCTGTCCCTGAGGACAGGCGGCGAGGCGAGAGGAGGGCGGGGCGAGGCCTGCGACCGCGTCAGCTCGCGCTGCCCTGCTCGCCCCCGGCGAGAAGGGCTCCGGCGTACGCCAGCACCTGCGCCCTGTTCTGCAGGTGCAGCTTCCGCATGATCTCGCCCATGTGGTACTTGACGGTGCGCGGGCTCAGGCAGACCCGCTCGCCCACATCCTGGTACGAGAGCCCTTGCGCCACCAGGGCGAGCACCTCGAGCTGGCGGTCGCTGAGCGGCTCGTCGCCGCTGTCCGCCGGGCCGGGCCGCCGGGGCGGCCCGGCCGGCGGCTCCGCGCCGGCGGTGGCCGCGAACTGCGCCAGCAGCCTCGCGGCGAGGCCCGGTGCGAACGGGGGCACGTCCTGCTCTGCGTCGTGCAGGGCATCGATGAGGCTGTCCGCGTCCATGCTCTTCAGCAGGTAGCCGGTGGCCCCCGACTTGACGGCCTCGAACAGGTCCTCGCTCTCACTGGACGTGGTCAGGACGATCACCTTGACCTCGGGCATCTCGGCCTTGATGACCCGCGTGGCCATGAGCCCGTCCCACTCGGGCATGCGGATGTCCATCAGGACCACGTCGGGGCGGAGTCTGCGCGCCTGCTCGGCCGCCTCGCGGCCGTTCCTCGCCGTCCCGGCGACCTCGATGCCGTGCGCCTCCAGCAGGTTCTGCAGCCCTTCGAGCATCAGCATGTGATCGTCTGCAAGCAGGACCCTCATCCTCTTCCCTCCAGCGCCGGTCGTGCCCCCACCGAGAGGCTGACGGACGTGCCCAGTCCAGGAAGGGAGACGATATCCACGCTCCCCCCGACCTCCCGCATGCGTTCGCGCATGAACGCGAGCCCGTAGTGGCCATCGCGCCCCTCCTCCGCCGGCGCGACGGTGAATCCGCGACCGTCGTCGGCCACCGTGACGCGCAGCGCGCCATCCTCCTGCGCGACGATCACCCGCACCGCACAGCCGCCGGCGTGGCGGCGCACGTTGGTCACCGCCTCCTGGACCACGCGCAGCACCTGGACGGCGACCTCGGGGTCCACGGGGTCGTCGGCCATGTCCGGTGGCGCATGCAGCTCGGCCTGGACCGCGTAGTCTGTCCGCACGTCGTCGAGATACCGGCGCAGAGCGGGCAGGAACGACCAGCCGTCGGACGGCATGGTGGAGAGCGCCAGGATCGACTGGCGCACGTCGCCGTGCGCGTGCCGGGCGACGTCGGTGAGACGGGCCAGCAGCTGGGACGCCGCCGCCACGTCGCCGTCCGCGACCTTCTTGGCGGCCGTCTGCGCCTGGAGGCTCACGTAACCGAGCACCTGCCCCACCGTGTCGTGCAGCTCGCGCGCGAGGCGCTCCCGCTCGCGGAGCACCGCGAGTGCGCGCTCCTGTTCGAGCAGGCGCCCCTGGGTGTCCCTCTCCTCGCTCACGTCGTGAAGCAGCAGCAGCCTGCCGAGCTCGCGGCCTCGATGGTCCTCGAGCGGCGAGACGTGCACGCTGTAGCGACGAGGCCCTGAACGACCGACGTCCAGCTCGACCTCCCGCCGCCCCGATGCGGTGAGCAGGCCGACGTCCAGGCCCGCCTGAGCCAGGACATCGCCCGCGGCCTTGCCGCGCAGCTCGCCCACGCGGCGTGCGAGCGCCTGCTCGGCAGCGGGGTTGGCGTCCATGATGCGGCCCTCGGGGTCCAGCACCACGAGGCCCTCGACCATCTGGATCACGGCCGCCTTTCGCGCCTCCGGCACCGGGTCAAGCGCGTGGAAGCCGAAGAGCGCGACCGCGTACAGGCCGAACACGGCGAGGAGGACGAAGGGGTCCGCGACCCACTGCGTGGCGAACGGACCCTCGGCGCTCACCGTGTGCAGCACCCGGGCTCCCAGCTGGCCGACGAGCATGATGACGGCCGGCCAGCGGTGTCGGGGCGAGCGCACGGCCAGCCACACGAGCACCGCGGCGTTGAAGAGGGCGAGCACGTAGCTGTACGCCAGCGTGAGGGTGTTGGCCGGCCCGGCGACGGGGAGCAGCGTGTCGCCGGGGACGAAACCGGTCCAGACGAGACCGTGCGCGCCGTTGGTGAGGATCAGGACGGCGAACAGCAGAGGCGGGACGGCCAGCAACGCCAGAGCCGGGCGCGTCAGCCAGCGCTTGAGACCGGCGTACTCGAGCACGAAGCAGGTGGCCGCCGTCACGAGCGGGAGCTGCCAGAGCGTCTCGAAGCGCAGCCAGGCGATCTTCGCCGGGAGGCCGACGGCAGCTACCTGGAAGAGCGCTCCGAGCGACCAGGCCACGGCGAACAGGCAGGCGAGCGTGAAGGGCACCGCCCCGGGGATGCCGCGGTGCCGCCAGCCGTACACGGCGAGCAGCGCGATGAGGGCCGTCGTGACGAACGACGGCCAGAGATAGCCGGTGTAGTCGTAGGACGCCATGGCCTCCCCTGCCCGCCCCACACTATGACGGTCGCGGTCAGAGTCGACAACGGGTCACGGGCGGCGGGCAGGAGCTCGACCAGGCGCTCGCCGATCTCGGTGCCTGGCCGGCCGAGGGGCGCGCGATGAGTGACCCTCTCTTCCGGCCTTCAGTACTTGCGGCCGAACGCCCCGCCCTTGTCCAGGTCGTCCGCGTCGACCGGCGTCCAGTGCCAGATGCCCCAGTTCGCCTCGAAGTCGTCCTGGTCGTAGGGCTTGCCCTGATCGACCAGGGGGCCCTTCTCCGGTTCGTCGACCGCCTCGAACCAGTACACGTTGACGCTCTTGCCGGCCGCCCACTGCTGGACCTTGCCGCAGTAGTCACGGGCGTTCGCCACGGTGAAGTAGGCGTCCGTCACGTTCCCGAAGTCGCTCTTCGACGGCCAGCCGGTCTCGCGTATCTCCAACGGCTTGCTGCGGAAGCCCCAGGCGTCCATCTGGGCGCGGGCCGTCGCGTAGCACTTGTCCAGGAACCAGATGCCGTCGTCGGGCGTGGTGATCTTGCTGCCGCCGGGCCCCCAGGGCAGCTGGTCCCTGGCCACGTTCGCGGGGTGCACGGTGATCTGAAGGAAGTCGCAGTTGCGGTTGACCTCCTCCTCCTGCGCCTTGCCCGCATCGTCGTAGACGTTCATCGCGTAGCTCGTTCCGACGGGCACGCTCTGCCCACGGCTGTTCTTCGCGGCCCTGATCTGGTTGATGTAGCCGATCATGTCGTTCTTCCAGGCGTCGTAGCCATAGGCCTTGTCGAACTTGTTGAGCACCTCGTTGCCGACGACCACGCTGTCGGCGACGCCGCCTTCGATCAGGGCGACGGCCCTGCCGATCTGATCCTGGTTGGTCGAGGCCGGGCCGGTGGCCGACCACGTGGGGTCGATACACACGCAGACTCTGAGACCGGCCTTGTGGGCGGCGGTCACGAAGCCCGGGTCGGCGTCCCAGAGAAGCCCGTAGTTCGTGACCCATGTCGTGTACGGCCTGATCGTCCGGAAGTAGTCGTCGAAGTAGCCCGGCACCAGGGAGATGTTCTGGTAGTCGTTGATCGGCTTCTGCCAATAGCCGCAGGCCATGCCGTACATGGCGCCGGAGGCGGTCGGCGGGGGCGTGCCGGGCAGGCCCGTTCCTGGGTCGGTCACGCCCGCCGGGTCGATCAGGAGGACGCTCGGCCCCAGGGTCGCCGGGAGCGACGGGAATGGGCTCCACAGGGGCAGCCTCCCGGACTGCGGGGGCGCCCCGGGCCTGCAGAGATAGACGACGTCGCCGTTCAGGTACTGCGCCGCCGTGATGGCGCCGATCTGCAGGCCGCCGCCAGCGCCGCCGGCCACCGCGGTGGCGAGGGTCGCTCTGGGCTGCACACCCTTGAAGGTCACGGCCCAGCCACCCACGAAGGTCTTCGTGTCCAGGGTCTTGCCGGCGGCGGCCGACTGGCCGATGGAGAGCGTGACCCGCGACACCCGGCGCATGATCACCTGCACCTGGTCGCCCGCCTTCTGCATGCTCACGGAGGCGCAGGCCTGAGAGTACAAGGTGACAGGAGTGGTGACGGGAGCGGCGGCAGCGCCCGGCGGCCGCCCCTCACCGAAGCCGCTCAAGCTCAGGGCTGCCAGCAGCGCAACGCCGGCCACGAGCACGCCGGTGACACGACGACGGCTCCCGTTCGTGTTCATCTTCTGCCTCCTCCGCGCACGGATCGACGCTGGTGCGAGTAGTCCTGTGGCAGGTATCGACGCGACCGGCGCCGGTCTGAAGGTCGTCCGGCGCCGGTCGACGGGGGCGGATCCGCGCGTGAGGCTCCGCGCTCTCCTTGATCAGGCCGGCGAGCTGCCGCGGCTACTCGGGCGGCCGGAGATCCCGTTCGCGCAGCTCGCGCGTGAGGCGGCCGCGCGGCTGGCCGAAGACACTGCCTCCCGCGCGCCGCACCAGCCAGCGACCGCATCGCGCTGAGACGCTCGCCAGCACCATCACTGCGGGATCTCCTCCCTGAGGTCGACGCGTCCCCGCAGGGCGACCAGGAGCCCCGCGCCGAGGATGAGCACGCCCCCGGTCGCCGTCCAGACGGTGACCCTCTGCCCGGCCAGGGCGAAGGCGAAGAACGGCGCCGTGGCGGGCGTCAGGAACCCCAGCACGGCGCTGTGCTGCATGCGGATCCGCTGTGTCCCCTCCATCCAGAGCGAGGTGGCGACGGCCGTGCACAGGACGCCCAGCACCAGCCCAACGAGCAGGTCGCTCCGCGTCAGGACGTAGCCGGCCGTCGTCGTCTGCCACACCGCCAGCGGGAGCAGGAAGACGAGGTCGAGGGCACACTCGGCGAGCACCAGGGTCACACTGTCGAGCCGGTCCGAGAGGTCCTTCGCCAGCAGCGCGAAGCCTGCGTAGAGGAGGCCGCAGGCCAGGCCGGCCGCGAGGCCCTTCCACGACAGGTGCGCACTTCCCCAGAGTGCGGGCGCGAGGATGAACACCAGACCGGCGAACGCCGCCGCGATGGCCACCCACACCACCCTCTCCGTCGCACCGCCCAGGATGCGTGGTGCGAGCAGCGCGATCCATACCGGTTGCATGAAGTAGAGGAACGTCGGGACGGCGACGCCGATCTCGCGGATCGCGATGAAGAAGAGCAGCAGCGTCGCCGCGTCACACGCGCCCATGAGCAGCAGCGAGCGGCGCACGCCCGGGGCAAAGGCGGCCGCCAGACGCCGGGGGCGCGCGAACACGGCTCCCAGCACCACCAGCGCCACCGCGAAGCGCAGTACAAGCAGGACGCTGGGCGGCGCTGTGGTCAGGGCGACCAGCGTCCCGGACACGCCGACGATGAGATACGCGGCGACGACCATCGCGTATCCTCGGCTGCCGTGGGCGTTCACGGCGCGAGCATACAGCAGGGTCTCGCCACCGCAGCGGCGCCCGGTACCGCCTCGGTGGCCCACGCGAAGCTCGATGGAGTGTGCAAGACTCCACGCCACCGGCCGTCTGAAAGGGGTCGCCGCGTGTCGCTCATCGTGGTCACCGGAGCTTCGGGGCTCGCAGGAGCCAACCTGGTACGGGACCTGGTCCGTGAAGGAAGACCGGTGCGCGCGCTGGTGCACACCGACGCGCGCGCGCTGGAGGGCCTCCCGGTCGAGACCGTCCGCTGCGACGTCAGGGACCGGCAGGCCGTAGCGGACGCCCTCGCCGGGGCCGAGATCGTCTACCACCTGGCCGGTGCGGTGAGCGTCGGGCAGGTGCCGGCGGCGTACACGCACGCCATCAACGCCGGCGGCACCGAGAACGTCGTGGCCGGCTGCCTCACGCACGGAGTCGCACGGCTCGTGCACTGCAGCTCCATCCACGCCCTCGACCACCGGCCGGACGACGTGGCCGTCGACGAGCGGCGGCCGCTGTGGGCGGACGGCCGCCTCTGCTCCGCCTACGACTTCTCGAAGGCCCGGGCGGAACGCGCCGTGCTCCGAGCGGTCGCCGAAGGGCTCGATGCCGTGATCGTGGAGCCGACGGCGATCGTCGGCCCCTGCGACTTCAAGCCGTCGTGGACAGGCCGGGTGCTCGTGCGCCTGGCGCACGGCCGCCAGCCGGCGCTCATGAACGGCGGCTTCGACTGGGTGGACGCGCGCGACCTGACGGCCGGCATGCGGGCAGCCGCCGTGCGTGGCCGCTGCGGCGAGCGGTACCTGCTCACCGGCCACTGGGCGTCGCTGCCCGAGCTGGCGTCCCTGGCCGCAGGGGTCTACGGCCGCAGGGCCCTGCACGTCACCGTCCCGGTCGCGTGGGCGAAGGCGGCGGCGTACCCGTACGCCCTGGCCAACCACGCCGTCGGGAGGATGACACCGATCACCCCCGAGGCCGTGGAGGCGGTGCGTCACTGCCGCCTGATCAGCCGCGCCAAGGCCGAGCAGGAGCTCGGCTACAGCCCGCGGCCGCTGCGCGAGACGGTGACGGACACCGTGCTGTGGCTGGACCGGCGGCGCCGCTCAGGCCGGCGGCCGTGACCTGGCCGGCAGGATCAGCACGATGATGAGCGAGATCACCGGCAGGAAGAGGGCCAGGACGACCCAGAGGAACGGGCCGCGTCCCTTGGTCACCGCGATCCTGTAGACGAGGTAGATGAGAACGATCCACACCACCGCGGAGACGATCCACCACAAGAAGCCCGCCGTGGTCATCGCGATGAGCCCAAGCATGCGCACCCCCGTTTCGACGGCCTTGACGCGTTCACTTGCGCACACCCGCCGGATCCGGGCAAGAGGACACCGGCCTCAGACACGACGGACCGGCCGTGGCGGTCGGGTCCCGAGGAGGCGACGGACATGGTCGGCGTCCGGGGCAGCCACCTCGCCATGGCGGCGATCTTCGCGCTCGCCATCCTCGCGATGCTCGTCGGCGGAGTCGCCTACCTCGTCGTGTTCTGCGTGACCGGCGGGTACGGCTCGCGCGACAGCGAGTACGGGCCGGTGGATGAGTCGGGTACGCAACGCAAGTGGTCCGCCGAGGAGCGCGCTCAGTTCAAACGGCGGCAGCGGCTCGCCCTGGCCATCGCCGGCGTCGCGGTCTGGGGCTGCTCGGCGTCGGGCTCTGGGTGAACTGGCCGGCCGCCCCCTGAGGCGTCACGGAGAGACCCGGCCGGCCTGCCCTCGCCCTCACCCCGGCGGCGCCAGCACCCTCGAGTAGTCCCTCACGACCTTCACGAGCCCCAGCACGATCACCGGCCCCATGGTGAAGGTGCCGATGAGCGCCGGCTGCACCATCCCCGGGTCGAGCCAGCTCATCTCGAGCAGGCCCCAGATGAACGTGTAGTACATGTAGCCGTAGATCAGCCACGGCACGATATTGACGAGCTTGCCGCTCACCTTGTCGGGACGGCGGAACAGCAGGCAGAACAGGAAGAGGATCGTGAACGGCACGAACGTCCAGCCGATGAAGTTGCTGATGGGGATGCCCCCGGCCCCCTTCCACACCAGCAGCTGGGGCAGGTAGTTGCCGCCGTCCCACCACCAGAACGGCTTGACGCCGTTGACCTGCATCCAGAGGCCCGAGACGCAGAAGGGATCGGCGATGAGGTCCCAGGCGCAGACGATCATCGCCGAGGAGAAGGCGACCAGCGCGCTCCAGATCACGTGGCCGTACCAGGTCGCGCTCCAGCGGCGCCCGCCGAGCCCCAGGAACCAGCCGACCATCATGAACGCGCAGTACAGCGGTACGCCCCAGAGGGCGACGATGAGCACCGGCACGCCGGCGATGCGCGGGCCGAGGGTCTCGGTGTACTCGTAGGCGCCGAAGAACCAGTTGTAGTTGTCGCCCATGATCTCGGCGAACAGGCAGATCGCGGCGGCAAGCCCGAAGAAGGCGATCGTCTGGCGCCCGCCCCTCACCTTGACCGAGTGCCACAGGCAGGTGAGGTACAGGATCGTCATGCCGAAGCCGCCGATCTCCATCTGGATGCCCACCTTGCGCCCCGGCCAGCTGAAGGCGAGCGCCGCGGTGGCGACGATGTAGAAGACGAACACGACGCAGATGACGACCAGGTCGCTGCGGCTGGAGGCCTTGATCGCGGCCCCGAGCGTGCTCCCCTGACCGTCCGCACGCTCGACGTCGACCGCCA
>Ga0172371_10011660_pt1 | contig 11682 bp, 13 predicted proteins | sample Lak12m_FD_114543 | JGI IMG/M metagenome (GOLD analysis project Ga0172371, IMG submission 114543) | Freshwater microbial communities from Kabuno Bay, South-Kivu, Congo - kab_022012_12m | ecosystem: Environmental > Aquatic > Freshwater > Lake | place: Democratic Republic of the Congo: South-Kivu...
CCAGATGCGTGGTGCAAAGCTGTCTCAGCAAAAAGTTGCTGAAGACCCAATAAGGTCTCGGGTTTTGGCATTCAAGTGTATCGTGACCCAAAGTGCCATTCTGCGCCAACCGGATAGGCATGGTTTTTTCTATGCGTGCGTACCGTCTCAGGTATCGTGCGCCCATTGAGGCCTCGGTTTAGACATAAGAAAATGACTCAAGCAAAGGCGCGAAGAGGAAAGCTGGTGAGCTGATGAGGCATGGCTCTCACAGAGGCACAGAGGGCACTGAGGGTTGCAATGCAGAAGATAATAAGGTGAAAGGCTGGGTGAATGATTCAGAAGGTAAATCTCTGCGTACTCTGAGGGCTCTGTGAAAGATTTATTTGAAGGAGAATAAAATGAAAGTACCATTTATGGATCTAAGGGCACAGCATGATGAGGTGCGGGGGGAGATCGATGCTGTGTTGAAGGATATTGTGGATCACTCATCCTTTATCGGCGGGCCGAGGGTGGAAGGATTTGAAAAGGCGTTTGCGGGATTTTGCGGGGCTGAGTTTGCTGTGGGGTGTGCGAGCGGTACGGATGCCTTAAAGCTTGGCTTGATGGGCGCAGGTGTAGGTCCGGGAGAGATGGTGGCGACGGTTGCGAATACGTTCATCGCCACAGTCGAGGCGATCACGCAGGTGGGGGCTATACCCCGGTTTGTGGATATTGACGGGCCCACATACAATATGGATCCGGCGCGTCTTAGGGAATTCTTGGCGGACCGCTGCCGGCTTGGGCCGGACGGAAGGCCGGTGGATGGGGAAAGCGGGTGCAGCGTGTCCGCCATTTTCCCGGTTCATCTCTACGGCCTCCCAGCAGATATGAAGCCCATTTTGGACCTCGCTCATGAGTATGGCCTTGCTGTGATTGAGGATAGCGCCCAGGCCCATGGGGCGGCATATGAGCTCGATGGGAGTTACCGGAAGGTGGGATCGTTTGGCAAGACAGCGGCATTCAGTTTTTACCCGGGGAAAAACCTCGGGGCCATGGGCGAAGCAGGCGCGGTCGTGACAAACGACGCCGGGGCCAATCGCAACATGCGGATATGGCGAGATCACGGCCAAAGCGAAAAGTACCGGCATGTTTCTCCTGACGGCTGGAATGGTCGGTTGGACGCCCTGCAGGCTGCGGTTTTGAATATCAAGTTGAAAAAACTGGATGAATGGAACGAAAGAAGGCGACAGGCTGCGGTCTGGTATCGGGAAAGGTTGGCTGACGTTGACAGTATCGTGCTTCCGGTAGAGCCGGAGGGGAGAAAGCACGTGTATCATTTGTTTGTGGTGCGTGTGCCGGACAGGGACAAGGTGCAGGAGCAACTTGCTGGAAAAGGAATCGGTACTGGGTTGCACTACCCTGTTCCCCTGCATCTTCAACACGCGTATCGCGATTTAGGATGGGAAGGTGGAGCGCTCCCTGAGACAGAGGCCGCCGCGCAGAGTATTATCTCCCTACCCATGTTTCCCCACATGACCGAGTCCCAAGTGGATTACGTCTGCCGATGCCTCAAAGAGGTCCTCAATTAAAGCCCCTGATTATTGCTGAAGCGCGGGGGGATCACCTTGGATTTTGGGAGGAGGTGGAAACCGCTGTCTCCAGCGGCAGGGCAATCTGGATTCGATCCCCTCTTTTGTCGCCAGTTGCGAATGCCATAGGTCGGCGGATCGGGAAGGATCTGGCGCTCCTTGTATCCCAGACACCCAAAAAGTCGACAGATAGATGGCAGCGGTTTGCCGATGTGCTCCTGTCGGGGATCGCGCTGATCGTTTTTTCGCCGCTCTTGGCTGTGGTCTCAATTCTGGTAAAGCTCAGTTCACAGGGACCTGTCTTTTATCGAGCCACTGTCGTTGGGAAGGGGAAGAACCCGTTTGTGTGGCACAAGTTCCGCTCGATGACCGTGACCCCGGAATCGAAAGACACGGCCATGCGCAGAGAGCGGTTTGAAGCGTTCGTGCGGGGCCAGAATGACCGGTCGCACGCGGATGCGCCGGGGAAGCTGGTGGAGGAGCATCGCATCACCCGGGTTGGGCGGCTTTTGCGCAAGTTCTCTGTTGACGAGCTTCCCCAGTTGTGGAATGTGTTGAAGGGGGATATGTCCCTGGTCGGGCCGCGGCCGTGTCTCACTTACGAGGCAGAGTTTTATTCGGGATGGCGCGGCATCCGGTTCAGGGTGCGACCAGGCCTGACAGGGATCTGGCAGGTATTCGGCAGGGGCCGTTCCAGCTTCGATACCACTGCGGCGATGGACGCGTATTATATATTTCGACGTTCCCTCCGTTTCAATGTGTACCTGATTGTGAAAACCGTCGAGATGATCTTCAGGGCAAGAGGGGCCGTGTGAGGGTATTGAGCTGATAACCTGATGGCTCGTGGTTGATGGCGATGGGCGATGGGAGGGGATATGGGTAGGAAGATTGGGATAGGGGTTATCGGGGCTGGTTACTGGGGGCCGAATCTTATACGGAATTTCAGTGCGATTGAGGACTGCCGTGTGGTTTGGGTTTGTGACCAAAAGCAGGGAAGACGTCAGTATGTACAGGAGAAGTTTCCCGGAATACCTGTCACAGACGATTTTGGAACTGTCCTGAGAGATGACAGAGTCGGTGCGGTAGTGGTAGCGACTCCGGTTTCGACACATAGGGATGTCGCAATTGCTGCATTACAGGCCGGAAAGCATGTCTGGGTCGAAAAGCCGCTTGCAGATTCGGTGGGAGCTGCCAGACAAATCATGGAAGAAGCAAGAAAGAGAGAGCTCCTTCTTACTGTAGACCACCTTTTTGTCTACAACCCGGCCATCTATAAAGCTAAGGAAATCACGACCGCAGGCGGAATAGGCCAGATCTGCTATGCCGAATCGGGCAGGGTGAACCTTGGGCCACCCGCCTCGGAAGTGGACGTACTCTGGGATCTCGCCACCCATGACCTTGCGATCACCTATTATCTTTGGGGCAAAAAGCCTTCGGAGGTCATTGCCTACGGGCGACGTTTTCAGCACCCAAAGCTAATCGACATGGCATTCATTCACCTTCACTTCGACGACGGGAGCACCGCTGTTCATCACGTAAGCTGGCTCTGTCCAGAAAAGACTCGACGGTATTTTCTTGCGGGTAAGGATGGAAGCTTAGTTTTCGATGATATGCAGCCTGATAAAAAGCTGCGGTTCATCGATCAGGGGGTGGACAGCCGCATCGGGGCCAAAGATGATGAAGTTAAGGATCTCTTCTATAGGCCAGGGGAAGTCAGCTACCGGGACCTTGAACCCGTAGAACCCCTTCGAGCTGCGTGCGAGGATTTTCTCTCAAGCATTCGGAATGGCCAGAAACCACGAGTGGACGGTGAGGCTGGCTTGGCTGTGGTCGAAATGCTGGAGGCTGCGGAGAGGTCGATGGTAGAGGGGGGAAAGCCCGTAAGGTGTTGAGCTGATAAGAGGATGAGAGGACTGCGGGGAGACGAGAGGGGATGCTGATCGTTCGGTCGCCGATGAGGATATCGCTGGCAGGAGGGGGTACCGATCTGCCGGTATATTATCGGGAGTATGGTGGCGCTGTCATCAATGCCGCGATTGATCGCTATTTTTACGTCTTTCTGAGGACCAGCGGTTCCACGGACCTGGAGATCTCCTCCTCTGACTTTCGGTCCTTTTTTCGGCACGACAGGGACTGTGAATTCTGTTTTGAAGGGGATCTGCAACTGCCTCGGGCCATCCTGCACCATTTCGGGATTACCTATGGCCTCAATCTCTTCATCGCCTCGGAAATCCCGCCGGGTACAGGGCTAGGCTGCTCCAGTTCGGTTGCCGCAGGGCTGATCAAGGCGATCCTTGTCTGTTGCGGCATCCAGTGTAGGCGCGAGGAAATTGCAGAACTGGCCGCCTTTATCGAAATCGAAAGGTTGGGTTCGCCCATTGGCAAGCAGGACCAGTATGCGGCCGCCCTGGGGGGGCTCAATCTCATCGAATTCAAAAACGGGCATACCCGCATAACCCCATTGAAAGTTGACAACGATCAGAAGAAGCGACTGGAACGGTCCCTCATGCTATTTTTCACCGGCCAGACACGCCGTGCCAATGACATCCTGGGCAGACAGAAAGAGGCCAGCGAACAGAAGAAAGGACCTACCCTGGAGGCCCTGCACCGTGTCAAGGAAATGGTTCCAGAGGTCAAAGGGTGCCTCGAGTCCGGCGACATCGCAGGTTTTGGAAGACTTCTCCACCAAAACTGGGAGGAAAAAAGGCGGTTTGCCAGCGGTGTGAGCAATCCTGAAATCGATCGCTATTACGAGGCGGCCCTTGGGGCCGGGGCCTACGGCGGCAAGATCACAGGTGCAGGCGGAGGCGGCTTTCTTCTCGTTTGCTGCGAAGAGCAGCGACGACCTGCCGTGCGCAAAGCCCTTCAGAGCCATGGCCTCACCCAGGTAGGGTTCCACTTCGATGACCAGGGCGCCAGGGTCATCATGAACACGGGGCTCCTTCTCACCTCCACCATCGACTGGAACAGACCTGAATCCATCTTCAACAGACTTGATTAACAGAAAAAGCCATCGGGATCCCCTTCTCATCATGAGCCTTGCCGGCCTGGACGTTGCCGGGGCCTTGCTCGCCTTTGTTGTGGGCCACTGGCTGCGTATTTCAAGCGGGTTGTTCTTTTATGCGAGCACCGTGCCTCTCCGAGAATACCTCCCTATTTATCTCCTTTCCATTCCTGTGCTCCTGCTCCTCTTCCGTTCTGCCAGGCTATACGAAACCGCAGAGTTGTTCGCAGGCACATGGGAATACGTCCAGGTGGTGAAGGCCAGCACCTTCTACGTCATGGCCCTGGTGCTGCTCGGCTTTGTGGTGCGTACGCCCTACCCTTCCCGGGGCTGGCTTGTGACTACATGGTTGTGCTGCGTGGCCTTCATAGGGGTGGGTCGGATGGGTTTCAGGCGATGGCTCCGGTGGTCGAGAGGAAGAGGACAGCCCATCGAAAAAGCCATGATCCTGGGCGCCAGTGAGGATTCTGTCAGAATTGCCCAGTCTATCGAGGAAGGTGGATCAATCAAGGTAGTCGGTTTTCTTGATGATTTCGCACCATTGGGAGTTGAGATATGGAACGGGTGCCGGGTGGTGGGCAGGCCCACGGCCTGCCTCGACGCGTGCCTCGAGCATGAGGCTCATATGGCAATTCTGGTGGCCGATGCTGTCAGTTGGGAGACCAGGCAGGAGATTATGAGCCTTGGGCCAGAGCTAAATGACGTACACATCCTTCTGTCGCCGGGCATAGCCGATGTGCAACTCTTATCCATGCAGGGGGGTCTCAAGGGGAGTGCATCTCTTCTGCGATTTAGGCCCGGCTACATGAAAGGATTCGACCGGATCCTCAAAAGGGCGATGGATGTTTCTCTGGCCGCATCGCTTTTGACCCTGTTTTCTCCTGTAATGCTGTTTGTTGCCGGGAGAACCCTGCTCAAGGAGGGCTGGCCTGCTTATGACAGCTTCGACGTCCTGGGTCGGGGAGGAACGCATTTCTTTACATTCAAATTCAGAGCCGGCCTCAAGAGGCCTACCTTCTATCGTTCCTTTCGGAGGCGCGTACTTTCGAAAACGGAGGCCCAGAATTTCGCATGGGTCGATAGGTTCATTTTTCACAGTGGATTGGATAAATTGCTCCAACTCGTGAATGTGCTGCGAGGGGAAATGAGTTTGGTGGGCCCCAGGACCATATGTCCCGACACGGAACGACGGTATGGGCCATGGTTGAGTCAGATTCTGGCTGTAAAGCCTGGAATGATAGGCAACTGGGCCTTCGGTGATTTCAAGAGTCTGGACCAGGAAATCTCTGCGACCATCTATTACCTACGAAACTGGAGCTTGTGGGGAGACTTGGCCATCTTGCTGCAGACGGTGTTTGAAATGGGGAGAACCCGGTTCAGGTTTCGCATTGCCAAAAATGAAGAGCTTAACAGCCATTATGTTTAAGACGGGGTTTTCATGAAAATACTGGTAACAGGCGGCGCCGGTTTTATTGGATCGCATACGGTTGATGCGTTGCTGGAGCGGGGGCATGAGGTGCGGATTTTGGATAATTTGCAGAAGCCGGTGCATTTGAAGGGGAGGCCTTCGTGGATTCCGGATGAGGCGGAGTTTGTCCTGGGGGATGTGCGGGATAAAGCGATGTGGGAGCGGTGCCTGGACGGCGTGGAAACGGTGTATCATTTTGCGGCCTATCAGGATTATCTGCCGGACTTTTCGACTTTTTTCCATGTCAATGCGGTGAGCACGGCCCTGCTCTATGAGGTGGCCGTGGCGAAGCGGGTGTCGCTTCAAAAGGTGGTGGTGGCGAGCAGTCAGTTTGTGCAGGGGGAGGGATTGTACCGATGTCGATCCGCAGATTACGCAGATTACGCAGATGGAGGGGGTCTCACGCAAAGGCGCAAAGGCGCAAAGAACTTGAGAAGGTTAGAAGGTGAGAAGGTTAGTAAAGACAGGTGTGGGGTGTTTGCGGGGGTGATGAGGGGGGAGGAGCAGCTCAAGAGGGGGGACTGGGAGATGCGGTGTCCGGTGTGTGGGGAACCGGCGGAGTGGATGTGGACGCCGGAGACGCATGCGGCGCCGCCCAATGCGTATGCCATGGCCAAATATTCTCAGGAGATGCAGGCCATGAGCTTTGGGGGGCGGTATGCGATTCCGTCTGTAGCGCTGAGGTATTCCATTGTGCAGGGGCCGAGGCAGTCGTTTTATAATGCATACAGTGGGGCGTGCCGGATATTTTCACTCAATTACTATTTCGGGAAGGCGCCGACCGTATATGAGGACGGAAAGCAGTGCCGGGATTTTGTGAATATTCATGATGTGGTGCGGGCCAATCTGATGGCGCTGGAAGATGGGCGGATGGATGGCGGGGTGTTTAATGTGGGTGGGGGGAAGGCGTATACGGTGTGGGAGTTCGCGGAGATTGTCAGAAAAGTGTCCGCAGATTTCGCAGAAAAATCATGTCTCACGCAAAGACGCAAAGACGCAAAGGGATTGCCGGAGGCAGAGGCGCCGGGGTGGTATCGGTTTGGGGATACCCGGCATGCGTGTTCGGATATTTCGAAGATCAGGGCGCTGGGGTGGGAGCCGGAGAAGACGCCGGAAGACAGCGTCAGGGAGTATGTGGAGTGGCTGCATGAGCAGGATAATGTGGAGAATATTCTGGCGTATGCGGAGAAGACGATGAAGGAGATGAATGTGGTGAGATCCTCAGATTAATTCAGTAGAATGGCCTCACGCAAAGGCGCGAAGAGAGTCTCTGAACCAAAAAAGTTGACGGTTGATTTTATGAATTTCTATTTTGTACGACATGGGGAGATTGAGTCCAATATCCGGAAGGTGTATGCGGGGTGGAGTGAGGAACCGTTGACAGAGAGGGGAGCGCGGCAGGCTGAGGCGGCTGGGGAGGTTTTGAGGGGCAAAGGGATCGACCGGCTGTATTGCAGTCCGTTACGGCGGGCGGTTCAAACGGCGGAGATTATTGGGGAGGCGATTGGAAGGGTTCCGGTTAAGGATGAGCATTTCAAGGAGATGGGGTTGGGGTTGTGGGAGGGGTTGAGTGAGAACGAGATAATGGAGCGGTTTCCGAAGGAATGGAGGATCTGGAATTCACGGCCGGCGGAGCTTCGGTTGGAGGGGAGGGAGACGCTGGAGGAGTTGCAGGAGCGGGTATTGGCAGGGGTCCGCAGACTATCCGAAAAGAAAGAATTCCTCACGCAAAGGCACAAAGGCGCAAGGAGTCTAATAGACTTTGAGAATGGATCCAAATCAGTGGTGGTGACGCATGTGGCGATCATACGGGTGATGCTGTTGTACAGCCAGGGGAGGGACTTAAATGAGTATCGGAAGGTGGCGGTGGAGAATGGGGAACTCTTCGAGTTGGAGGTGTAGCTGATAGCTGATGGCGTTTGGAAAAGATCAGAAAGGTAACGAAGATGGAGGGTAAGAGGGTTTGAAAGTGAGACGGGGTCGTGCATAAAAATGAGATCTTGAAGTATTGGATTGAATCCTCAGACAGTGATTTCAGTGCCATGGAGCACCTGTTTGAAAAGGAGGATTATGCCTGGGCGCTATTCGTTGGCCATCTTGTAATAGAAAAGCTGCTTAAGGCCTTGTATGTAAAATACGTTGACATAACGCCTCCTTTCATCCATGACCTTGTACGCCTCGCTGAAAAGGCTGGCATTTCTCTTACGGAAGACCGCAAGGATAGCCTCGATACGATTTCCGCTTTTAATCTCAGTACGCGATATGACGATTACAGAAGAGAGTTCTACAAAAAATGCACAAAGAGTTTCACAGATATGTGGATCAAAAATATCAAGGAATTAAGGACATGGTTAAAAGACAGCCTCCTGACGCAGTCGTGAAGTACGCAGATTTTTTGAAGAAACACTTGCCGGGCGTTAAGAAAGTCTTGGTTTTCGGATCCTACGCCAAAGGGACCTCTGGTGAAAACAGCGATCTGGACATGGCCATCGTCTTTGAAAGAGTGGCTGACAGATTTGAGATGCAGGTTGAGCTGATGAAGATGCGGCGTAACTTCGACACTCGAATTGAGCCTCACCCCATCAGGGAGGCTGACTTCAATTCCTCCAATCCATTTGCAAGGGAGGTCTTAACAAGTGGATATGAGGTTTGAAAGAGGGGAATAGAATGGCTGATAGCCTACCTCCATCAGCCATCAGCTATCAGCCATCAGCCATTGTCATCGGCGCCAGCGGATATATCGGGCGGAACCTGTGCAGGGTGCTTTCGACTCATTGGCGGGTGGTTGGGACCTTTTTTCGGCATTCGGAGGTATTCGAGGCGGAGGGGATCGGGATGGATATTCGGGATCTGGCGGTTGTGGAGAAGGTTTTTGAACGGTGCCGGCCGGATGTGGCGTATGCCTTGGCTTATGATCGGAAGGATCTTCAGGGGACGGTGGTTGAGGGGACCGGGAATTTGGTTGAGGCGTGGAAGAGAGTTCGGCCAGAAGCGCGGTTTGTTTATGTTTCCACGGATGCGGTGTTTGATGGGGAGTCGGGGCCTTATGGAGAGGGAGATACTCCCAGGCCTGTGTGGGAATACGGGCGGGCCAAGCGGGCTGCCGAGTTGAAGGTGTTGGATGCCGGGGGCATGGTGGTGCGGAGCTCCCTGGTTTATGGATTCAATCCATTGGATCCGAGGACGGAAGAGCTGAAGCAGGGCCTGGAAAGCGGCCAGTTTGAATATTCCTATTTTGATGATGAAGTGCGGTGTCCCATTCACGTGGAAGATCTGTGCCGAGCATTGATGGAACTGGGGGAGATGGGACAGGATGCTCCCCGGATCCTTCATGTCGCAGGTCCTGAGCCGGTGACCCGGTATGCGTTTGCGGTCAGGCTGGCAAAGCGGATGGGGTACGATCCGGAAAGTGTACCAAAAGCCAGCCTGAAATCGGCCGGCATAGTCCGTCCTCGGGATCTTACGCTGGATACTTCTCTATCTCAATCTGTATTGAGAGTGCGAATAAGGCCATTGGCAGAGGTCCTTGATGAACCAGCACACTAATCTGCGCAAATCTGCGTAATCTGCGCGGGCCATGAAGGCTTTCTTGTTAGCAGCAGGCTTAGGCACGCGGCTTAAACCGTTGACGAACGACATCCCCAAGTGTCTCTTGCCGATCGGCGGTAAGCCGTTGCTTCAGATCTGGATGGAGTTGATGGGGCGGCATGGGGTGTCTGAGGTGTTGGTGAATACACACTGGCATGCGGAGAAGGTGGAGGCGTTCATTAATGGCCTCACGCAAAGGCGCAAAGACGCGAAGGTGTCTGCAGATGACGCAGATTACACAGATGAGGAGAGAGAAAAGAGGAGGGAGTGGCCGGAAGTAAGGGTTTTTTATGAGGGGGAGTTGTTGGGGAGTGGGGGAACGATTTGGGCGAACCGGGAGTGGGTCAGGGATGGTGAGGCGTTTTTTGTTTTGTATGGGGATAATTTGACGAACGTGGACCTGGGAAAGATGTGGCGGTTTCATGAGGGGCATGGGCTGCCGTTTACCTTGGGGGTGTTTAAAGCGGAGCGGCCGGAGGCGTGCGGGATTGCCGAGGTGGATGGGGATGGGGTGGTGACAGGTTTCGTGGAGAAGCCCAAGAAGCCGAAATCGGATCTGGCCGCGGCGGGGGTGTATGTGGCGGATCAGAGGATTTTTGACTACTTTCCTCAGGGGGCTGGGGAGAAGAGGCCGCTGGATCTGGGGTTTGATGTGATACCGAGGTTGGTCAGGCGGATGAAGGTGTATGAAATTCGGGAGTTCTTGATGGACATCGGGACCGCAGATTCATATGAAAAGGCGCAAGAGATTTATCCGCAGATCAGTTGCCTCACGCAAAGGCGCTAAGCCAGAAAAGAAACTATGACTGAAAATGAAATTGCGAAGATAATCGTTGATACGGCGTTCCAAATTCACAAGAGACTTGGACCGGGTTTGTTGGAGAGTGTCTATGAGGTTATTTTGTCGCATGCGTTAGACGGAACGGGAATGCAGGTTGACAGGCAGGTACCGGTGCCAATTGTTATTGATGGGATAAAATTTGATGAGGGATTTAGAGCTGACCTGATTGTAGAAAATAAAGTCATTGTTGAGCTTAAATCTGTAGAAAAACTTATTCCAGTACATAAGAAACAATTGCTGACATATCTTAGATTGACTGACAAAAAGCTGGGCCTCCTAATCAATTTCGGAAGTGAATTGATTCGAGACGGCATTTCCAGGGTTGTCAATAATCTTTAATCTTAGCGGCTTTGCGCCTTTGCGTGAGGACATCTGGGGGGGGTATGGGAACGGAATCGATCGAGCGCTATTTTCAGGGACTAAAGGAGGCCATCGGGCAGGTGCCCCTGGACCGGGTGGAGCGGGTGGTCGGGCATATTTACCGGGCCTATAGGGAGGGGAAGCAGGTGTTTATCCTCGGAAACGGGGGCAGCGCCTCGACGGCCTCCCACTTTTGCTGCGATCTGGGCAAAGGTGCAGTGGTGGATGGGAAGCCTCGATTGCGGGTGATGAGCCTGAATGACAACATGGCCCTGCTGAGCGCCTATGCCAATGACTGCGGGTATGAGAGTATATTTGTGGAGCAGATGAAAAACCTGGTCCAGGAAGGCGATGTGGTGATCTGCATTACGGCGTCAGGGAATTCGCCGAATGTGGTGCGGGCCATTGAGTTTGCCAATTCCGCGGGAACCACCACCATCGGGTTGTTGGGCTTTGGCGGCGGGAAGGCAAAGGAGTTGGTGACCGAACATGTGACCATCGACAACCGGAACTATGGCCAGGTGGAGGATGTGCATATGTTTTTGGCCCACTGCGTGAGTCAGTGCTTCCGGGAATGGATTACGAACGGGGGGCCGAGGTGATGGGGGCGTATTAGCGCAGAGCGCAAAGCGCATGGCGCAGAGGGCAGAGGGCATAGCGCAGAGAGCAGAGGGCATGGCGCAGAGGGACAAGGCGCAGAGCGCAAAGAGCAGAGCGCAAAGGGCAAAGCGCATGGCGCAGAGGGCAGAGGGCATAGCGCAGAGAGCAGAGGGCATGGCGCAGAGGGACAAGGCGCAGAGCGCAAAGAGCAGAGCGCAAAGGGCAGAGCGCAAGGCGCAAAGGGCAAAGAGCAGAGCGCAGAGGGCAAAGA
>Ga0172371_10011661_pt1 | contig 11682 bp, 9 predicted proteins | sample Lak12m_FD_114543 | JGI IMG/M metagenome (GOLD analysis project Ga0172371, IMG submission 114543) | Freshwater microbial communities from Kabuno Bay, South-Kivu, Congo - kab_022012_12m | ecosystem: Environmental > Aquatic > Freshwater > Lake | place: Democratic Republic of the Congo: South-Kivu...
GCGTCTTTTCCGGTGGGCGTCCTTCCGCCGTTTATATAAACCTCCCACTTTTTATTCCTTTTATTATCCACTACGCGCCTGGCGTCAATCGCTACGACAATACACTGGCTGCCGAATTTTTTCGCTGATTCCTTTATAAGTTTAGGGCTTTTTACTGCGGCGGTATTAATAGAAACTTTTTCCGCGCCGGCGTTCAATAAATTTCTTATGTCGCTTAAATTTCTTATGCCACCGCCAACAGTAAAAGGCATAAAGACATTTTCTGCGGTGCGGCGCACTATGTCGATAATGATATTGCGCTTCTCATAGCTGGCAGTAATATCCAAGAATACGAGCTCATCAGCCTCCTGTTTCTCGTATGCCTTTGCGCACTCAACCGGATCGCCTGCGTCGCGAAGTTTTAAGAAACGCACGCCCTTCACCACGCGTCCGTCTTTTACGTCCAAACAAGGGATAATCCTTTTAGCTAACATAACTCTGCTGCCTTTTTCAAATCAATCTTACCTTTATAAAGCGCCTTGCCAATTATAGCCGCGTAAACGTTCATCTCTTTCAGTTTCTTAACATCTTCTAAACTGGATACACCTCCGGAAACGATAACAAGAATCTTTGTCAGCGACATAACATCCTTTATGCCTGCGAAATCAGGACCTTTCAACATTCCATCCTTGGCGATATTTGTATAAACCAATAACTTTACTCCGCAATCTTCCAGTTTTTTCAGAAAGACATCCATTTCAACTTTCGAAGACTCGCTCCAGCCGCGTTTGTAAACAATCTTGTTTTTCGCGTCTAAGCTGACGACGAACTTATCGCCGTATTTTTTAACCGCTTCCTTGGTAAAATCCATATTCTCCTGAGGCAGAGTGCCGACAATAACACGAGACGCGCCATAATCAATAATTGTCTGTATGTCAGCTATACTTCTTACACCGCCGCCAAATTGTATGGATACTCCGTATTTCTTAACTTCCCGAGTTATCTTTTTCAGAACCTCAAGGTTTTCAATTCTAAAACGCCCCTCTAAGGCGCCATAAAGGTCAACCACGTGAATCCATTTTACTCCGCACTCCGCAAAACCTTTAGCAACTTCAACAGGGTCCAAGCCGTATTCCTCAGCCTGACCAAAATCCCCCTGTGTCAAACGAACCACCTTCGCGTCTTTTAAATCTATGGCCGGAATTATCTGCATAATTTATAACCTTGTAAAATTATCTAATATCTTTAAACCTACGCTCTGGCTCTTCTCGGGGTGAAACTGAATCCCGAAAACATTGCCTTTGCCTATTACCGAAGCATAGTTTTTTGTATAATTTGTTTCACCGATAGCCACTCTTTCCTTCGGCTGGACATAATATGAATGGCAAAAATAGACAAAAGAGCCGTCCTTGATGCCCTTGAATATAGGGCTCTTTACTTTAATTTTAAGCTGATTCCAGCCGATATGCGGAATCTTGACATCGCCTTTAAATTTAATTACCTTGCCTTTGACAATGCCTAGGCCTTTCGCCTTTGGCGACTCCTGGCTTGACTCAAATAAAAGATGCAAACCCAAGCAAATCCCCATAAAAGGCCTGCCGGAATCAACATATTCCCTAATCGCGCCGCTCATACCGGATTTATCCAATATGGCCATGGCTTCGCCGAATGCGCCTACTCCCGGCAGAACACAGTGAGTAACGCCTTTTATCTGCGCGGGCTTGGAAATAATCTTTGCTTTCCTGCCTAAAGACAAGAAAGCATTGAGCACGCTGTGCAGATTACCCATCCCGTAGTCAATTATGCCTACCATCAGTCAATAACACCTTTTGTCGAAGGGATTCCTTTTCGGCGAGGATCTATTTGAGTGGCTTGATCTAAAGCCTTGCCCAAAGCCTTAAATATCGGCTCTAGATTAGTGTGCAAATCAAGATTGGCACCGCTAACTTTAATATTCAGATTCATTCCTAATCGTTTTGCAAAAGATTCAAAGAAATGATTGGCGTATTCAAAAGAATAACCATCGCCCTCACAATTTGCTAAACTGGTTTTAATCCCGTTAAAGAACCCTCTGCCGCTTATATCTACCAATGCTGTAGCTTCAACATCTTCCATAGGCCAAGAGGCTTCACCGGATCTTTTTATGCCTTCTTTATCACCCAAGGCTTTCTTGAAAGCATCACCCAAAACTATACCCACATCCTCGTTTGTGTGGTGGATATCTACTTTCAAATCGCCTTTGGCAACGATATCCAAATCAAATAGACCGTGAAAGGCAAATAACTCCAGCATATGGTCAAGCAAACCAATCCCTGTATTGATCTTTGCCTTGCCTGAACCATCAATATTGATTTTTACTTTTATATCGGTTTCTTTTGTCTTACGCAGAACCTCTGCTATTCTCTTTTTCATTATTCTACTCCTTTGATTCACCCGCCACTATTGACTGGCGGATGAATTCAGCCCGCTACTGAATTACTGGTGGGCTTCATTCAAACCTTGCTTTTACGGATTCCCAGTGTTTAGTTAAACCTTCAATATTGCAAACCTTCTCTATTATGCCTTTGACGTTATCCAAAGACTTTTTGTTGTAAGAGATAAAGTGCGTGCTTCGGATAAAATCCTGCACTGAAAGCCCGGAGAAAAACCTTGCCGTGCCTGCCGTGGGCAGAACATGGCTCGGCCCTGCGACATAATCGCCTACCGCTGTGGGGCTGTAGGGCCCAAGAAAAACCACGCCGGTATTTTTTATGTCCTTAAGCAGCTTATTGGGATTATTTACCAGAAGCTCTGTGTGCTCAGGGGCTATCTTATTATTAATCTCTATGGCCTCTTTCATATTCTTTACCAAAATAATACAGCCGTTATTTTTTTCAGGAATCTGAGACCTGACAAACCTGGCTAATTTCTTAGACGGCGTAATCAATATCGCCTGACCGCCCAAGTGTTCCTTCTGCGCCAAGAGGTCGCTTATGACGAATTTCTGGTCGCTGAATTTATTGGCTATAATAACTAACTCCGTGGGGCCGGCCATCATGTCAATATCCACAAAACCAAAGACCTGGCGTTTCGCCTCCGCCACATAAGCATTGCCCGGGCCTACTATCTTATCCACTTTCGGGATTACTTTTGTGCCAAATGCCAGCGCCGCGACCGCTTGCGCGCCGCCGACCTTATATATTTCATTTACCTTCAAAAGGCTGGCTACCGCTAAAATGTAAGGATTAATATTTCCTGACTGGTCAGGAGGGCTCACAAGCACTATATTCTTTACGCCTGCCAGTTTTGCAGGCAATACAGTCATATACACGCAGGAAACCAGAGGCGCAGTCCCTGCCGGTATGTAAACCCCTATCCTGTCTATGGGGTCAAACTTTTCGCCGAGCAGAGTCCCGTCGCTATCCTTAATCTTCCAGTTACGCCTCAGCTGCTTTTTGTAAAAACGGTTTATATTCTCGATGATTACTTTCAGCGCCGCGATAAAATCCGCCGGGATATTCTGAAAAGCAGCGCTGATTTCTGCCTCGGTAACTTTAAACTGCCTGGATTTCAGCCTTACCTTATCAAACCTGCGGGTATATTTTGTTACCGCATCATCGCCATTCAACTTTACGTCTTCGATGATTTTATAAACAGTACCCTTGACGCGTTTTTTCTGATTCAGGAAACGATAGACCAGTTTTTCCAATTCTACGCTCGTTGGTTTTACAATTCTCATCTGGATAATTCCTTCTTTATTACTTCCTCTGCCTTTTTCATAACCTGTTTTGCCTTTGACGCATCCTTGAGGCCTCCTTGGGCAAAATCCTGCCTGCCGCCGCCTGAACCGCCAAATGATTCTAAGGATTCCTGCAGGATATCAGACGCGGAAACTTCATCCTTAAAATCCTTGCTTACGCGGCATATGAACGAGCCTTTCTCGGAACCCAGGAATACAACAGACTTTTTTGTTAATTTACTCAAGAACAAATCTGACGCCTTTCTTAATATATCCGCGCCTAAATTTCCGAACATATACACAATATAATTATTGCCGGATAAATTCTTCTTCTCTTGTTTTATTATATCCTCAATCTGAGAATTGATATTCTTCTCGGCTAAAGCATTAACTTCTTTCTCTAACTTCTTATTTTTATCTATGAGCGAATCTACTTCCGTAGAAACATCCTCTAACCTGCTCTTAAAAACGCCCGATAAATTCTTCATCGCCTTGAAATTGCTGTTCAGCTTTTCATACGCCAATCTTCCTGTATACGCCTGTATGCGGCGCAGTCCGCTGCCTATAGAACTTTCGCTGTCTATGACCACGACGCCGATACTTCCCGTATAATCAAGGTGCGTTCCGCCGCAGAACTCCTTGGAAAAATTCCCTACGGAGATAACGCGCACTTCATCGCCGTATTTTTCGCCAAACAAAGCAATAGCCCCGCTCTTCAAAGCCTTATCTTTGGATAAAATTTCCACGCTGACCTTGTCATTAGCGAGTATTTTCTCATTCATCAAATCCTGAATCTTATCCAGTTCCTCATCTTTCAAATCCTTAAAATGAGTAAAATCAAAACGAAAATAATCCGGTTCAACCAAAGACCCCGACTGCTGCACATGCTGGCCCAGAACCTGCCTTAATGACGCCTGCAATATATGAGTAGTAGTATGGCTCCTTCTTATGGCCTGCCTTCTCTCTTTATCTATCAAAGCCAGAACATCATCCTTAATCTTGAATTCGCCTTTATTCACTTTAACAATATGCACAATCGAACCGTCTATTTGTTTTGTGTCAATAACACTTAACGACGACTTTTTGTCCAGAGAGATAATTTTACCTGTATCGCCGATCTGCCCGCCTGACTCTCCGTAAAACGGAGTCTTATCCAAAACCACCCATGCCTCATCGCCGTCCTTAATCTTATAGACGCTCTGTTTTGCCTTTACAAGCTGTATAACTTTAGCTTCCTGCTCGGTTAATTCGTAACCCACAAATTGCGTCGGCAATAAATCAAGTATATCCTTGGAGAATATATCTCCTGATATTTTACTTCCTGCGCGCGCCATCTTCTTTTGTTTTTCCATTTCCTGGTTAAAACCTCCTAAGTCCAACTTTAGGTTATTCTCCTTTGCAAAAACCTCTGTCAACTCCAAAGGAAAGCCGTAAGTATCATAGAGCTTGAATATCGTCTGGCCGGAGATAACGTCCTGCTTCTGTTTCTTTATATCATTAATTACTGACTTCAAGAAATCAGCGCCTTCCTTTATATTATTCATAAATCTCTCCTCTTCGGAAAGAATTATGCCTGCTATATTTTCCCGCCTCTCGTTAAGTTCGGGGTAAGGCTCCTGCATTAAACTGCAAATCCTGGAAACCAATTTATATAAAAACGGTTTTTTAAAACCTGTTTCCTGGCCAAACCAGCTTGCCCGGCGGATAAGTTTTCTTATGACGTAGCCTCTTCCTTCGTTGGACGGCAACACCCCGTCGCCTATGGCAAAAACCACAGCCCTTGTGTGGTCGGCAATACAATTAACCTTCTGCGTAAGCTCGTTCGCTTTAATACCTAATATTTTTCTTATCTCGTCAACTATAGGCTTAAAAATATCTATTTCGAAATTCGTCTTCACTGATTGAAGACAGGATGCCATCCTCTCCAAACCCATTCCAGTATCGATATTGCGGCTCGGTAGAGGCTCTAATTTTGCGCCTTCTTTGCGGTTAAATTGAGTAAATACCAGATTCCAGATTTCTACGAACCTGCCGCAGTCGCAAGCCGGAGAACAATCAGCTTTGCCGCAGCCGACATCCTTGCCCCAGTCGAAGAATATCTCGGAGCACGGCCCGCATGGACCATTAGGCCCGTCCTTAATAGCATTGGACGGCCAGAAATTCTCCTTCTGACCGAATTTATAAATCTTTTCCTTGGCTGCCTTAATATCCTTTAGCCAGATGTTATACGACTCCTCATCCTCCTCGTATACAGAAACCCATAATTTATCCGGGTTGACTTTTAAATCTTTAACCAAAAATTCCCACGCCCAGGAAATAGCCTCTTTCTTAAAGTAGTCGCCGAAAGAAAAATTCCCCAGCATTTCAAAAAACGTATGGTGCGACGGGGTATGTCCGACTTTTTCCAAATCTCCGGTCCTCAAGCACTTCTGCGACGTAGCAGCCCTGCGGAAATCGCTCGCTTTGCCCAGGAATTGCTCTTTAAACTGGTTCATCCCTGCGGAAGTGAATAATACCGAAGGGTCATTCTTGGGCACAAGTGAATCGCTGGCGATAATACTGTGGCCTTTTGATTTAAAAAAATCCAGAAATTTTTTTCTTAATTCGTTTGTGGTCATTTTAATTCGCTCAATACGTCATAAACTATATCTTTGGAAAAACCTTTTCTTAAGAAAAATCCCCACAGCCTTTCTTTTATCTTATGTCTATCCAGGCCGGAGAGCTTTTTCAATTTCTGCTCAAGCAATTCTCTTATAACCTCTTCCTCTTTTTCAGGGCAATTATATTCGCCTACAACCTTCTCGATGATGTCTTTATCAACGCCTTTTTGCTTCAGTTCAAAACTCAAACGTTTTAAGCCCAGAGGTCTTTTTATGCGCGACGATACCCATAATCTCGCGAATTCCAAATCGTCGATAAGACCTATTTTGGCTATTGCCGCGATCGCTTCTTCAATAACCTTATTTTCAAATCCCTTTTGCAGGAGGCGGCTGCGCAGTTCGTGTTCGCTGCGCGGCCTTATTTTAAGCAATCTAAAACAAGCTGTTTTTGCGCTACTTAAATCTTTAGCCAAGCGTTTTACCCTTTAATGAGCCTGCCATTGTTTCAGTGGCGGGCGAATTAACCCCGCTTCTTGCTTTCGCAAGAAAGCGGCGGGGGCGTCTTCATTTAATTATAAAATAGCCGCGTGAAGTCCTGACCAACGCGTCTCCTTTGGCAAATTTCTTAATCAGCTTATTATAGTCATTTATATCATTTACAGGTTCTCTATTTATGGACAAGATAACATCCCCAGATATTATTCCTGCCTCGCTGGCTGCAGAACCTGACTCAAAACCAACTACGATAACGCCTTTTGTCTCGCTAATCCTGTATCTTCTGGCAATGTTTGCGTCTATAGCCTGTACGCGCATGCCGCGCCATACGCCTTGCTGTTCACCGGGCTGATTTTCTTCTTGGGTTTCCTGCTGCGTTTCATCAGGCCTTTCGCCTATCGAGACCTTAAGCGTTAAATAATTATTATTTCTTATTACAACTACGGATGCTGCCTTGCCAACATCGGCGTGCGCCACAATCCTCATAAGTTCAGTTGTGTTCTTTATATTTTCTCCGTTGAATTTCACGATAATGTCGCCTTCTTTCATCCCTGCTTTCTCTGCCGGGCCATCAGGCAACACTTTGGCTACCAACACACCATCAGTATTATCAAGTTTAAAATACTTCGCTAGACTTTCGTCTAAGTTCTGAATATTAACGCCCAGCCAACCGTATAAAATCTTTTTGCCTTCTATCAAACGCGAAACGATTTGTTTTGCGGTATTAACCGGTATAGCAAACCCAACCCCCTGATAACCGCCGCTGGTGGAAAATATCGCCACGTTTATCCCGATAATCTGGCCTGAAAGGTTAACCAGCGGCCCGCCGGAATTTCCCGGGTTTATAGCCGCGTCGGTCTGGATTAAATCCGAATAATCCCTTTCTCCGGAAACGCTTCTGCCCAATGAACGATGCAGCGCGCTTACCACTCCCATTGTTACTGTCGGCTCCGGGTTCTCCAAAGCAAAACCAAAAGGATTGCCAATTGCCAAAACCCATTGGCCTATTTTAACTTCATCGGAATTTCCCAAATCTGCCACAGGGAGATTTTTAGCGTCGATCTTTATAATGGCCAGATCTGAACGCGGGTCTGCGCCTTTTATCTGAGCCTGAAACTCTCTGCCGTCGGACAACTTAACGGTAAGTTTATCGGCATTATCCACAACATGCTCATTGGTTAAGATATAACCCTCATCGCTAATAATTACTCCTGAACCTAAACCGCGCTGCTTAAATTCCTGCTCGGGTATTCCGCCGAAGAAATCGTCAAAGAACTTCTGAAAGAAATCATCCCCAAAGGGACTATTCTCTCCAAAGGAATAATTCTCTCCAAAGGGAGAATTGAAATAAAACTGCCTCGTCCCGGGGAAGCTTACCTTTTCTGTCTTTTCCATGCTAATAGAAACCACAGCCTTGCCCACCTCCTGAGCCACATCTATAGTCGCTTTCTCCAAATCATGCGGGCTATTATAAAAAGTGGCTGCTGTCTGTTGTTCGTTTAAGGCAATTGTCTGCGGTGTAAAATCAAACCTGGAAGCAATCAATATCCCTACCAAAATGCCTAAAAACAAAACAGAAAATATCAAAGATTTATTTCTCTTCATTGCTCTACCCCTCCAAACAATATTATTTTTTCTTCTGTTCTATACTGACAACGCTGTCTAGTATGCGTTTTTCCAAGGCATTGGCGACCTTGGGATTCTCTTTTAAGAAACTGACAGCGGCTTCCTTGCCTTGCCCTAACTTTTCGTTTTCAAATGAAAACCACGTGCCGCTTTTCTGGATAAAACCCTTCGCTACAGCAGTATCTACAATGTTGCCTATGCGGGAAATCCCCTCGTCGTGCAAGATATCAAACTCCGTGTCTCTAAAAGGCGGGGCAACTTTGTTCTTTACAACTCTTGCCCTTACCCTGCTGCCGATAACCTGATCGCCTGACTTTAAAGCGCCTATTTTGCGCAAGTCTATCCTCACCGACGAATAAAACTTTAATGCCCTGCCGCCGGGAGTCGTTTCCGGATTGCCGAACATAACGCCTATCTTCTCTCTTATCTGGTTAATGAATATAACACAGGTGCGCGATTTACTGATCGCTCCTGTGAGCTTTCTCAATGCCTGAGACATAAGGCGCGCCTGCAAACCGATATGACTATCGCCCATTTCGCCTTCTATTTCTGCGCGGGGCGTAAGCGCAGCCACTGAATCTATAACAACTAAATCCACTGCGTTGGAACGGACTAAAGTCTCAGCTATCTCCAAAGCCTGCTCTCCTGTGTCCGGCTGGGAAATAAGCAATTCCGGCAGATTTACTCCAATTTTTTCCGCATAGACAGAATCAAAAGCATGTTCTGCGTCAATAAAAGCAGCTACTCCGCCTTTTATTTGAATCTGCTTAATTATGCTTAATGTCAGCGTTGTCTTGCCTGACGCCTCCGGGCCAAAAATTTCTATAACCCTGCCGCGGGGAACTCCGCCTATGCCCAAGGCGATATCGAGCGAAATAGCTCCGGTAGGTATGGCCTCTACGCTAAGCTTAATCTCTCCTCCCAACTTCATAATAGAGCCTTTGCCAAACTGCTTCTCAATCTGAGCCAAAGCCAATTCAAGCGTCTTCCTGCGATTAGACAAATCATCCTTGGCTTTAATTTCTTTTGGATTATTCATTATATCCTCCTTTAATATATATTAAATATATTATTTTATTTATAGATTAAATGGGTAGGTAGTGATTATACACTATGTGGAAAATATAGTCAAATAAATTCCTTTAACCATGCCATAAATAACACCTCCTTCCTTATGCAAATCTTTGGCATAGATTTTAGCCGAACAGCCAAAAACTGGGTAGATATAAGACGCCAAATTTTTCTTAACCACCCCCTTGAAATTTTGCGAAAAATATGTTATGTTTTATGTAGAAATTAAGAAAATGTTCTTTTAGAGGCACCTAAAAGGTAAACTACCCCAAAAAAGGGGTCCTGAAAAACCTTCAGGAATCGAAAGATTAGGGCGCAAAGCCGCGAACCTAACCCTCTGGCATATAAGGAGATAAGGTTGTCGGGCTGCCGTAGTCCCAAACGTTAAGCTGGGATCTTGTTAAAGTCTTAACCCATTCTTTCGAATGGGTTTTTTGTTGACTAAACTGCCTCCCAGGCGAAAATGAAGGTTTTTCAGGAAGGCGCAAGGAGGTAGCAAGTGGACAAGACAAACAGGATAAAAAAGATTAAGGTAAGCTTGATAGGCGTAATTATTCTATCTTTATTCGCGGTAAACCCCATGCTTGCTGCCAATACCGCGGTATTCTCTGTAAGCTGCTATATGCCTTATTATGTGACAACGGATAACGGCGACCAGGTTTTAGCCGAGGCTCAAACAAACCAAGAAACAGCCATAGTCCAAGAACAAAAGACGGATGAAATCACAGCCGAAGAAGATATTGCCTTCGTAGAACAACAGGAAAGAGTGGTTTCGCAGGAAAACGGCGAAGCGGAATTAATCAATACTGTATGCGCTAAATAAAAATCAATCCCACCCGCCACGGCAGGGACAATAAATTATCTCGCAAGACTCAAGAATTTCAGAGTCGGCGAGATTTTTTATTGTTAATATGTTAATCTTTAGAAGATATCCTTAGGGGTACGTTATTGAATAATGTAGCACCCTTGTCAAGAATGACTTTCTTCTTTAAGGCAACCTTCGGTATATACTTAACAGGCAGGCTCTTTAAATCTATGCTTATTGTATGCTCTCCGGGAGAAACTTTTCTGAATAAATACTGGCCGGTTGAATCCGTAGCGGCTTTATCCTTACCGTCTAAAATAAAAACTACTCCGCTAATCGGCTCATCCCCCCTGCCGAACTGGTTATTGTCGTCTACGTCCACAAAGACAACGCCCACTATTTCGGCGCGCGTAGTAATCCCGAAATCCAATTTTTTGCATACGCCGTGCGATATTTCTATGTCATAAAACGAGGGGGTCGTCAATGTATAACCCTTGGGAAGAGAACTTAATTCCATGGTAATTCTGGCTTTCTTGCCGACTATATTTTTAATCTGGTAATAACCTTTTCCGTCGGTCACGTCCGTCTTTTTGGTAGTAGCTATTATGGTAATACTCTCTATACCTATTTCATCCATATCCTTAATGCCGTCTCCGTCTATATCGTCAAAAACAAATCCGCTAACATGGCCTTTTGTGTTCCAACGCAGTCCCGTATCCCAGGTAAGGCGCATGCCGCATTTTACTTCTGCGTCTATACGTTTATCCTCGCCTTCCTTTTCAGCCCAGATGTTCGATACCCTGAAACCTAAATAACTGCTCATGTAAGGGTTTGGCCTGTAGTCCAATTCGCTGACAAACTCCAGCCTATCCTGTCCGGAGAGATAACTTAGCGCCGATTCCGTCTCCTCTTCGTCCCTAAAAGAAACTCTGAAACGGCCATAAAAAGGCGACTCGGCAATCCTTGAATAGTAATTTAAACTCGTATCCAAAATATGAGATTTGGCGCGTTCTTTCGTAATCCTGTCTTTTATAAAATTAAAACTCTTGTTAATGCCGTAGTATAAATCGCCTATAAGATTAAAGCCCATACCGACTCCGATACTATCCCTGTCATAATTAGAAGTAGTGCCTTTAAAATATTTATTCGTGGAATTAGTATAGTTAAAAGTTGTGCTGATGGGCTTTAAGAAGAATATTTTCTTTCTGAGGTTAAGTCTTTTTGTTTCGGTCAATCCCGGCGAGATAGAACCTTTTGTATCATTTCTATTGTAGTTTAATTCCAAATCAGTATGCGGATCTAACTTCCAGATAGTCAAAGAATCCCAGATATAATTAGGCCTCTTGGGGTCGTCTGTATTATATAGAGTGCGATCGCGCGTGGCAGAA
>Ga0172371_10011662_pt1 | contig 11681 bp, 10 predicted proteins | sample Lak12m_FD_114543 | JGI IMG/M metagenome (GOLD analysis project Ga0172371, IMG submission 114543) | Freshwater microbial communities from Kabuno Bay, South-Kivu, Congo - kab_022012_12m | ecosystem: Environmental > Aquatic > Freshwater > Lake | place: Democratic Republic of the Congo: South-Kivu...
CAGCCTCCTGTATCGTCGGGGTTTAGCTCACCCGGCGGTTTCTTTTACACCTCTCCCACTTTCTGTAATACTTTATGCGGATCAAATGCGTCTCGCAATCCATCGCCGATATAATTAACCGAGATGATAGTCAGGAAAATCATCACGCCCGGAAAGATTGCCAGCCAGGGATGTTTGATGAAATGTTCGGCGGCATTGCTGAGCAGGTTTCCCCAACTGGGTGTGGGCGGTTGAATGCCAAAACCCAGGAAACTCAAGCCAGACTCCTCAATGATTGCATAACTCAATTCAAGCGTAGCCTCTACGACCAGCAGCCCGACCATATTAGGCAGGATATGGCGGGTGATCACGCGCAGATGCGAGGCGCCCAGGCTGATTGAAGCTTTCACATAATCCATCTCGCGTAAAGTGAGGATGGCTGCCCGAGTCAGCCTGGCAAATGTCATCCAGGAGAGTAAACCGATCACAATCGCGATGGAGGCGACATTGTTGTGGGTAAAGAATGGCATCTCAATCTCACGCATGATGGCGCTGAGCAAGATCAAGATTAAGAATGCCGGCATGGTCAATACTGCATCGGTGAAGCGCATCAATATTGTATCCAACCAACCGCCAAAATAGCCAGCCAGAGAGCCGATCGTCACGCCGATGGTGAAGGTAATCAGCACGACCAGGACGCCTACTGCCAGGGAAACCCTGCCGCCATACAAGACCCGAGTCAGATAATCGCGACCCAGCGCGTCAGTGCCCATCAGGTGCGCCAGCGAAGGCGGTTGGAGCGTCTCTTTCATGTTCGGTTCGTTCGGATCGTAAGGCGACAGGCCGGCCAGGAGGACGCTCAAAAAGACCAGCGTCAATACCACCGCGCCTACCACGGCTCCCCGATGTTTGAAGAAGCGCCGCCAGATCAGCCCCTGGTAGCTGGCATTCGCTGGCGCTTTCGGGGCCGGGGTCTGTAATGATCCTTCGACGGCGTAATCGCTCATAGACTTCTGCTTACCTGTCAATCATATCGGATGCGCGGGTCGAGGAATCCGTAGATCAGGTCGGCGAGTAAATTTGAGAAGATCATCAACGCGCCGCTGATGACCAGGATTGCCATCAACACCGGATAGTCGCGGTCCATCGCGGCCTGGTAATACAACCTGCCCATCCCGGGCCAGGAAAAGATCGTCTCGACAAACACTGCGCCGGTTACCATGTAGGGTAAATCGAGCGCAAGCATTGTGGTCAGCGGGATCAAGGCGTTGCGCAGACCATGTTTAAAGATGACTAAAGGTTGTGGCAGGCCCTTGGCGCGGGCGGTGCGAATATAATCCAGGTGGATCACGTCCAGCATATTGGAACGTAAGAAACGTGAATACCAGGCAATCCAACCCAGCGCGCCGGCGGTCACTGGCAAAATCAAATGGGTTAACCGGTCGCCGATTGAAAAGGCGGCGCCCAGGGTATACATGCCGCCGGCTGGCAACAAAGGGCCGCCGGTAAACGGATTTTTTAGCCAGACATAAAAAACAAGGATCAAGATCAGACCGAGCCAGAACTCCGGGATGGCCTGCCCGGCAAAGAAAAACGTGGTCACGGTAATGTCAAACCCGGAGTATTGCTTCACCGCTGAAAGAACGCCGACCGGAATGGCGATTAAGAGAGAGACAACCAACATCACGCCCATCAGATAGATGGTGTTGGGCAACCTCTGCCCAATCTCGTCTAACACCGGTTGGCGGGTGGTAAATGAAAAGCCGAAATCGCCGCGCAGCACGCCCTTGCGCGTGCCATAATCATCCAAGACGCCATCGCCATTGGAATCCACTTTCATCCAATCATTGCCGGCCAGCCAGATCAGGTATTGGGTTGGCAATGGCTTATCCAGACCAAACTGGCGTTTCAGCATGGCTGCCCGCTCTGGGCGCACACGGCGAGACTGCCCATGACCCGCCAGCGGCCCGCCCGGAGACAGATTGACCAGGGCGAACATGACCATACTCAAAAGGAAAAGCAGGAAGACAGCCTGGATTAGCCTTCTGACAAAATATTGGCCCACGCGCAGATGCTCCTGGCTTTATTTACGGGATGATTTTCCAATCGGCAGCGTTCCATGTCACCAGGTCATTGATATTGGATTGGACTCCCTCCATACGGCTGGAGTAAGCATCCGCGTTAACCGTCGAAAAAAGCAAGATCACCGGCGCCTGTTCGTCCAGGATCTTTGCCATCTGGCAAAATATGTCCTTGCGTTTGGCTTCATCCAGGGTATAGGCTTCATCCAGCAAAGTACTAAACGCTTCATTTTGCCAGCGTACAATATTCCAACCGTTGCCGGGTTGGGCGGCATCATTGGCATAAATTTCCCACAAGAAGTCGGTCGGATCGGCGCTGGCATAACCATCATCCCAGAGGTCCAGCTCAAAATCGCCGTTCTGTTCGATGCCGCCGCTCTCTGCGTCAGTCCACAAGACGCTGCCTTCAAAGGTATTCAATTGAGTTTCAATACCGATCTTTTTTAAATTGTCGGCGATATATTGTTGGGTTAATTGTAATAGCTCGCCATACTCGGCATATGTATAGAAATTGAGCTTCATCGGCGCGCCGGCTTCAGCAGTGACGCAGCCGCTGCACTCCCGGTAGCCGTCTCCGTTGGTATCTTGCCAGCCAGCTTCTTCCAGTAATTGATTGGCTGCCTGTGGGTCGTAAACTGGCCTGGGAGTTTCGCACACATACGGCTGGCGGTAGAATTCCGTCCAGACCGGTTTATCGTAACCCAGGAAGATCTGGTTCGCGATGGTATCCACATCAATTGCCATGCGGATCGCCTGGCGCACACGGACATCTGAGAGGAAGGGATGTGGGTTGGCTTGCGAGTCGGTACTGCCTTTGGCTGCCTGGTTGGGGAAGAGGCGCATCACAAACCGACCGTATGGGCTGGCGCTGATTTTTACATTTGGGGTATCGGCCAAATCGTGGATGACGGTCTCAGTAGCCCACATATACACATCGGCCTCACCCTGGATCATCATCTGCTTGCGCACCGTTTCTTCCGGCACAATGCGGACATTAATCTGGTCAATGAATGGTTTTCCGGCCTCGAAGTAAGATGGGTTGCGCTCGAAGGTCAGGTGATCGCCCACGTTCCATTCTTTCAGGACGTATGGCCCGTCGCTCAAAGGCGTCCGGGCGCATTCCCAGGCTACAAAGCCTTCTTGTGGGTCGCAATAATGCGCAGGCCAGACTACCAGTTGTTCTCCGCCTAATTGGATCAAATAACCTGGATAGATGGTGTTATAGTAGAAGACAACCGTATAATCGTCCACCTTCTCGACTTTATCAACGTAATCGCTGCCGCGCACCCACAGACCCGTATCCGGGTTGGTAATGGCTTCCCAGGTAAACACCACATCATCGGCAGTCACCGGCTCGCCATCCGCCCACTGAATGCCCTGGCGGATTTCCCAGGTCACGGCCATAGTCCCGGCGTCATCGTCAGCAACCACACCGCCGTTCTCGATGGTCGGTAACTCGGCAGCCAGCTCGGGGTAAATATTTCCCTCTGGGTCAACAGCGGTTAATCCGAGCAGCACCAGATTCATAACCAGACCATCATAACCGGTGTCGCCAACTACAGCGTTGAAAGATGGCGGATCTTCAGGTATGACAATCGTAATGCTGCTGGTTCCTGCTGCTGGAATGGGGGCTTCGGCTGTGGGTTGTTCGACGACTGGAGCTTTGGGCTGCGTGGCAGCGGGAACACCAGTCGCTTCCGCCGGTTGAACAGGTTCGGATGTTTTAACTACCGTCCCCTTACACCCGACAACTGCAAATATCATCGCTACAAATATAATCCAGATGAAGGATAATCCAGGATTCTTGTTCATCTGCATGCTCCTTTGCGCTCATATATATATTCCAACCGGTATGCTTGCCCTTATTAGCCCCTTTTGCCGTTGGTCGCGGGTTAGGAAGACTAAGCCTATCGTTTTCCATCATTGCATCAGGTGATGGACAACTGGCCTGACGGCAACATCTTTGATTGTAGCTTACCCGGAGCCTATCCTAACACAAGAGAAACAACCCTGTCAACAAATTCCACCCGGTTTAATTTAATAATCCGTTTTCATGTGATACGTTACATTTTCACGCACCGCGTCGCTAAAAAGCGCAGCTACTTGTCGGATTGCGGCTTCCACAGTTGTAGGACCCAAAAAGTTAGTGGAAAAGATCCTGGTCTGTTCGATCATAACCGGTAGAGCCTCTCGTAATAACTCGAGAGAACAATCCCCGGCATTTATCAGAGTTTGGGGGGTGATCGCTATAGGCCAGCGACGCGCTCGCGCTGTTTGACTAAGCATTTCGAACAAAGATGAAACTGCCAGTTCTCCGCCAGTATGGAAAACCAGGTTCGATAAGCGCTTGACATAAGCCAAATAATAATTCAGCAAGAATTGTTTGATCTCAGATTCTTTACCAGAACCGCTCATGTTCTGTAAATTCTTCACCATGGATCTCTCGTACTGATTCAATGCAGCATCATCTTCACGATATGTTTGGCCTGGAATTTGTAGCATCAAGTTATATCCCAGGAATACTCCATTGATGTCTATATCTGCAATACCGCTAATAGATGCTTCGCGCAGAGCGCCAAAACGGTCTACCAAATGAATTGGCTGGTCGGCGATTTTTTTGTCGGCGCGTGTCTTATCGAGCCAAGTTTGAATTTCTTGGTTCGATAAATTTAACGCTTGATCCAGGCGCGCCCCAATAACATTCTTCGTTTCAAAAACTTGCCTGAAGTTTTGGCTGACTTCAACAATTACACCGTCTTTTTGGGTGAAGATGAGAATATGCGTCCGGGCGACAATGGGTGTTTGGTCTTCAATGACCGCGAAGTAATCTCGTTTGCTGCGGTATAGATGTAAAGAATAGATTCCCAAACTCCATAACACGTAAGCCAGATTATACGGCACTGACATTCCCAAACTGCTGATCAGGTTGACTTTATCGCCAGGATAATACAAGTCAAATGAGACGGTATAAGCAAAAACCAGATCAGCAATGGTCATCAATATGAAGCCAATACTGAGCAAATTCCAACAGAAGCCTTCTTTTCCTTTTTGGTAAACGAACAGGAGCTGCAGCGCGACGACTAATAAGAAGACATCCGTCAAAGGGTAGATAATGCTGATGATGCTGGCCAGCAAGGCAGATGGATCATAATCTTGCACGAGAGGGAGAATGATGTAATAAATTGTGATGAAGATAATGGCTAATGAACCGACCCAGATGACAGTTTTTTGAGCGCTGCTTGACTTTATCGGCATTTCTCGTATTCGATAAAGCAGGGCAATTCCCATCGGAACGTAACCGATCAACCAGAACAGGTCTGCCAGAGAAGGAAAGGGCGCTTCTTCGCTGAGCATCTCAAAGACAGACCATAATACCTCAGCAACCGTCCAACAAGCCCAACCAGCAAATAAACCGCCCCAAAGTACGCGCCCACGGTGGTCTGTTTTCTCTTGTTTCCATTGGCTAAAGGCGGATAGTGAAGTAACCAACGCCAGAGGGATGGCAAGTTTATCGTTCAGGCTGATGACCAGCGCATCGCCCCCAATCACGAACAGGTTGATCAAAAGATATAGAACAGTGAAGGCAGCAGTAATCAAGACCAACCGCTTGAACCGGCGATTTTCGAAAATCCCATTAATATCCATAGCTGGTTTGAAGCCTCTTTCAGTTCCAACTGCCTGATAGAGATTATTATACCAAAATCCTGGAGACAGAGGCGCAAAGGCCGAGAAGGTTTGACCAGGAATTCGTTCTTGGTCGTTGTGACATCCAATGCCAGTCGCCGGGCTTTAGCCGGCCCAGATGCGCGTGCCTGATTTTATTCCTTTTAGGGCCTGTTCAATTGCGCCGGGCGTCTCACCGGAGAAGATCAACACTTCCAGGCCGGGGATATGCTCCGCCAGCTCCAGGCTTTGAGATACTTTGCTTGCCATACCGCCGGTCACATCGGGGGCGATTGACCCGCTGATCGAGGCCGAATGTTGCGACCAACTTGCGGGCGTGATTTCATTCACCAGGTGGGTGCATTGAGGGAAGTCCGCCCACACGCCGGCCTCGATGCCGGCTAATAAGATGCGCCGGGGCTGTAGCTGGTAAGCCAGGTGCGAAAACAGGTCTTCGGTGGAAAGGATCGTCCCACCGCGCTGGCTGTCGAAAGCCACATCGCCAAATACTACTGGCAAAAGGTTCGCCTCCAGCGCATGGCGCAGCGGCGCCAGATTCCAGGCTTCTACTTGTCCGTCGTGCGCCAGAGCGCTGGCGGAGGGCGGCAAAGAAATCGCCGGCAGACCAGCCTGACCGAGCGCATCCACCACAATCCGGTTTAACATTAACGCCTCGCGCCATACCTCGACAAATCCCTGCCATTCTTGGGCGGAACGCACGCCCTGGCGCGTACCATACTTTCGCGCGGGTACGTGGCCGAATGAACCGGAGCCGTGGCCTAGCAGCAGACGTAAAGCGGAGTTTTCACGACGTGCGGTCAAAATCTCACCCGCCAGGCGTTGGATCACGTCGAGGCGCGGCGTATGGGGGCTGTTCTTATCGGTAATGAGCGAACCGCCCAGTTTGAGGAAAATCACCGGCTGGCTGGTTGGCGACACAGCGGTGTTCTTTACCGCCGAACATTGCAGCGACATCTCAGCGACTCTCCGTAGATTGAATTTTTGAGATCATGGTCCGCGCTGCGCCGCACTGCTCCAATTTTTGGGCGACTGCCTGGGCTTGAGACTCCTCAACCAGCGCGATCATATTTCCGCCGCGCCCGCCGCCGCACAACTTCGCCCCGCGAGCGCCGGCCAGCCGCGCCGCCCAGACCAGCCGTTCCAGCTCCGGCGACGATACACCCAGGTCATATAATAAGGCGTGGTTTTCGTCCATCAATTGTCCCAGTTCGTGCGGAAGGCCAGACTCGATAGCCTGCCGCGCCGCCTGGGCGATCCAGCCAATTTCATCGAATAATTTCTCATAGCGTTCTGGATCGGCTTGCCAAGCCGTGCGTACATCGCCGACTGCGATTGAGGTTGGGCCGGGCATGCCCGTATCGCCGATGACAATCGTGAAGGGGGCAGGCAGTTTAAGCGTCTGGATCGGCCGGCCGCGCACAAAATAGACTGGCTGCGCATAGGCGATGACCGTATTATCAATCCCGCTGGGCGTACCGTGATACAGCCGCTCCACCTCAAACGCCAGGCTGGAAACGACCTCGGTGGGCAAGGCTTGCCCGGAAAAATTTGCCAGCGCGCGAATGAGCGCGACGGAAACCGCTGCCCCGGAACCGAGGCCAGCGGCTACTGGAATGGTTGAACTGATGCGGATCGTGCAGGCTGGCAACCTGGTAATGCCCAGGGCTTCCAGCGTCAGGCGGATAGCCAGCCCCAGCGGGTGGTCGGGAGGCAGTCGCCCAAGCTCAGCTTCTAATCCAATGTCTGACGCCTGTACCAGCGCCGAACCAGATGCGCCGTGCGGGTTGGCTGAAATCACCACGCGGGCGCGCGCCTGATTGACCGGCGCGGCAATCGCCGGGCGTCCATATACTACGGCATGTTCGCCAAACAGGATGGTTTTAGCGGGGGCAGTAGCTGTGCTGGCAGGCATGGGTTGTCTCAGGCATCGGTTAGAAGATGTAGAAAATAATCAATACAGCCGCGCCCCATAACAGCATCGTGATTTGCAACGGGCGGTCGGAGAAAAGCACATCTTCCGGCGCGCCGGCGCGATGCCCGGCTTTCACCAGGTAGAGGTAGCGAAAGATGCCATACAACACAAACGGGATTGTCAGCATCATGATGTGATTGGCGGGCAGGTTGGGCGCTGAAAAGGTGTACAGGCTGTAGGCCACAATTGTCGTGGCAGAGACGATGGTGATGTATTGGTCTAACAATTCTGTGGTGTATCCACCCAAAGCCTTGCGATGCGAATTCGCCGCCTCTTCCAGCAGGCTGATCTCGGCCCGGCGCTTGCCAAAACCAATATATAATGAAGCCAGGGTGGTGACCACGTAAAGCCAGGGAGAAAAACGCGCGACCTGGATCAGCGTCACGCCCGCCCCCACTCGCAAGACGAAACCCATCGCGATCGAAAATACATCCAACAATGGCACGTGTTTGAGCCATTTGGAATAAATCCCGTTGAGCGCCAGATAACCCGCTGCCACCGCGGTAAACAAGGGCGATAATAGATAGGATATTGGAAAGATCACACCAATCAGGAAAACCACGGCAATAATGGCCACGGGAATAGGCAGAGTCCCTGAGGCGATGGGGCGCTTACGCTTGACCGGATGCACCCGATCGGCTTCCACATCCGCGATGTCATTAATCAGATAAATTACACCCGATAACAGGCAAAAGATCGCAAAGCCGGCCAGGGTATGTAGAAAAGGCCCGATATTATTCAAACCAAGCTGGCGGTCAAATACCAGCGCGGCGAAGATCACCAGGTTTTTGGCCCATTGCTTGGGGCGCATAGCCGTGATGAGGGCTTTTGTGGTTGTGAAGAGTTTCCCGGTAGTCATGCGGCAATCATAGCATAATCTCAAAAAATCGGGCAGTATCGGAGAGCTTCCTATCCAATACTGCCCAGCCTGGCGATTGAAACAAAAGCAGCCGATCCCTTCATGTTACAATAAATCTGTGCCGAAAACACGCTTAGATCTGTTAATTGTCGCACGCGGGCTGGCTGAGAGCCGGGCGCTGGCCCAGCGGTTGGTGATGGCGGGGCAGGTGCGGGTGAACGGCGAGATCGAGTTGAAACCCTCAACAACATTCCCGCCTGAGGCCGTGGTCGAGATTGACCAGGGCGCGCCGTTTGTCTCGCGCGGCGGCGAGAAGTTGCAAGCGGCTTTGCAGGCTTTCCCGGTCGTCGTTCAGGGGCAGGTCTGCGCCGACGTGGGCGCTTCAACCGGAGGTTTCACCGACTGTTTGCTGCAACATGGCGCGCAACGCGTTTATGCTATAGATGTCGGAAAGGGCATCTTGCATTGGAAACTGCGCCAGGATCGGCGTGTGATCGTCATGGAAGGCTGCAATGCCCGCCATATTGAGCGGCTGGAAGAGCCCATCAGCCTGGCGACGGTTGACGCTTCGTTTATCTCGTTGAAAATCTTGTTGCCGGTTATTCATGACTGGTTTGCCGCCGCACCCAATCCGCCTGACATAGAGCCGGTCTGGTCGGATAGCGCGGCTGTGGTGGCTTTAATCAAGCCACAATTCGAGGCCGGGCGCAGCGATGTCGCGCGTGGACAGGGCGTCGTGCGCGACCCCGGTATCCACCGGCGGGTGTTAGTGGATGTACTGAGTTATGCGAATCGAGCCGGCTATCAGACTCAGGGATTGATCCGTTCCCCAATCGTGGGACCGAAAGGGAATGCAGAATTTCTGGCCTGGTTGAGACTCAGCCCGGTAAACGCTATTCCAATCGCTAATAGTGGGATCGAAGACTTCGTAGCGGCGCTTTTCTCTAATATGTGACCACGCCGGGCAATTGTTTGGCCTGTTCCACCCACCTTGCCACCTGCGCTTGAGATGGCAGTCGCTGCACCAGCCTCTTATCCTGGTTTACAAGGATCAATTTCTGGTGAAGGTTGGCGGGTTTGCGTTGCGCCAGCTCGCGCACCGTATCAACCCCGGCCGCTTCCAGCAGATCGGCGTATTCCGCGCTGACCCCGCGCAAGCGGAACAGATCAACGTGGTTGACCCATTTTAAGATCTGCGCTTCGCTGATCCCGGCAGCTTTCGCCAACTCTTTACGGTCTTTGGCCTTAGCGCCTTTCTCGAGCAAGGCGCGCGGCGAACTGACCCCGGCGTCTTTGAGCATCTGGGCGTATTTTTCCCCAATGCCTTCCACCTCCACCAATTTTGCCATCCCGCGCCTCCTACGCAAAAAGTTTGTACGCTGATTATAGGCTGTTGATGCAATAACCTACCAGTACTGTTAAACCTATTTGATCAGTCCAGGTCTGGCATGACCTGGTTGAAACCACGCCAGGCCGCCCGAAAGAACGGGCTATTTCGGTCGGCGGCGCGCGCTGCCTGAAGGCGCGCCAGCCAGCTTTCTTCAGCGGCCTCTGCCTGCGCATAGCAGCGCTCGACAAAAGCGGCGCGCGCCGCTGGGGACTCGCCGGCCAGATTCAGCGCCTGGGCAACGAACTGGGCTTCGAGCGCGTCCCGCTCTTCCTGGTACAGGCCGATCAAGCGCGGGTAATCTTTGAGAGCGCTGCGGTGCAGACGTTCATGCCGCCAGAATAGATGGGCAGGGTCATAGGTTCCCGCCGGTTGCGTTCCACTGCCGGGCAGCGGGGTATCGTTCCAGGCTGGTTTGAACAGACCGGTGCAAGGCGCGGCGGTGGCGGTGAAGAAATGGGTGGCATGGTGTGGGTGGAGATGCGAGACCATCGAGCCGACCGTCTGGCTGCCGCGAATCGGACCAAACGAGGCGTGCATGCACACTCTGGCGCCGGTCAAGCCGTGATCGGGGGTAAAATCGCCCGATGTGCCATCGCCGTGATCGCGCAAAGCCTGCAACATGCTGTGGACGGTGATTTTTCCGGACTGAGGCGAGAGGATTGCCGTAGTCCGTTGGCAGCGAGCGCGGCAATCGCTGAAGCGCGTGTAGATGAAATCGGAATAGCAGCGCGCAAAATCGAAATCAGCCTGGCTCTTGCACCAGCGGCGGTCTATGGCATATTGCACCAGGTCGGGCGAAGCCAGATCCCACTCGCGGCCAATCGTCAGGCCATTGGAAATGCTGTAAACCCCGTGGATCTGCCGGGCGGCCCACTGCGCTCCGGCTGTCTCCAACACCCAGGCAGTCTGCGGATCGGCGATGATGAAGCTGTTGTGATAATACAGCTTGTGCTGGAAACCGCAATTACCGCCCTGTCCATAGGCTGACAGCAAGCCGGTAATGACCATCAATGCCTGGTGTGCGGTAGCGCCGCGTTCCAGGCCCAGGCGCAGCAAATCCATGCCGGTGATCGCTTCGCCCTTCACATAGGGGATTTTGGTAAACACCGCTTCGTTGCCGATTGCCACGCCATGCTCGTTGACGCCCATTTCCGCCCCCCACATCCAGAATGGCTTGGATAACAACGTCGCATGGGTGTGTTCCACCTGGGGGATTTCGATATAAGTCAGGCGCAGCGAACTGCCCGCCGGATAATCCTGGGCGGGATAATGGACTACGCACTGGGCTTCATTCGGTTCACGGTCGGAGTTTTTCGCAAACAGGGTCACGCCGTCCGCAGTCGCTTGCGGGGTTGCCACAACGGTATCGCACATCTTGAGCCTCCTCAGCAGGGTTTTGAACCAGGAACCGCGATGTGTTCCAGGTGAGATTTTAATACCTTGCGCGCCCGTTCGATGATCGCCTGGGGCAAATCAGCCGCCTGGCTGCCGGCGATTAACTCGGCGCCGGTCAGCGGAATGTCAAAGGTGAGATGGGGCTTCAGGTTGAAGTTGCGTTTCAAGGTCAATTGTTGGATCACCTGTAAAAATTCGGCCAGCTTGCGCTTCTTCCATTCTTCCTTCGGCAGGCGCGTTAAGGGGCTGTGCAGGCATTCGGCTGAGAGCATTCCGCTGACGATGGCGATGACGATTTTTGTCTCGGGGACTTTTTTCAGC
>Ga0172371_10011663_pt1 | contig 11681 bp, 14 predicted proteins | sample Lak12m_FD_114543 | JGI IMG/M metagenome (GOLD analysis project Ga0172371, IMG submission 114543) | Freshwater microbial communities from Kabuno Bay, South-Kivu, Congo - kab_022012_12m | ecosystem: Environmental > Aquatic > Freshwater > Lake | place: Democratic Republic of the Congo: South-Kivu...
CAGATACTTCTTCGAGAAGTCTACATAAAAAAGCCCTCGCTGGCCCTTATTGTCTATGGAAACTTCCCAAAGGCCCCTTGCCGGGCTCATCTGTATCTTTAATATTTTGGCGTCAGGAACTTTAATTTTTGTAAGGATATTTTGGACTTCGGCATTGCTGAGGGTGTGGCATTTCACGCATTCGGGATCGCACGAGCCTGAGGCGTAGGAATAGCTGATAGCTGATAGCTGGTAGCTGATAGTTAAGATGAGAAGCAATAGAATACGCATGAATAATTATAACAAATTTCTACTGCGCATTTCCGAATATCTTTGAGCGAACTAAGGGGAAGGCTGTGTCTGGATTGAGGCAAGATTCACGGGTCGGTCAGAATAGGGGCTGCAGACGAAACGAAGTTGAGCGGATAGCCACTCATAGAAACTTAAGGCAAGCGTATATATCAACTAACACTTGCACAAGCGTAAAGGTAGTTTAAGATTGCCGAAAGACAGATGCAGCCTTTCTTATATCATGGCGGACTGCAAAAAAAGCAAAGGGTGTTCGGAAACAATGTGCTGTTATGCTATGATAAAATTCCTACTATGGATAAACTGGTTATAAAAGGCGGAAGAAAACTTAAGGGCGAGGTTGAAATAAGCGGCGCAAAGAACGCTGCCCTGCCTCTTATCGCGGCAACGCTTCTTGCCTCAGGAGAGCACACGATAACAAGAGTTCCGGAGCTCAGGGATATAAAGACAATCGGCAGGCTCATTGAGAATATGGGCGCGGAATTTCACTACAAGTCTCACAAAGCAGTCATAGCGACAAGCAAGATAAAAAATCTTGAAGCGCCTTACGAGCTTGTTAAGGAGATGAGAGCTTCTGTGCTTGTGCTGGGCCCCATGCTGGCAAGATACGGCCGCGCAAGGGTTTCCCTGCCCGGAGGATGCGCCATAGGCGCAAGGCCGATAAACCTTCATCTTATGGGCCTCGAGAAGATGGGCGCAAAAATAGAACTTGAATCCGGTTATGTAGTGGCCTCGGCAAAAAGGCTGAGGGGCGCAGAGATATATTTTGATACGGTAACAGTAACAGGCACTGAAAACCTTATGATGGCCGCAGCCCTTGCTAAAGGCGTGACAGTGCTTGAAAACGCCGCGCGGGAACCAGAGGTCGTAGACCTTGCAAACGCGCTTACTGCAATGGGCGTAAAGATTAGGGGCGCAGGAGAAAGCATAATAGAAATAGAAGGCGTAGATGAGCTGAATTCCCTTACCCATAAAGTAATCCCCGACAGGATAGAAACAGGAACGTTCATGGCGATAGCAGGCATGACGGCAGGGGACATCACAATAAAAGGATGCGTGCCGGAGCATGTTCAGGCATTTTTGGCAAAGTTTAAAGAAGCAGGGCTAAAGGTTAAAGAAATCTCGGATGGAATAAGGCTTATAGGCCCGGCAAGGCCGAAAGCGGTTGATATAGCCACTGCTCCTTACCCCGGTTTCCCGACCGATATGCAGGCGCAGTTTATGGCATTGATGAGCATAGCGCATGGCACAAGCGTTATAACCGAGACAATCTTTGAAAACAGGTTCATGCACGTAGCCGAACTAAGAAGAATGGGAGCCGACGTGAGTTTTAAAGGAAGCGCTGCGACTGTTCGGGGAGTTAAAAAACTAAAGGGCGCAAATGTGATGGCTACAGACCTCAGGGCCAGCGCCTCGCTTGTAGTTGCCGCGCTCAGCGCGGAAGGAGAAACCGCGATTCACAGGGTTTATCACCTGGATAGGGGATACGAAAAAATAGAAGAAAAACTCACCAAACTCGGCGCAAATATAAGAAGGGAAAAAGAGAGGTAAGAAGCCTTACCTCTCTCCCATAATCCTTACTCTCTTAAGAGCCTTTTTGCGCGCGGCAATAGCCTTCTTTTTCTTTTTTACGCTCGGCTTTTCGTAATGTTCTCTCTTCTTTATTTCCGAGAGAATTCCTTCGCGCTCGCACTGCTTTTTAAACTTCCTGAGAGCATTCTCAAAAGAATCGCTCTCGCGCACCTTCACAGAGGGCACTATAATCCCCCCTCTCTCCGTATAAATTTTACATACAAATAATGTCAATAAAGCAAAATACTTTACCAAGTTAGCCCTATTTATGTCAAGGAAGGCAGGGCCGGTTGTCTTTACAGTGTAAAGATTTTTGTGGTAAACTTCAAAATCTTCATTTTTTAACACCTCAAATCTTATGCCAGATAAACATATCATAGGAATAGACATCGGCGGGACTAACTTAAGGGCGGCTTTAATATCCGGCAACGGAAAAGTAATCCGGAAGATAAAAGAGCCCTCAAGAGTTAATGTGCTGGAGTCTCTTCAAAATGCCGTTGAAAGCCTGTTCTCGGATAATGTCGCCGGGATAGGCATTGGAGTTGCGGGGCTTGTGGACAAAAAAGAAGGGGTTGTCCTTTGCTCTCCTAATCTTCATGCCGTTGAAGGGGTCCGGTTTAAAGACTCGCTTGGGAAAAAATTTTCTGTTCCCGTGTTAATTGAAAATGACGCCAATGCGGCTGCATTCGGAGAAAAATGGGTTGGGGCAGGCAGGGAATTTGATTCCTTTGTCCTCCTTACGCTCGGCACAGGCATAGGAAGCGGGATAATCTATAAGGGAACTCTTGCAGACTGCGCCGCTGAGATAGGGCATATGAGCATAAACGCTGACGGCAAGAGATGCCCTTGCGGGAATTCCGGCTGCCTTGAATTATACGCGGCTGCCAATGCGATACATTCTAAGGTGGTGTCTGCGCTCGAAAAAGGGACTGAAAGCCTGTTAAGGCAATGCTGTAACGGCAATATTTATAAGATTACGGCAGAGGATATTTATAAACATGCCATTGAAGGAGACAATCTTTCAAGGGAGGCGCTTAAGGAAGCCGGAAGGTATCTTGGCATCGGATTTGCGAATATAATAAATGTAATGAGCCCTGAGGCCATTATCCTTACTGGAGGGCTTATCGGGGCGTGGAATATCTATGTTCAGGAGGCCATAAAAGAGGCGTCGAAAAGGGCCTTTGAAACTCTTTTTGAGAAGGTAAAAATAATCCCTTCCCTGCTGGGCGACGATGCCGGGATGATAGGGGCGGCAGGCCTTTTATTTTCTTCCGTTTCAGGCGGGTTGCCGCAGAGAGAAGAGAATGAGGCAAATATAATATAATATGAAAACGGCGGATGAGGAGAATTGCTGAATGACGAATAGAAAGAAAATAATATGGGAATACGCGAAGGCGATAATCACCGCGCTTATACTTGCCATGATGATAAGGACCTTTATTATTCAGGCGTTCAAGATTCCGTCGGGCTCGATGACCCCGACACTGCTTGTCGGCGACCATATCCTGGTGAATAAATTTCTTTACGGTACAAAGATTCCTTTTTCGGATAAGAGGGTTCTTATGCTTAAGAAACCGCAGAGAGGGGATGTAATTGTATTTAAATACCCGGAGAATCCCTCAAAGGATTTCATAAAAAGGGTGGTTGCCGTGGAAGGGGATGTAATTGAGTCAAAAAATAAAGTAGTGCACGTTAACGGAAATAAGGTAAATGAACCTTACACGCAGCACACGGATAACTCCATGCGGCCTATGGGAATCGAGCCGAGGGATAATTTCGGCCCGGTCATAGTGCCAAAAAATAAGTTTTTTGTAATGGGAGACAACCGTGACCAGAGCTACGACAGCCGCTACTGGGGGTATGTGGACATAAAAGAGGTAAAAGGCAAGGCGCTGATTCTTTACTGGTCGTGGGACGGGGATAAAAATTGGGTGAGATTCAAAAGGATAGGAAGCCTGATACATTAAGGAGGAGCGCATGTTAGGAAATCAGAATGGATTTTTCAAGTTCGTTTTTGTCCTTGCGCTTATCGCGTTTCTTGTGTACGCCGGTTTTCAGTTTGGAATGCCCTATTACAGATACACATCACTCAGAACCAATGCTGAACAGATTGCAAGGATAAGCGTGGCCAGCGATGTTAATAAGACAAGGGCCATGGTTTTTGAAGAGGCGCAGAAATTAAACATTCCGATAAAGGAAGAGGATATAGAGGTTGTAAAGACAGCCCGGGGGACGCGCATAAAAACATCCTGGTCGGAGACAGTGGATTTATTCGGATATTACCAGAAGACGTTTGATTTTAAAATTGACGCAGAGGGCTGATTTGTTTACAGGGCTTGTAATCGGAATGGGTGAAGTGGCAACGGTAAAGGCGCGAAGCGGCGGCGCGGTGCTTTCGCTTAAGGCAGGCGAAATAGCAGCCGGAGCAAAACTCGGAGACAGCATTGCCATAAACGGAGTATGCCTTACTGTTGTAGAAAAAAAATCCGATATGCTTTCTTTTGACATTTCCGATGAAACCCTGAGAAGCACAAATCTCGGCAGCCTTAAAAAAGGCGACAGGGTTAACCTTGAAACCTCTTTAACTCCGGATTCAAAAATCGGAGGCCATTTTGTTACAGGCCATGTTGACGCCATAGGCTCCATACGCTCGAAGGTAAACCTCGGCGATATGCTTAAGATTGAGATAGGCGTACCGCAAAAGGTTGTGAATTTTCTTGTTGAAAAAGGCTCGGTCGCGGTTGACGGCATAAGCCTCACAGTGGTTGATGTCTTAAATGACGGTTTTACGATTGTTATTATTCCGCATACCGCAAAACTTACGACAATAGGGTTTAAGGGCGCGGGGGATACTGTAAACATCGAATCGGATATCTTAGGGAAATATGTAGCTAAATTTTTAAATAAAACTGAAAAAAGTGATTTAGGGCTTATGAAGGCTTTGACCGAAGGGGGATATATCAAGTAAATGGAAAAGTATAAATTCAACACAATAGATCAGGCGATTGAAGACATAACAAAAGGCAAGATGATTATTCTTGTGGATGATGAAGACCGTGAAAATGAAGGCGACCTCTGCCTGGCAGCGGAAAAAGTGACTCCGGAGGCAATTAATTTTATGGCGAAACACGGCAGGGGGCTTATATGCCTTTCGCTTACGCCGGAGCGCGTGGAGGAGCTGAAGCTTCAGATGATGACGGATGACAACACCTCGCAGTTCGGTACGGCGTTTACAGTCTCCATAGAGGCCAAAAAGGGCGTTACAACAGGCATATCCGCCTCTGACAGGGCGACAACAATACTTACGGCAATAAATCCGGATACAAAACCTGAAGACCTTTCAAAGCCTGGGCATGTATTTCCTTTAAGGGCAAAGCGCGGAGGTGTTCTTCAGAGGGCGGGACAGACAGAGGGCTCGGTAGACCTTTCAAGGCTTGCAGGCCTTTATCCCGCAGGCGTTATCTGTGAGATAATGAATGACGATGGCACAATGGCACGGGTGCCCCAGCTTACGGAATTTGCCAAGAAGCACAATATGAAGATAGTTACAGTAAAAGACCTCATCAAATACAGGATGCGGGCAGAGCTTTTTGTAAGGCGCACGGCAGCGACAAAACTTCCGACAGAATACGGCGGAGATTTTACTGCAATTGCCTATGCCAATGATGTTGACGCCAATGTCCATATCGCGCTTGTCAAAGGTGAAATAAAGCATGATGACGAAGTTCTTGTAAGGGTGCATTCTGAATGCCTCACAGGAGACGCATTCGGCTCAAGGAGGTGCGACTGCGGAGAGCAGCTTCGCAGGGCCATGGAGCTTATTAAAAAAGAAGGCAAGGGCGTTATCTTGTACATGAGGCAGGAAGGAAGGGGCATAGGCCTTGTTAATAAATTAAGGTCTTATGAGCTTCAGGACAAAGGGCTCGATACGGTTGAGGCAAACATAAAACTCGGATTTAAACCTGACCTCAGGGACTACGGAATCGGCGCGCAGATTCTTGTGGACCTTGGAGTGCGGAAGATGAAGCTTATGACAAATAACCCAAAAAAGATTGTAGGGCTTGAGGGGTACGGTCTTAAGGTTGTGGAGAGGGTTCCGGTAGAGACAAAGCCGCACGATAAGAATATTATTTATCTAAAGACAAAGAAGAAGAAATTAGGGCATATGTTAGAAGGCGTGTAGCAGTCCCGCGGGTAACCAATAGCATCTGCATACACGCTTTGTTAGGAGTTACTTTGTTATTGTTTCTACGATGGAAATGTCTTTTTTAATCCACTCATTTACTATCGTTGCAATCTCGACGCCCTTTTTCTTTGAGAATTTTCTCAGCACTTCCATCATATCCGGTTCGATGTAAATGGGCAGATACAGTTTCGCGTCAGGGCGATAGAACTTGCCTCGCTCACCTTTTGAAAAATCGTATTCTTTTTTCATTTATTTTCCTCCTGATACTGTTTAAACTCTTTTCTGGTTGCCTTTCGAGCAGAAATCATCCTAATCCTGCAAGAATCGGCAGTCAACTGCTGAAACGTATGCACTACAACCAGCAAGATGCCGTTTTTGTCTATTCCAATTGTAACCCATCGGTCTTCATGCTCGCTATGCTCGGAGTCAAAGACGCTTACCATCCTTGGATCAAGGAAAATTGTGGATGCCTGCTCAAAAGCAATCCCGTGGCTTTTCCGATTTACCCTTGCCTTATTGGGATCCCAATCAAAATAATAATGCACCTTTAGCTCCTTGATATTTATTATACACATAACAGCAAGGCACGATGTTACCAATATTTCCCTTTTCTTTCTGGTTTTTGAAATCACAATTCTGATAAAATGTAGCTGCTATGGAAAGATTAGGTTCATACGTGCTTCTCGAAAAAGTAGCCACCGGCGGCATGGCGGAGCTATACAAGGCAAAGAAGGTCGGTATTGAAGGCTTCGAACGGGTTCTAGCAGTAAAAAAGATTCTCCCTCATCTTTCCTCTGACGAAGAATTCATTAACATGTTCATATCCGAGGCAAAACTTGCAGCCCGCCTCAACCATAAAAATATCGCCCAGATATACGACTTCGGGAAAGCAGAAGAAAATTATTTTATTTCGATGGAATACGTTAGGGGTAAAGACCTCAAGGCGATACTTAAAAAGATAAGCGCCGAAAGAAGAAAAATGCCTGTTGCAATCGCCGTGTTCATAGCAAAAGAGGTTGCCGCTGCCCTTGATTACGCGCACAAGCAAAAAGACGATTCGGGCAAAGAGCTTAACATTATTCACAGGGACATCAGCCCGCAAAACATCCTGATTTCCTATGACGGCGACGTTAAGATTATTGATTTCGGGATTGCAAAGGCAAGCTCGCATTCAAAGACAACAACAGGAATGCTTAAAGGAAAACTCTCTTACATGTCGCCTGAGCAGGCCTCGGGCAAGGCTTTAGACCACAGGTCAGACATATTTTCTCTCGGTGTTGTGCTCTATGAAATGCTCACGGGCAGAAAACTCTTTAAGGGAGACTCTGAGATCGGCACGCTTGAAATGATTAAAAAGGCAAAGGTTGAACCTCTGCCATCCGCGCTTAATATGGAATTGCCCGAAGGCCTCGAATCCAAGGTCTTAAGGGCTTTGGCAAGAGAGGCATCGGAGAGGTATTTGAATGCATCAGATATGGAATTAGACCTCTGGAGCGAGGGGCTTAAGCTCACGGACGGAAATCCTACATTAATGCTTAAGAGGTATATGAATGACTTATTCAGAAGCGAGATTGAATCCGAGCAGATGTCCGAAAAGATTGCTTCGCTAAAGATTGAAAAAGAGGAAGGTATAAGTCCTATAAGCCCTATTGGACATATCGAAGAAGCAGCTCCTGAAAAACCTAAAAAAGAAAAGAAGGAAAAGCCTCCCAAGCCTGTTAAGGCATCGATGCCAAGGAGAAAAGGGAGCTTTAGCTGCATAATATTTTTTATTATAGTTGTTTTAATAATTGCGGGTATTACATTTATGTTTCCTTCTTATAAGGCCAAGGTTATGCCTTATGCGCTTGATATTGTGGAAAAGATAACAGACCTTTATCAAAGCCAATTCAGGGAGGCTCCTGAAGAAAAGCCGGTGCTTCAGGACACGCGGTCGCGCGATATTGTCGTTGAGATGAAAGGCAGCAGGACACTCTTATGGGCAGATTATTTTGAGGAAGGAAACAATTATTGCACGAACGAGCCTCACGGCAAATTCTGTGTTCCTAAGGATGATGTGGTTTCAATTAAAAAGGCAAAGAAATAATTAGTCTAAGACAATCTTATGTCGTATAAAAGCATAAAAGACTGGCCTGAAGAAGAAAGACCGAGAGAAAGGCTTCTCAAGATGGGAGCTGAAAGCCTTTCTTCTGCGCAGCTTCTTGCCATCATATTAAGGACAGGCGGCGGAGGCAAAAGCGCGATAGACGTTGCCATTGAAATGCTGGATTCGTTTAAGAGCCTGAAGAATATAGAGACAGCATCAGTAAAAGAGCTGGCAAAGGTAAAGGGAATAGGCGCCGCAAAGGCAGCGCAGGTTAAGGCCGCATTTGAATTGGGAAGAAGGCTCCTAAGAGAGCGCGATGAAAAAAGGCCTGTATTTTCTTCAAGCCAGGATGTGTATTCATATTATCATCCGCTTGTCAAAGGACTTAAGAAAGAGGTTCTTTTTTGCGCGATGCTTGACGCAAAAAACAGGATTCTGAATAATTGCAGGGTTTCGGAAGGCACGCTCACAAATTCTCTCATGCACCCGAGAGAAGCGTTTAAGAGCGCTATAAAAGAATCAGCCGCATCTGTTATATTTATACATAACCATCCGAGCGGAGACCCCGCGCCAAGCCGCGAGGACATAGCAATGACAGAAAGGCTTGTGCAGACAGGAGAGATTGTTGGTATAAAAGTCCTGGACCATGTGATAATAGGAGACGGCAGGCACATAAGCCTTATGGATGAAGGATACATCAGGAAAAGTTAAAAGCAAAAAATAAGTGTCAGAGTATCAGAGTGTCAGAGTAACACAGATTTAAAAACTTTGACCCTTTGACGCTTTGACCCTATGACACTATCAATTTATGGGGGGATTAAATGCCGAAGATTAAGAGGGCGGTTGTAAGCGTATCTAACAAAAAAGGATTGGCTGAATTTGCGAAGGCTCTTCACGCGCTGGGAGTTGAGATACTCTCAACAGGGGGAACTGCAAGGGCCTTGCGGGATGCGGGTGTCCCGGTGAAAGACGTTTCGGATTACACGGGATTTCCTGAGATGCTTGACGGCAGGCTTAAGACGCTTCATCCTAAGGTTCACGGCGGGCTTCTTTCAAGAAGGGATAACCCTAAAGACATGGAAGACATAAAAGAATACGGAATACAATTGATTGACATGGTTGTAGTAAACCTTTATCCGTTTGAAGAGACCGTTGCAAAGCCTGACGTCACATTTGCCGAGGCGATAGAAAATATAGACATAGGCGGCCCGACAATGCTTCGCTCGGCCTCAAAGAATTTTAAGGACGTTGCTGTGGTCACGGATGCTAATGATTATGAGGCTATTATTAAGGAGCTGAAAGAGCTTAAGGGAGACCTCAGTTATAAAACAAGGCTTGAGCTTGCGAAAAAGGTCTTCAGGCTCACATCAAGATATGACAACGCAATAGCCGATTATTTATCAAAAGAAAGCTGATAGCTGATAGCTCATAGCTTAAAACTTAAAGTCCAAAGGCATAGGAGAAAAAAAGATTATGAAGGTTCTTGTCATCGGCGGAGGCGGCAGGGAGCATGCGATTGTCTGGAAGCTTTCACAGAGCAAGCATATAGATAAGATATTCTGCTGTCCCGGCAACGCGGGCATATCTGAACTTGCTGAATGCATAAGCATGGATGACAACAACTTCAAGGCCCTGATTGATTTTGTTAAGTATGAAGGGATAGATTTTACGATAGTAGGGCCCGAGGCGCCGCTTTCAAAAGGTATTGTTGACGTTTTTGAAAAAAACGGCAGAAAGATAGTCGGCCCCAATAAAAAGGCGGCCCAGCTTGAAGGAAGCAAGGTATTTTCAAAAGACCTTATGAGGCTCTGCGGAATACCGACAGCGGAGTATAAGGTTTTTACCTCATATCTTCATGCCGAGGATTATGTCCGCATGAAAGGCGCGCCCATTGTCATTAAGGCGGACGGGCTTGCCGCGGGAAAAGGCGTGATTGTTGCCGAGACAGTTGATGAAGCGGCGGCTGCCCTAAAGCTAATTATGAAAGACAGGGCCTTCGGAGACGCGGGAGATAAGGTGATTGTTGAAGAATGCGTTAAGGGAGAAGAGGCGTCTTTCATGGCGTTTACGGACGGAAAGACAATTCTTCCTATGGTAAGTTCTCAAGACCATAAGAGAATATTTGACGGAGATAAAGGGCCGAATACGGGCGGCATGGGCGCATACAGCCCTGCTCCGATTATTACGCCTGAGCTCGAATCAATAGTGATGGAAAAGGTGATGCGGCCTGCGATAAAGGGATTGCAATCAGAGGGGATTAAATATAAGGGAATACTCTATGCAGGGCTTATGATAAAGGACAATAAGCCGCGCGTGCTTGAATTTAACTGCAGGCTTGGAGACCCTGAAACCCAGCCGGTTCTTTCAAGGCTTAAGACAGATTTTGTGGATGTCTGCCTGGCGATAGCGGATGAAAAATTATCGAGCATAAACCTTGAGTGGAGGCCTGAGCCTTCTGTTTGTGTTGTAATCGCGTCAAAAGGCTATCCCGGCTCATACGAAAAAGGCAAGGTGATAGAAGGGCTGAATGACGTCAAAAAAATGGATGACGTCATGGTCTTTCATGCGGGCACAACATTTAATGACAATAAGGTTGTGACATCAGGCGGAAGGGTTCTTGGAGTAACTGCGCTTGGTAAAGACATAGCTGACGCAAAGGCCAAGGCGTATGAGGCGATAGAAAAGATTCATTTTAAGGGGATGCGGTTCAGGAAAGACATTGCGGACCGGGCGATAAAAAGACAGCAGCAAGTAGATAGTAGTAAGTAGTAAAGGGAAATAAAAGGAGAGATTATGAAGCCAAAGGTTTTGATAATTATGGGAAGCGATTCTGATTTGCCTGTTATGGAGGAAACAGAAAAGATGTTAAGAGAGTTCGGGATCTCTTTTAAAACAACAATAGCCTCGGCGCACCGCTCGCCTGCCAGGGCTTCAAAGCTTGCAAAAGACGCTGAAAGGCAAGGCCTTGAAGTAATCATTGCGGGAGCAGGCGCGGCGGCGCACCTGGCCGGAGTTATCGCGGCGCATACAATACTCCCTGTGATAGGCATACCCATAAATTCATCCCCTTTGCAGGGTTTTGACGCCCTGTTTTCAACTGTCCAGATGCCTCCGGGAATCCCTGTTGCAACAATGGCGGTAGGGAAGGCAGGCGCAAAGAACGCGGCAATCTTTGCCGCCGAGATTATAGGAAGAAAAGATTCCAAGATTGTAAAGAAATTAAAAGACTATAAAAAACGGCTTGAAGAAGACATTGAGAAAAAGGCAAAGGCGCTGAGTAAGGGACAGAGGGTCAGAGGGACAGAGGGACAGAGCGTCAGAAGGTCAGAGCGTCAAAGTATCAAAGGGTCAAAGGGCCAGGGTTAAGAGTGAAAGTTCACTTAGATTGTTACCCCTGTTTCCTTAAACAGGCTATCATTGCCGCCAGGCTTGGAACAAAAGACAATGAAAAGCGGGAATACGTTCTCAAAAAAATATCCGCTGCCATCGGAGAGGTTGACACTTCAAAGACCCCGGCTCATACAACTACCTTTCTCCATAGAGAGATAC
>Ga0172371_10011665_pt1 | contig 11679 bp, 2 predicted proteins | sample Lak12m_FD_114543 | JGI IMG/M metagenome (GOLD analysis project Ga0172371, IMG submission 114543) | Freshwater microbial communities from Kabuno Bay, South-Kivu, Congo - kab_022012_12m | ecosystem: Environmental > Aquatic > Freshwater > Lake | place: Democratic Republic of the Congo: South-Kivu...
GCTTCTGTGCAGTATGATGTAAAGGGATAAAAAACACTTGAACCCCCCGTTTATGCCCACGGAAACAAATTTCGCCATCCAGTCAGAGAGCAATTCAAAGCAGGTTCCAATGCCTGTACGTACCCGTTTCAACTACATTTCCCATCGACCTGCCTGTACGGAATTGAAGGGCTTTGTACCCCTGAAAATCGACAGCAAACGCCTCCTTGATCTTGGTCTGGACTATGAGATCACGCCTGAGGTGGCCTCCCAGCTTGAACTTGGTTCGGTGTGGTTTGCCAAACTTTTTGAAAATAATAACCTTACTCCCGGCTACCATTTCGAGGAGAGGCTTACTGATCCCGCTGAACCGCTGGAGATTCACAACTACACGGGTCTCTGCCCTACCAATGTTCTTGAGGTCTCCCCTTCTTCGGGGTCATGCGCAGTAGCCTGCCAGTACTGTCTGGTGACCGATGGCAACCATGTAAAACCGATCACGGTCTATATCAACTACGCGGACCGGCTGGCCAACTCTCTTGAAGAGAATCGTCAGAAGTCGCTCTTTTACTACTTTTCGCCGAAAACCGAAGCGTTTTCAGAGCCGCACCTCTATAACGGTATAGCCCACAATATTTTCAGGACCTTTATTCGACATTTTGACAACTATCCCGACTCTCCGGTCCGAATTTTCATTGCAACCAAAGCTGGACCAAAGCACCTGCAGGTACAACACCAGGGTGACACCCTGTTCTCGCTGATGGGTAAAATTGCATCGAAAATTCAGATGAACGGCAGCATCGGCATTATGCCGCTCTATCTTCGCGATGTTCTTGAGCCGAATGCAGCTTCCATTGAAGAGCGTCTTGAAACGCTTGTCCAATGCAGGGAGAGTGGTATGTTTGCCGAGTCGGTGCTCTGTCAGCCGCTGATGCTCCCCTACCTTTCAGAGGAGAACATCGATACCTATATGTCGCTTCTGGCATCCTCCGGTGTACGAAATATCAAACCTGAATTTCTGACTACCGAAATACGCAATCTGGTTATTCTTGCAAACTATATCAACCACTACAACCCTGAACTCATCGGTGAGTTTTTCAGGCCCTATCTGTCGGGCGAAAATCAGAACCATATCAAACAACGCTCCAGACTGGCACCAGAGCGCAGTATCTGTACCAGCTATCTGGAGAAGATCCGGAATTCCGCAGAGAAGCATGGCATAACGATCAGTATCTGCAACTGGGTCAAACAGGAGTTGAGCAAAGGAGCTGAATGGGTCAGGAGTATAGATCATGATTCGGCAGCAAACGGCTACCGCTGCCTTGGATATCAGACCGCACTGTTTCCGGAAAAAAAAGGCACGCTCTGATAACGCATGCACTATCCGCAGAAAATAGATGACTATTTTAAAATATTAGCGAGCAGCCACCCCTCCGCTCCCGCGATTATTACCGATGAGCTTTTTTTGACTTACTGAGAGCTTGATGCTCTGTCCGACAGGCTTGCCTTGGTACTGCAAACCTGCGGAACCGTTTTCCAGGAGTCAATCGGAGTGCTTACGGATAGATCGGCGTCTCTTCCGGCTGCATTTCTTGCAATACTGAAGGCAGGCGGAGTTTATGTTCCCATGGCGGCAGATCTGCCTCCGGAGAGGCTTGCCAATATGGCGGAACAGGCCTCGATTCGACGTATTGTTGCACTTGACGGCATAGAGGTCCCTCCGGCACTGACCACGGTTTTTTTACGGAACGGAGCCACTTCCCCATCCGAAGCCGTATTGAGACCTGAAGCGTTAATTTCAGATGTAAACACAATCTTTACCCCTTCAGAGCGCCACTCCGGCGCCGATGCTCTTGCGGCCATACTCTTTACCTCCGGTTCCTCAGGTACTCCGAAAGGGGTACCCCTGACCCATGCCGCATCTGTCAATATGGTGATCGGTCATATAGAGGCGCATCATATCACCGCTGAAGACCGCATCCTGCTCTCCTCTTCACCGGTTTTTATTCTTGGTTTCCGAACGCTCTGCATACCCCTGATTTCAGGTTCGGCCTTTGTCCCGGTATCGCGATCTGTCATTGACAGACCGGACCTCCTGGTTGAATTGATGAGCCGTCACCATGTCTCAATTGCGCTGTTTACACCATCCTATCTCCATATACTGAACAGGGCCCTTCCGGAGGGCCTTCGCTGCATTATAACAGCCGGCGAGATGGCGAACGCCGATGACGCCAGATATTATGCCAGGTATGTCGATTACTGGAATATACATGGAGCAACAGAGGTGTGTGGTACGATCTGCATGCATCATGTTGATCCCGATGAAACCGGTGCTGTTCTGAGCGGCCGTCCGTTTCTCAATACCCTGGTCTATCTGCTCGATGAAGAGGGGAATGAGGTGCCAACAGGCGAAATCGGTGAGGTACATGTTGTCGGTGTCGGTCTCTCTCCCGGCTATCTGAAGCAGCCTGAACTGAATGCAGAGTATTTTATTGAAACACGTTATGGACGTGCTTTCCGTTCCCGTGATCTTGCCCGATGGAACGGTGACGGTGAACTTGAAACTCTTGGTCGTTCTGACAATGTGGTCAAAATTTCCGGGCAGACCGTTTCGCTTGATGAGATTGAACTGGCGCTTCAGCGCCATCCCGCAGTTACCATCGCAAAGGTTGTGCACCATAAAGGGAGACTTTATGCCTTTGTCGAGTCTCCGGGTTCCAGTGATGCAGAGGGTGTCGTGTGGCGTGAGTTTCTTCTGAGGACGCTCCCCTCCTACATGATACCGGCATACATTACCGTGATGGAGAAGATGCCGATAAGCTCGGCAGGAAAGGTTGATCAACGGAGACTTCTGCTGGTTGCAGAGGGTCTGCTTGTTAACCGGAATGGTGATGAGGGCGTCGCAACTCCACCGGATGGAGTGCTTGAGCAGGCAATCGCATCCATCTGGGAGGAGACGCTTGCTATCCGGCCGATCATGCGCGAGCAGAACTTTTTTGCTGCAGGAGGTACAAGTCTGCTTGCCATTGCGGTAAGCCAGCGACTCCATCAGCTTGGCTACCAGGTACCGGTTCAGATGGTGCTGAGTTCGCTCTCAGTGAAAGCACTGGCCGAACAGATTGTTTCGATGGATGCGGAAGAGGCTTCATTCATCCGGGAACGTGATTATTCCGATGAGAATCTTGCAACGGCGGACCAGGAGGATTTCTGGATCGCTTCGGAAATAGGTCTGGCCCCGGTTGCATCCCATATTTCGCGTCTACTGCGTGTGCAGGGCAGGCCGCACTCCACTGAAGAGTGGCAATCGGCCTGGGCCCGACTGCTTGAACGCCATACAGCACTGCGGACGGCCTTGTATGCGGATGAAAAGGGACGGGTTCGCTGGCGGAGTGTCAGCGGTGAAGATCTCTCTTTCGACAGGAATCTCAGAACTGATCACTGCCGCACACTCGGGGAGGCCCGCAGCATTGCAGCGCGATGGGCAAATGAACGGTTCCGGCTTGACGATCCCCCGCTCTCCAGAGCCGGCCTTGTCAGGGTTGATGAGGGGAGTGAAACACTTTTCTGGTTTGTACTCCACCACGCACTGGTGGACGGAGCATCAGCCCGATTGCTCCAGGATGATCTGCTCTCCCTGCTTGGAAAGAGAGAGCTCTCGCCGGCTCCGGACGGCATCGCCATGGCATCTATTGCCGAACAGCACTACCTTCGTTCTGCAAAGAGAGAGCGTGACCGCATCTTCTGGATGAGCCGCTTTGATGAGCTGGCGCAGCGCGACAGCGGTGCCTTCAGTGACTATGTGACTGAACGGCAGCGGCCCGCGCTTCCAGGAGGAGAAGGATCCGAGACGCTGCTTGAGCAGCTTGACGGCGATACGGTGTTCAGGCTTTCTCGGATGGCAAAAAGCTGCGGAATCGGCCTGCACGCCCTCCTGCTGGCCATACTCTCTTCAGAGATCAGACGCCGTACCGGACGACGTGATATTCTGGTCGGAAGCGGCATTACCATCCGCCCTGCCGGTGGAGAGAGTGCCGTCGGCCATTTTGTCAATGTTGTTCCGGTTACTCTTCTCGATCAGAGCGATATTCCCTTTTCCGAACATCTGCGAAATACCCAGTCAGCACTCACCGAAACGGTTGAACACGCAGCCTATCCTGCGGGGATGCTCTATCGCGAGTTCCGGAAGCGCCATCCGGACCTTCGTTCGCCTTCACGCACTTCACTCTTCGACATTGCCCTGACAGCTATTCCCTCAAGGAGCAGCAGTGACCCGGAGAGCGGACTCCGGCTGGAGCCTCTGACCCTTGCCGGAGAAATTGAACATCCTGCGGCAGGTCTTGATCTTTCGTTCAGTCACGAGCCCACTTCCGGGAGTGATGGCGGGCTGAATCTGCTGTTAAGCTGGAATCCGGATGTCTGCTCGATTGAAGGGGCACACTCCTGGATCTCTTCATTTGCCGCATGGGCCCGATGGCTGGCTGAAAAACCCGATCGGCTGGAGCATCCCCTTCCGGCACTGCTTCCCTGCGAAACAGAGATGTTGCAGAGATGGGAAGAGGGCGAAAAAAAACCTCGCCCCGGCCTGCGCAGCCATGAACTCTTTAAAAAGCTGGCTGACCTGCATCCGGACAAGGTTGCTTTGATTACCGATGAGTACTCACTGACCTTTCGTCAACTTGATTTGCAGGCTAATGGCATTGCGTACGCTCTTATTGAAAACGGATCAGTTCACGGCTGTACGGTTGGAGTACTTGCCTCCACTCCGGAAAATCTTCCGGCCGCTGTGCTTGGCATATGGAAGGCAGGCGGAATCTACCTCCCCCTTGCCGCCGACACTCCCGCTGCACGTCTCGCCTTGATGGCTAAAGACGCCGGAGCAGGCCATCTCGTCGTTCTTGACGGCCTCACAGTTCCGGAGCCATTGTGCCGTGACGTTGCATGCATCATCCATCCCGGCGAGTGCGCTCCTTCAGCCCGGCCTCCGGAGCGGGATGGTTCAGCGGATGATATCGCCTACATCATCTATACATCCGGCACGACCGGCACTCCGAAGGGTGTTCCCGTTTCACATGCTGCCTATATCAATACAATACTTGACGTTGCAGAGAGGATAGGCCTCCGTGATGATGACCGTATCGCGCTTGTTTCGACCATAGGTTTTGATGCATCGCTCTGGGAGCTCGGTCACGGGCTTCTCAACGGGATAGCCATGGTGCCGGTGCCGCCCTCCCTTCGGGAAGATCCCTGGCAGATGAAACCATACTACCGTGAACAGGGGGTCACCATTGCCTTTCATACGCCCTCATACCTCAGAGTCAGCGAAAAGCTTCCCTTCGAGGGATTGCGTATTCTGCTCACCGGAGGAGAAGCGCCAAACCATCACGATATGGCGATCTATGCGGGCAGGCTTGCCTTCTGGAACTTTTACGGCCCGACTGAGGCTACCATTGTGGTTTCAGGTGCCCTTATTCCGGCTGATCTCGATGCACGCGCATCCCTGCCCGTAGGAGCGCCCCTTCCCAACATGCGGATTTCAATACGGCGTGATGACGGCACTCCGGTGCCGCCCGGTGCAGAGGGAGAGATCTGGCTCGGCGGTATGGATATTGCCCGTGGATATCTCAATCAGCCGGAGGAGAGTGAACGTCACTTTGTGCAGCGACCGGAAGGCCTCTTCTACCGCTCGGGAGACTATGGCCGATGGCGTGCAGATGGTCAACTTGAAATCATCGGGCGAATCGACCAGCAGGTCAAAATCAACGGCCAGCGTGTCGAGTTGGGTGAAATCGGGCAGATGCTCTCCCTTCACCCTGATGTTGTCAATGCCGTGGTTCTTGCCGATCAGCTGAACAACGGAGTCAAGGTGCTCAGGGCTTTTGTTCAGCCCGAAAAGAGATCTCTGTTTTCAGAGTCACCGCTTCTGGAATATCTGGCCGGACGCCTCTCTCAGCATATGGTTCCCGCTTCAATCATGGCTGTTGATGAAATTCCGCTGACTCCTTCAGGCAAGGTTGACCGTGAGAAACTGTTCCGTTATGCCAGGGAGGAGCGCTGGAGTGCAGTGCAGGGTGATACGCCAGGCACTCCGTTTGAGCAGCAGGTTGCCGGTATCTGGGCTGAGGTGCTTGGCCATGAGAGGGTTGTCGGGAGCGACAATTTCTTCGCACTCGGAGGCAACAGTCTGCTTGCCGTGACCGTGGCGCATCGTATAAGCCGTACTTTCGGCGTTCAGCTCTCTGCACGGGCACTTTTTGCAGCTCCAACGCTCAGGGCGTTTGCTGAAAAAACAGCTTCACGTCCGGCTCTGACGGGGGGGGAAGAGTTCGTGGAGGAGAGTGAGGTTGCTTCGGAAGGGGAACATGAGTTCTGGATAGCTCAATCTGCCGGGCTGGATACCCGGAACTTCATCATTCCGGTCCACTATCTGATTGAGAGGGAGATTACAGCGGATCGCCTGCGAAGTGCGTGGGCAGTACTGGTCAGCCGACATAAGGGACTGCGGAGCTTTTTTGAGAGTGATGAATCCGGACGGCTGAGACGTCATAGTGCTCAGGATATGGAGTGGACGATTGAATCAGAAGAGGCCTACACCACTTCCGATGCTCTGCTTCTGATACGGGAACGTCAGTTCAGTGCACTTTCCATGAGTGCCGCCCCGCTCTGGCGGGCCGGTTTCGTCGATGTTTCCGCTGAGAAGAGGCGTTTTTTCTGGCTGGCCCTCCACCATTCGATCGGTGACGGTCAATCGATTGCGACCCTCTTCAGTGAACTGGCCCGACTGCTTGACGGAGCGGTGCTCTCCCCTCACTCCCAGGGGGGAGGGGTTTTTGCCGCAAGGGAGCAAAACTATCTGGCCTCCGGGGAGGCTGATGATGACGCACGCTACTGGAAAAACCTGCTGGAGGGGGTGCCGGATGCATCCTTTGAAGAGTGGCCTCTCGACATGGCGCGTTCTTCAAGGAGCCTGCCGGGAAGTCATCGTTTTGAGCTGCTTCTTGACCAGGAGAGTTCGGAAGCGCTTAAAACCATTGCGCGAGATCATGATGCGACCCTGCACTCGCTTGTGCTGACGCTGCTCTCACTGGAAGCGGGCCGTCGATGCGGACGGAGGGATATCATGATCGGCACCACGGCATCCGTCAGGGAGAGAGAGTCGGATTCGCAGATAATCGGATACGGTGTCAACATGCTGCCGCTGCATCTGAAGCGAGACCGTATGCAGACTTTCGGCGACAGGCTGCATGCAACGCAGCACGAACTTTCCGAAGCGCTGCAGCATGCCCGCCTCCCCTTTGCCCGTATATACCGCTCTTTCTGGAGCGAACATCCTGAGCTGCGCAATCCCCAGCGCTATCCCCTTTTTGATATTGCTGTTACTGAAAATCCGGGCGACCGCAAAGATGGTGTTGCCCGATATTTTACCGGGGCGGCCAAGGGAACTGCATCGGTCAGATATGAATATACCGGCGCCTCTCCCGGTCAGGACATGGTGCTCATCCATGAGAATCTTGAGGGAGGCGAAATCCTGCTGCAATGGCATGTCAACGCGGCTCTCTACACCGCCGAAACTGCCGGCATGTGGCTTGAAGCGCTGAAGGGATGGGCGCATTGGCTTGCGGAAGATCCCCGGCATGCATCCCTGCCGCTTCCGGAGCTTCTGGAGGAGGAGCTGCAATTGCTTGAAAACTGGCAGCAGGGTGAGAGCGTTGAGCGTCCGCAGCTCTCTTTTTACGAGCTCTTTGAGCAGGTTGCCGCCCGCCCCGGCCAGGCAGATCGGCCTGCAGTAATAACCCCGGATCGCACGATAACCTACCGGGAGCTTGCATGCGAAGCTGACGCTATCGCACTGGCGCTTTCCGCTCTCGGAGTCTCCAGAGGGAGTGTTGTGGCAGTTCTGACCGGCCGTTCATCGCAACTCCCGGCAGCGCTGCTCGGTATCTGGAAAACCGGTGCCATCTACCTTCCCATATCCATTGAACTGCCGCCGGAACGGATGAGCTTTATGGCTGAAGATGCCGGAGCCGCCTTTCTTCTCGCCCTTGACGGTGCTGCCGTACCAGAACAGCTTGACTCTCTCTTTTCTTCGCTTCTGCGCCCGGAGGAGTTGAGGGAGCCATATCGGCAGCAGCATCCAGACAGCGAGGCAAGAGCCGCCAACCCTGAGGATAGTGCCTACATTCTCTATACTTCGGGATCGACCGGCAGGCCGAAAGGAACGCTGATTGCCCACAAAAGTCTGGTAAACATGGTGCTAGGCGCCTCGGCAATACTCGGATTCACTGCCGAGGACCGATCACTGCTTTTCGCCTCGCCATCGTTTGATGTCTCCCTTTCCGACATAGGGGTACCCCTGTTGTCGGGAAGCGCAATCTGTGTGGTGCCGAAACATATTGTTGAGTCGCCAAACCGTTTTCTGGAGTTTCTGGACAGGATGCGTATTACGGTTGCGGACATCACGCCAACCTACCTCGCTCTGTTCGAGGGAGTGGAACTCCCCTCTTCACTGCGGATTCTGGTGACCGGAGGCGAGGCCCCTTCACCGGCCGATGTGCGCCGGTATGCTCAGAAACTGAGCTATTTCAATGCCTATGGTCCAACAGAGAATACAATCACCAGCACCATGGGACTCCCGAAGGGTGATGAGCGCCGTTTTCTCTCCTGCGGTCGTCCGCTGCCGAATACCTCCCTCTTTGTATGCAATGATGCGGGCCGGGCACTCCCTCCGGGGGTGGCGGGAGAGGTTTGGCTGGGAGGCACAGGAATCAGCCAGGGGTATTTGAACCGTCCTGAACTCAATGCATCAAGCTTCAGGGAGAGTGAGCAGGGTCGTCTCTACCGTACCGGCGATCTTGGACGCTGGCACACGGATGGCAGCATCGAGATCATCGGACGTATCGATGACCAGGTGAAGTTAAACGGAATCCGCATTGAACCCGGTGAAATAGAGTACGCCCTGACCTTGCATCCGGCAATCTCGCAGGCGGTGGTTCTTCTTGACGGTCAGTCAGAGGGGGTAAAGAGTTTGTGGGCAGTTGTCCGCCTTGTTCCGGGAGAGCAGATGCCGGGAATGGATGAGTGGAAAACCTTCCTGATGGAGCGCCTGCCCTCTCACATGATCCCCTCAGGAGTGATTTCGGTGGACTTTATTCCCTTGATGGTTTCAGGCAAGGTTGACCGGGAGGCACTTCTTGCTCTTGTTGAGGATCACCCCTTCAGTGCAGGGTTGACTTTGCCACAGGATGAGCTTGAAACCTCCATTGCCGAAATATGGAGCGATTTGTTGAAACGAACTCCGATCCATCGCGAAGACAACTTTTTTGCTCTCGGCGGTCACAGTCTCCTGGCGATCTCTGTTGCCCATCGACTTGAAAAAAAACTCGGTCGTGAAGTTCCCGCTCGGGAGCTCTTTGCGGAACCAACTCTTGCAGGTTTTTCCGAAAAGCTTCGGGAACCGGGTGCCCCGGAGAGTCCTCTCGATGCACCTTCAGACCTTGCGACAGAGGGTCAGCGAGAGTTCTGGACAGCCGAACAGGCCGGACTTGACCCCCGCGGGTTCAATATTCCCCTGACGTTTCTTCTGCATAATGAGGCGGCGGACGCGGAACGCTGGAGTGTGGTCTGGAATGAGCTGGTCGAACGACACGAAGCCCTTCGTACCGGATTTCGTGAGGATGAGTCAGGAGTCCTGCGAAGAGTGGTCGCCGAAAACGTAAACTCCCGCCTGGAGTTTGAATTTGCCCCCACCCTCGATGAGGCCCGTATCCTTCTCAGGAAGGTTCAGAGTGAACCCTTTTCCATGACTCTGCCGGGGCTCTGGCGAGCCGGATTGATTACGGTCAGCGAAAGTCAACAGTATCTTTTCTGGTTTGTCATGCATCATGCTGTCGGAGACGGGCTCTCGCTCGGGATCCTGATTGAAGATCTTACTGCGCTATTCAGAGGCAGGGCACTTTCAACGCTGAACACCGGTTTTGACCGGTCGGCAGCGAGTGAAGCGGCCTATCTGGAGAGCCGCAGTGCGCAGCTCGACGCTGAGTACTGGAACAACCTTACCGGCGGTCTTCTGAACCATTCGCCTGAATCCTTTGATGAGTGGCCGCTTGACAAATTGCGTCCAAACACACGAACAACATCATCCTCTGCCGGAAGCCACTGTTTCCGGACCCGTCTCGACCCGGAAACAGCAACAGCCCTTCGTTCCCTTGCCAAAAGAAATCGCTCGACGCTTCACGCCTTCATGCTCTCCCTGCTCGGTCTTGAAGTACGCCGCCGCACCGGTCGAAAGAGCTTTCTGATCGGGACAGCCGCCTCAACACGCCAGTCAGGGAGGGAGATGCAAACCGTCGGTTACTTTATCAACATGCTTCCGCTCGTTTTCCATGCACCTGATTCAGCCCCGGTTGATGCTGTTGTTCAGGATATGCAGCACCATCTGGCCGAAGCCCTTCAGCACTCCCGGTACCCTTTTGCAAGAATCTACAGTGATTTCCGCTGCAATCATAAACAGAGAGTAGATCCGGGCCGGTATCCCCTTTTCGATATTGCCGTTACAGAAAATCCTCCATTCACTCCGGACGATGGGCAGGAACCCCTTTTCAGCGGGCTCTCCCTTCCGGGGTATGGAACAGTCAGCTATGAACTGCGGCAAAACGCCCCCGCCCAGGACATGGTGCTGGTGCATGAGGGTGTGAGCGATGGAGGAGTTGTTCTTACCTGGTATGTCAATGCAGCACTCTATATGGAGAGCAGTGCACGGATATGGTTTGATTCGCTGATCGGCTGGATGACGTTTTTCAGTCGTGACAAAAATACCGGATCACTTCCGATGCCGCTCCTGCTGCCTGAAGAAGAAGCACTGCTTGCAGGCTGGCAACAGGGTCCACTCCGCACCTGGCCCGCTGATACCCTTCCAGGGCTTTTCCGGCGGATTGCCTCGCTTTACCCCGAGAGGCCTGCCCTGGTTACAGCCGAGGGTGAACTGAGCTTTCAAGAGGTTAACTCCAGGGCGGAAAACCTGGCAAGTGTGTTTCTGAGACTTGATGTGCAGCAGGGTGATACTGTCGGGGTTTTGACGGAGCGCTCAACGACACTTCAGGAGACGGTGCTTGCCATATGGAAAGCCGGTGCATGCTATCTCGCCCTTTCAGCCGATCTTCCGGCACAGCGGCTACTCTTCATGGCCAGGGAGAGCGGTGTACGGGTTCTTATTGTCCTTGACCGGCTTCCCCTCCCTTCGGAACTTGAGGGTGATGAGTTCCATATTGTGCGACCCGAAGCAATGCTCTCCGATATGCATGATTCAGGGGAGCTCAACAGAGCAGTTACTCCTGACGATCCGGCCTATATCATCTATACATCAGGATCTACCGGTGTGCCAAAAGGGGTTGTGCTCTCTCACAGGGGATTGCTCAATCTCGGCTGTGGCGAGACCGAAATTTTTGCCATGAAGCGTGAAGACCGGGTGATGCAGATCGCTTCGCCCTCATTCGATCTCTGGATAAGTGATCTTGCCATAGCATGGTGCTCAGGGGTTGCCCTGGTACCGGTAAGGCGTGAAGAGATGAACGATATATCCGGCATGCATGAGTTGCTCCGCTGTCGCGGGGTAACCATTGCGACCATGTCACCCTCCTATCTTCGCCTGTTTGAACAGGCTGATTTTCCAGCTCAACTCCGCCTTCTCATGACGGTCGGTGAACC
>Ga0172371_10011666_pt1 | contig 11677 bp, 9 predicted proteins | sample Lak12m_FD_114543 | JGI IMG/M metagenome (GOLD analysis project Ga0172371, IMG submission 114543) | Freshwater microbial communities from Kabuno Bay, South-Kivu, Congo - kab_022012_12m | ecosystem: Environmental > Aquatic > Freshwater > Lake | place: Democratic Republic of the Congo: South-Kivu...
GAATCTACTCAATCGCTTTTTCGCTTGGATCTTTTATAGTATTTTTTCAAAATATTTTTGTGAACATTTTTGGTCCATTGGTTGCCGAGAAACATGTCTTAGGGGAAAAGGTGAAAATTAGCCAGCTCTTCAAAAAAGCGGCCAGCTGGGAATTGGGAATGGGATTTTTTACTTTCATTTTTTTTCTCATTGAGGGAAAAAATATTCTCCACATTCTTTATGGCCAGGAATATGAAGTGGGATATTATTCTTTGATAGTTATCAGTCTAGGCTTTCTTTTTTATGTCAGTATTGGTCTAAATGAATCTTTGCTTATTTTGCACAAGCAAACAAAATTTATTTTTAAAATTAGTGTTTTTTGCGCACTGGTCAATCTGCTACTTAATATTTTTCTGGTGGGAAAAATTGGGATTTTAGGCGCGGCTCTATCGTCAGCTTTTTCCTTTTCACTAATTGGACTGCTAGCCTATTTACGAGCGAGAAAAATCGAAGACCTAAACTTTGATTTTGGCAAAAATATTAAGATATTTCTGGCGGGGACCATCACGGGTTTGGCGCTCTGGCAAATTGGAAGTTACTTTAATCCAAATTTTATTTTTTTAATTCTAGTGGGTGTGTTCAGCTTCCTTTTCTATGTTTGCTTTTTATTTCTACTCGGATTTATCGATTCTGATGATAAACAAATTATCAAAACAATATTTAAAAAAATAAATTAATGAAATATAAAATTTATTATTTTAATGACTCTCTTTTGCCCGGGAGATCTGCCAATAAAGTTGCGAGGACGAATATGTCCAAGGCTTTTGCAAAAATAGCTGATGTTGAGTTGGTTAATTTCTATTTCTTCGTTAACAATAGAAAATCTGCCAAGCAATTTGTCAGTAATAAAGTGAATCCAAAACCAGTTTACCTACCTTTTTTTCATGATATAAATGAAGAAAAATCAAAATTATATACCTTGATCCATCTTTTCTATTACCCATGGATAATTTTGGGGTTTATTGGTTTTTTTCTAATTAAAAAATTTAGCCCAGAGGATATTATTTTTATTCGTTCCGAGAAGATAACCTTGGCGCTTTGGATCGCGAGTTTTTTTCGGAAAATTAGCTTTTCTTTTGAATTCAATAATTATGAGTTTGAAAAAAATAGGATCAAGGTTTTTGTATTTAGAAAATATGCTAACAAATCAAGCGTAGCAGTTACTGTTTCTAATCATACAAAGCAAAATTGGGTTGTGAATGGAGTTGATGAAAAAAAGATCATTGTCTTGCCGAGTGGATTTGATGCAGATTTATACACTAAAATAAAAATTTCTAAAATAGAGTTAAGAAAAGAATTAGATCTTCCGCTGGATAAAAGAATTGCGACCTATACTGGAAGCATTCAAAAATATCGAGGGATTGAGGAAATCATTATTGCCGCTAAACACCTAAAAGAGGTAGAATTTCTAATATTTGGTGATGGGGATGTAGTATATTACCAAGAATATGTAGAAAAAAAATTTGGATTACTAGAAAATTTGCATTTTAAGGGATTCGTTGCTAATCAAGATATTCCCAAATATCTTAAATCATCAGATGTGCTTTTGGCTCCTTACGCGAAAAAGTGTCAGATCATTGAACATATAAGCCCGATCAAATTATTTGAATACATGGCTTCAGATATTCCAATTATAATATCCGATTTTCCAAGAATAAGGGAGATTGTTTCAGGGCGGGAAGTGATTTTTGTTGAATCGGATAATGGGAATGATTTAGCAAAAAAAATAGAGCTGATTTTAGAAAATAAAATTGATATTCTATCAATTACTAAAAACGCCTCACATCTAGCAGAAAAATTCACTTGGGACAAAAGGTCAGAAGAAATATTTAACCAAATTAAAATTAAGCAGGTTTAAATATTTAAAAGAAGGTCAGTGTACCTCCTGGTTATTACTGACAAAGAATATTTATTTAAAATCGTTGCATATGCTTGGACTTTGAATTTATCAGCTTCGGCGAGGTTTTCCAAATAAAAAATTATTTTTTTCGCTAAATCATCTGGATCTCCAGTTTGAAAATTCAATCCATTAACTCCATCTTTGATTAATTCTCGATTCTCTTCAATATCACTAGTGACGATGGCTTTTTTAGCTGCCATCGCCTCTAAAAGAGCATTACTCATTCCTTCACTCAAGGACGCGAGGGCGAAAATATCAATAATAGAAAGAATTTCTGTGATGTCACCTCTGTTTTTTAGGAGGCTGATATTTTTCTGGAGGTTTAATTTTTCGATTAAATTTAAGATGGATTCCTCTTCTTTGCCAGATCCAATAATCAATAGATGGATATTTTGATTTTTTTCCAAATAAACAGAATTGAAAGCTCGGATGATGGTTGGAATATCTTTAATTTTGTCTAGTCGTGAAACGGTTCCAATAATTATTTTATCTTCTGGAAGATTGAGTGATTTTAACTTTTCATTTTTATCAACTTTAATATGCTCAAATTTTTCAATTTCGATTGCATTGGGAATGCAGGCAATTTTTTCTTCTTTAATCCCCATTTTATTAAGGTAAAAATTTTTTGTTGTTTCAGAATTAGTCAAAACAAAATTAGATAAAAAAAGGGTAAATCTATCAAGTAGAAAAAAGACTTTCTTTGTCTTAATTATATGAACCCCCCGAATATAGGAAATTATTTTTTTTACTCCGAAAATGCGACCGAAAATGCGACCAAAAATATCAGCGTGGATGAGATAGTTCACCTGGATGTCAGGTTTAAAATCTTTCAGGACCTTTTGATATCTCCAAATTACTCCAAAGTCAAAAATATTTTGAAGATCTAAGTAGTAGACTTGTATTCCAAGGTTTTCTAATTTTTTTCCAACCTCTCCCCTGCCTATCACTGCACAAACTCGATTTTCCAATCCAGTCTCCATTTTTGGTAGAAGTTGGAGAAGCATGTTTTCTGCTCCGCCACCCAATTCAATTCCAGTGATGAAATGAAGGACCTTTTTATATTTAAGGTTTTCGTCCATAAAAACGCGATTATTATTAGACCAGAGTGTGCTTTTATATTATACTAAGAATATGGATAAATCAATTAGAGAGTCAAGAAATATGAAATTTGTTGAAATTTTTCTTTCGGAATTTTATCAAAAATTCAAGGCGAGAAAAATAATTTTATTAAAAATAGTAGTGGCTATTGTTGTTTTGTTGGCAGTTAGCCTTTTAGTTGAAATATCCATTTTCAGCAAAATTGAAAAATCCAAAAATGAGATCGTGAATCTTAATAATTCCGAAATTATAGCGGAAAATTTTAAGATTGATGAAAGAGGTATTTATATTTCCGAATTTTCAAATGCAAGATTAATTATTTCAAATCAGAATAAATATGTAAAAAATTTGGAAATACTTTTGGCGGGTAATCCTAATTTACCAATTATAGTCAAGTATTTGGACTCTAAAACTGATCAGGAAAGCGTTTTGAAAAAAGAATTGCAGAAAAGCATGAAAAAAAATGATTTAGAATTTTTTAATAATTTTGTTTTTGATATTAAAAATAGTCCGGAAAAAATTATCATTGAAGCCTTGGAGCCGCAAACAGAAATTGTAGGAATAAGAATTGATAATAATTATTATTTTAATCTAAATCGATTTATATTTATATTTGCACTGGGTGGATTAATCCTAATTCTTTTTGCGCTGAGAAAAAAGGCTGGAAAAAATCCAGAGCTAATTTTTTTAGCAATTGCTCTGATTGGTGGAAGTTTAATTTCAATTTTAGAAATAAGATCTTTTGTTTCGTTTGATGAAAAAATTCATTATCAAAATGTAAATCGGAATTCATTTAGAAGTATCATCAAAAAAGATATCAAAGATATATATTCCAGTCCAGCCACTCCCAGCTCCTATTCAATTAAAGAACAATCCCAAATTGATCAATATTTTAATAATCGGCGCAGCAAAGAAAAAGAAATAATTGATGATAATAGCCTGAGCTTATCTATTTCAGATATTTATAAAAAATTAGGCTATCTTCCCTCAATTTGTGCATTAGTAGTGGGAAGAATTCTCCATCTTCCGGCGCATATTATATTTGTGCTTGGGCGCTGGGTGAATATTTTAGTCTTTTCCTTAGTGGTTTTTTTGGCGATTAGAAAGTTGAAAAGTGGGAAAATGATTTTATCGATAATCGCCCTATTCCCAACATCAATATTTTTAGCTTCTCATTATAACTATGATTCCTGGGTCACGGCCTTTACGATGTTGGGGCTGGCCTATCTATTTAGTGAACTTCAACAGCCAGAAAAGAAAATAACCTGGAAAGAAATAACTATCATGATTGGAGCTCTTGTCATTGGTCTTGGTCCAAAAGCTATCTATTTTCCTCTTTTATTTTTACTCTTTTTCTTAACCGCGAAAAAATTTAACTCGAAAAAACAATATAGAAATTTTATCATTGCCACCATACTTTCCATCTTGTTTGTCGTGGGTAGTTTTGTTTTGCCGATGTTTATTTCTGGTCCGGGAAGTGGAGATAGCCGAGGTGGTGGAAACGCAGTTAATCCAACTCAACAAATTGGGTTTATTTTGTCTGAACCCTTTGTTTACGCTAAAATTCTTTTTGTTTTTCTAAAAAATTATATAAATTTAGAAAGTCTTGAGGCTTTTATGACTAATTTTGTTACACTTGGAAAAGTTAAAGGGTTCTGGATAATTCTTACCCTACTCGCAATTGTTACTCTGACAGATAAAAATCAATACGACAAAAACACAGCAAGTCTTAAGCTAAAATTTTGGGTTTTGGGGGTTTGTGTGATGACGTTTGCTTTGATTGCGACGGCTTTATATATAACGTTTACCCCGGTCGGGAACATGAGTATAGCCGGAGTGCAGCATCGGTATTTGATTCCATTGGTATTTCCCGTCTTGTTTATTATTGGAAGTAGTCGAATAAAAAATCCTGTCAACAAAAATGTTTATAATATGGTTATCTTTAGTATTATCGCATCTGTACTTTTAGGTGGAATCTGGGATTTAATCGTTAGTCGGTACTATTAATAGCATCTAAGCACTGATAAGGTTCAGAAGGCTGGTTTTTTTGTTAAATCTGGGAAAGTTTGCTATAATTAAAGCAAAATAAAATGATTATCAATAATAAAACGAAAAAAATAATTCCGATTTTTTTAGTGACTGTTTTTTTGTTTGGAGTTTGTTTGGTTGATTTTAGGCAAAAAGCCAAGGCCGCAGAAGTTACCGATCTTTCCGTTGATTTTGAGTTATATCAAAAATATGACATGTTTTTGAAATACGAAAAGAAAGCAAAGTATTCAAAATATAAAAAATATGCGAGAAATAAGAAGAAATACGGCTTTGCGGATTCTGGGAAAAAAGCTCAAGCTAAAGAAGCATATTTAAAATATCAATTATACAAAAAAAATCCTGCTAAATATCCTGATTATGCTCAGTTTTATAATTTATATAAAAAATACGCCAAATATAAAAAATACGTTACTCCATACTCAAAATACGGTCGTTATAGCAAGTACAAAGCCTATGATAATAGTGCGTATGATGAAGGGAGGAATTATGGCGGAGCAGAATACAAAGCGGGATATGATCGATATAACGCAGCTATTGCTAATTTAAATGCCACTGTTGGTGAAGCGGATTTAAATTGTGATGGAGGCACTTGCGACGGACTAGGTCCTGATATTACAGTAGGGCTCTATAGTTATACGCGTAGTAATTTACAAAGTGAGGATTTCAAGGTGACTGCCAATAAAGACTACATCATCAAAAATGGCTCTGGAGTGCAAATTGGCGAAACTATTTTAGCGGCCACGGAAACTCATGTAGCCTATGTTTCTGATAAAAACTTTAATGTCCATAATTCCGTAACTCCAACAACTAGTAATCAAAATGTCTATTTTGAATCAGCTACTCCTGATGATACTGATATTATATTTCATATCACTCGCCCTAGCTCCTCAATGGATCAATATCGAGGAAAAATAAATTTGCATTATGTGAATGCGGATAATTCTATTTGGGTTATCAATACTTTGCCGATGGAGCATTATGTTTGGGGTATGGGCGAAATCGCGGGCACAGGTGACGCCGATCATAATAAGGTGATGACCACAATTTTTAGAACTTATGGCTATTGGAAAGTTAAATTCAGTACAAAATATGCCGCTTATGGCTTTAAGGTAACCTCCGATTCATCCTCACAGATTTACTACGGCTATGATTGGGAGACGGCGCATCCAAATATTAAAATTGCCGCTAATGATACCGCGGGAAAAATTATTCGCTACCTAAATCCGTCAACTCTGATTCAAGAAGTGACTATCACACCTTATTCCTCTTGGACCGATGGACGCACCCGAAGCTTCCAAGAACGATGGGGATCAACCCTCTATCCATGGTGCCAATCGGTGGCGGATTCTTATGGCAAGCACCCAACAATGACCACCGCTCAGCTGGAAGCAGCTGGTAATCATATGGTTGGACTTTCTGCTCATGGTTCCTTGGAATTGGCGACCAATCATGATAAGACTTGGGAATATATTTTAAATTATTATTTTACCGGAATAAATATTTATCAGGCTTATTCCGATCCAAGTTAATTAAAATAATATGAAATCAAAAATTTTTCCCATCATTGCTATTTTAATTTTTGTGGGCGCTGCTTTCTGGATTGTTCCAATTTTGCGCAACAGATATTTTAATAATTCGGCCGAAGAAAATGGAACAGGAGAAGCTGGAACAGAGAGCACTATTTTTAACAATCAAAATAATTCAGATGAAGAAAGTCCTGTTCAAGAACCAGATTTGAGTCAAGTAGATCAGGATCCAGAGGCGGAAAAAGATTTAGAGGAGGAAAAAAAATCTTTAGCCGAGGAAAAAAATGTCAAAGAAAGCTATTTAGATGTGAGTAAAACAGATTGTGATAATCAATGCGAAAAGTATAAAAACAATTTAGAAAATTTGAAATATTGCCAAGAGGTTTGTGGATTCACTCTGCAAAGAAATGATGTGAAAGAGGAAGAATGTGCGGATGAGGAAGGATTGGATCAGGATTATTGTTTGCGGGATCTTGCGATTTCCAAAAAAGATTTCAAAATTTGTGATAAAATTGAAGATAAAAAAATTAGTGAAAATTGCAAAAATCGAATTACGGAAGATATAATTGACGCACAGCTATCTGAATAGCGGTGCAGTTTTAAATTTTAAATTTTTAATTTTAAATTAATTTTTAATTTATAAATGAATAAATTTTTAAAATGTTATTATTAATTTAGCCCTTAAAATAAGCCTAAATTGACACTCAAATCCCCAAGCAGTATAATGTACCTATGAAAATAACAAAATGTGATATTTGTAAAAAAATACTACCTCCACGAACGGAGTGTGTTAAATTATCATATAGTGATGCCCATTCATATTCTTCTTTTGAATTTTGTGAAACTTGTGGAAAATCTATAACAAAAATTTTGAAAGATAAAAAATTAATTAAAAGTAAGGAGAAAGAATTCGCTTAAAAACAAAAGAGACTAAAATCTCTTTTTTAAATTGATAAAATAATCTTACAAACTTTTAACTTTATAATTTTATAAACTAAATTGTATGAAAATATTAGTCACTGGTGGTGCTGGGTTTATTGGTTCGCATTTATGCAGAAGGCTTTTGCAAGATGGTCACGAAGTGATTTGCGCAGATAATTTTTTTACTGGCAATAAAAGAAATGTTTTAGATCTAATTGGAAATCAAAATTTTGAACTTTTGCGCCATGATGTCGTTTTTCCATTGTTTGTGGAAGTTGATCAGATCTATAACCTCGCTTGCCCGGCTTCCCCCATTCATTATCAATATAATCCAGTGAAAACTATTAAGACGAGCATCATGGGCGCCTTAAATATGCTGGGTTTGGCCAAAAGAATAAAGGCCAGAATTTTGCAAACTTCGACTTCAGAAGTGTATGGTGATCCAAAAGTGCATCCCCAAAAAGAAGAATATTGGGGTAATGTAAATCCAATTGGAATCCGCGCTTGCTATGATGAAGGCAAGCGTTGCGCGGAATCGCTTTTTTTTAGTTATCACCGGCAAAACAAGGTGGATATCAAAGTCATTCGCATTTTTAATACCTACGGACCAAATATGCATCCAGATGATGGTCGTGTAGTTTCTAATTTTATCGTGCAGGCTTTGAAAAATAAAAACATTACTATTTATGGCACAGGCTCACAAACGCGCAGTTTTCAATATGTGGATGATTTGGTCGAAGGAATGATTAAGATGATGAACTCGAAAAATTTTACCGGTCCAGTCAATATTGGCAATCCGCATGAATTTACCATCAAACAATTGGCCCAAATGGTTTTGAAGTTAATTCCAGAAAGTAAGAGTAAAATTATTTATAAATCTCTTCCGCAGGATGATCCCAAACAAAGAAAACCAGATATCTCTCTCGCCAAGAAAAAGTTGAAATGGGAACCAAAAATCCCCCTGGAAGAAGGCTTGAAAAAGACGATTGAATACTTCCGTACCATCGTTTAGAAATAACTATAAAGAAAAAAAGAGACCATCCAGAGTCTCTTTTTTGATTACATGATTTTTATCTTACCCTATAAACACTATTCTTACTTCGTTTGTTTTTTGCTAAGTCAACCGCGAACCAGGAATATGATCCCGATGGTTTATTTAAAGGTATTCGATAAGTCAAAGAGAATGTGCCTTGAGTAGTTGTTTTAACTAGTTTAGAAGCTCCGCTGGCAAAATAAACCCGCACAAGACTATTCTTCGAAAATTTCTTGCCGGATTGAATAATTTTTTGTCCGCGAGAAACTTTTTTAATGGAAGTTTTAATCGAAAAACTAGAAGAGGATTTCTTTTTCTTTTTCTTTTTTTTATTATGAGAAGAAGAGCCACCACTACTCTTAGGAGCAACATAAGTACAGCCTTGACTTAAAACTGTTTCGCCAACGCAATTAGCTGGAGAACTGGAGGACAAACTTCTTGTTTGTGTGCTATTGGATTGACATTCTCCCCAAGCGGAATAAACAAATTCGGTGCAAGTTGGAGGAATATAGGTACAGCTTTGTGATAGAGGTTCTTGATTTCCCCCTGCGCAACCATTTGGATAACCAGTAGCTTCTCGGGTTTGAGTTCCATTAAATTGACATTCTGCCCATTCAGTATAGGAAAAATCAGTGCAGGTCTGAGTTGTATCAGGTGTTCGTTCATCAGCGCCAATATACCAAAGATTAACGCGAGAATCATTATCAATATCGGTGGAAAATGATAAATTTTCATCCGCCGATAAATTTATTCCAGCGTTGGGTGCAGTGTCAGAAGCGTTGAGATGATAATTTCCTGTTGCTGCAAAAACAAGGGAGGTTAAATTTTTACTGTGGGTTCCGGCGACATCCTCAAGATCACTAATATTATATCCTGAATTTTCATCAAAAACTCCAGCGAAACCAGCCGCACAGTTTTGGGCAATATTGTTTTTAGCTACAAATGTACCAGAAACTCGGTTGTAGCAAGATCCGCCAGTTCCATTTCCAAAAACAGTATTATTGTAGGCATAGAGAGTATTATGAAGGTCTTTTAGTGAAATGCCTCCATCGGCAAAACCATAAATAATATTATTCCATATTTTATAAGCTCCATAATGTGAGATTGCATCAATAGTTATTCCAAAGGAAGTTGTGATTAGCGGATCGGTTTTAATAATGGAATTGCTAATTTTGGTTTCACCACTGACGTTGTAAATTTCAATACCTGGGGAAGCAAAAATTTCGTTATTATAAAAAATTTGCAAGCCATCAATCCAGACATTAACTGAGGTTGAATCGGAGCCGGTGTTAATAGATATTGGAGGACCATCAGGAAATCCTTCAGGAGAAATAACTAACTGGTAAGCATTTTCGTCCCAAGCACCATTGTGCCTTTGAGTTGTTCCAACTTCAGAGGTCAAAAATGGGGTATAAATTTTCAAATAATTATCTGCATCGGTTGTCCAATCACGAATTACCACTCCAGTTTCAGTCACATCTTCCGCATCGCCGTAGCAAGCCAGATTCCATTGTTCGTCGGCGGAAACTAAATTTTTTCCATCATTCCAAGTGTCAAAATCTTGTAGTCCAGCATCAATTCCCACGTTCTCTATGCCTGCTTCAGCATCAGAAAGTGAAGTGTACGCACGAAAAATTGACCAATCGGCGTCACTTGAGACCGCAATTGGTGTGTTGCCAGAGACACTTTTAACTGTAAAATTTTTAGCGTCAGTTCGGCCAGAAAAAAAAGCCAAGGCGTCAATAGCGTCATCATTATCAGAATCATATTGAATGACATCCCCTACTCCAATGTTGGCGGGAAGGTTGCTGTCAAAGGTCGCAGTTGAGTTAGTGATCGAGAGACTATTTGATTTGCTCTCAACCAAGGCAGTAGTGCTGGCTGGGCCAACAGAACGATAAATTTGGGTGGCGGCTTGGACCGAGGAAAAAGAAATTAATCCTCCGACCAGTATTATTAAAAATGTTATATTTGTTTTAGTTTTTGCTTTCAGTGATATTCTTGGCATATTCTTTGATTTTATTATTTAAGGTAGTTCTTGAAAAATCTGGGGCGTTGTCGAAATCGACACGCCCCGTTCGTTTAATTATTCTGCATAAAAAATTAGATTGTCGAACATCAGTGATGTTCCAGATCCATAGACGTAGATATAGAAATAATTAGCGCCAATAAGATTATTGTTTGGCTGGGCAGTTTTTAAATCTTCTTGAAGATCTCGTAAAATTGCATACCACCCCCCAGTTTTTTTAGCTGAACCAATACCAAAGTGAATATTGGTTGATTTTCCCAGCGGGTTGGTGTCAATCGGACGATAGTAGATGTTGCGATTGCCAAAGATAGTGGAAATGTTAATCACAAAGAATGAATTCAAGTTCTGGGTATAGTTAAATTCCCACTCAACCATGTTATCGGTGATGTCAGTGTCTTCCAAACTAATGCGATAAACAGTAAGAATTGTGGCGCCAGTGCTACGGAAAGCAATTACATCGTCATCAATATTATAAATTGAATTGGCATAACCCGTGCCACTGGTACGAATCCAGTCGGTGGCATCCACTCCATCCTCAATAACAATCTCTGCTATTGGAACTGTCCAGGTAACTTCATTGGAAAATCCACTCATCCCATACTGGTTGTAAGCTTTCATGGCGAAGTAGTAGGTGTGACCAGGAATGAGATCAGGGATTATACAGGTCAAAACATTGCCGACCTCCACTTCAGTTGAGGGATTGGTTAGCACGCTTTGTTCGCCATAGTAGATTTTGTAACCCGTCACTGGATCAGGTGATTGATCCCAAGCCAAAATAACACTAGCTGCTTTGGAAACATTGGGAATCATCGTCAAGCAAACCAAAAGAAATAGTAATAATATCTTTCTCATAGTATTCCTCCGTAGAATATTCCTGTTTTTAGTTAGCAATTCGCAAAACATTTTCCCTGTAAGGCATCAATGGAGAACCAACAGTATAAACCACTTCCTCGCTAAACATACTGATGTTGTTATAGTAACAGGCCTTCAAAGCGAAGTAGTACGTTTTTCCCAATTGAAAATCAACATTGGGAATTGTAAACTGTAAAACTTTTCCCACATCAATTTCCGTGGAAGGATTA
>Ga0172371_10011669_pt1 | contig 11675 bp, 10 predicted proteins | sample Lak12m_FD_114543 | JGI IMG/M metagenome (GOLD analysis project Ga0172371, IMG submission 114543) | Freshwater microbial communities from Kabuno Bay, South-Kivu, Congo - kab_022012_12m | ecosystem: Environmental > Aquatic > Freshwater > Lake | place: Democratic Republic of the Congo: South-Kivu...
TCATCTGTGCTCTTTTTTATCTGTGCTAATCTGTGTTTTTCATAGCGATCATCTGTGCTCTTCTAATCTGTGATTATCTGTGTTCTTCATTGCGATCATCTGTGTTCTTCTCTGCGATCATCTGTGTTCTTTTTTATCTGTGTTAATCTGTGCTTTTCATTGCGTGGTTTGTATCCACAAAAAGGTTCCTCCTCAAGATAATCACCGTATACTGAATAAGCCCTTGCCCTGCAGCCTCCGCATACACTCACATATTCACATGATCCGCATTTGCCCTTGTATTTTTTAAAATCGCGAAGATCCTTGAAAAGCTCTGAATTTTCCCATATATCCTTAAAGGATTGTTCCTTTATATTTCCAGCAGCTTTTGGGAAGTAGCTGCACGGAAGCACATTACCATCCACATCAATGAGCACTATAAGCTGTCCTGCAATACATCCCTTTGCGCCGCCTGTAGAAAACTTCAATGTCCTCCTTTCAAATTTACTGCCCTCTTCCTTTGACTTCTGTAAAACTAGCCTGTAATAATGTGGCGCGCATGTGGGCCTCACAAGCATGTCCTTTTCATCCTTTTCCATCCGGTAATGCCATTCGAGGATCTCTTCATAATCCTCCTTTGAAATAAGCTCACTCATTATTTCCTCGCCCCTCCCGGTAGGCACTATCATAAACATGTACCATGCGGTTGCCCCGAGTTCTTTTGCCAGTTTATATGCCTTTGGAATCTCCTCCTGGTTCCTCTTTGTGAAAGATGAATTTATGATAAACTCGATACCACGTTTTTTAAAAAGTCTTGCAGCGTTTATCGTCCCGGCAAAAGCGCCTTTCTGGTTCCTGAAATTATCATGTACTGCTTCTTCAGAACCATCAACACTGAGAGAAACAATCTTAATCCCTGAATCCTTTATCTTTCCACATATCTCATCATTTACAAGAGTTCCATTTGTCGCAAGACAGATTCTCAAACCTTTTTCTGAGCCATATTTGGCAATCTCAAATACATCTTTTCTGAAAAGAGGCTCACCTCCTGAAAGGACTATAACAGGGTTTGCGTAACTGGCAATGTCATCTATAATTCTAAAAGCCTCTTCTTTGGAAAAATCAGGGTGTTCTTTTACTTCTATTTCAGATGAAGAACGGCAGTGTATGCATTTAAGATTACATCTCCTCGTAATCTCCCAGGCAATCCATTTAGGCGCAAATTCCATAAAATTTCAAATCTCCCTTTATGATTTTTTGTACTATAACTCTCTTCTTCCCTCAATGGCCTTGCTGAGCGTCACCTCATCTGCAAACTCAATATCCCCGCCTATTGGAAGGCCATAAGCAATTCGTGTCACCTTAACATTAAAGGGTTTCAGCAGCTCCCTTATATATTGTGCTGTCATCTCACCTTTGGTATTGGGATTTGTTGCGATGATAATCTCTTTTATTTCATTTTGTTTGACCCTTTCGAGAAGCTCGTTTATCTTGAGTCTGTCAGGGGTAAAACCATCAATTGGGGACAGGGCTCCAAGAAGCACATGGTAGAGCCCGTCAAAACTTTTTGTTCTTTCAATGACGAGTATGTTACTTGGTTCTTCTACAACACAGAGTTTACTTCTATCCCTTGAGCTGTTGCTGCATATCCTGCATATTTCTGTCTCTGTAATATTGAAACACTCTTTGCAGAACCGTGCCTTCTCCTTCACCTCATTTATTGCCTTTGAAAGGCCTTTTGCATCTTCCTCAGACATCGCGAGTATAAAGAAAGCAAGCCTCTGCGCAGTTTTCCGACCTATCCCTGGAAGCTTTGTAAGCTGAGTTATAAGATTCTCTATAATACCCTGTTCCATAAAGTAGAATTCACACTTTCTTTTGATCCAGCCCCATTATCCCCCTCTTTGGAAAAGAGGGGCAAGGGGAGATTTTATGAATAATAAATAAGCATATATCCTTAAAATCCCCCTCATCCCCCTTTGCCAAAGGGGGAGCATGCGGACAAACTGAATTTATAAACAGACTCTAAGTAAGTATAAAGAATATTAAAAATCCTGGCAAGCAAGGCTAAGGGCTAAGAGTAAAAAGCTCTATAACTATGCTAATTCATGGGATATTCAACGAATCGAGTATACTGAATACAGCCCTTACTGCCTTTGAATCTTCAGGAAGATATAAAATTGGTTTTCCCTGAAGATCAAGATTAAATATTGCGTCATCCTGAGGAACAAGACCTGCGACATTAAGACCCGCCTCCTCTGCAAGCTTTTTCAAGTCCGCTCCTTCATCGCCGGAAATCTTATTTATGATTACAGCCTGCCTGTCGACCTCGAGCTGCAGCTCGTCAACAAGCCCGCTAATCCTTTTTGCTGTCTGTATACCCCTTAAAGCAGGATCACTTACTATAAGAAGCAGATCAACCTTGTTGGTAGTTCTCCTGCTAAGGTGTTCCATGCCTGCCTCATTGTCTATAACAACATACGGATATGTGCTTGAGAGCTTATCTGCATATTTCCTAATAATATTATTAGCAGCACAATAACATCCTGGCCCTTCAGGTCTTCCCATTACTAGCAAATCAAAACCCTTTGATTCTATAATTGACTTCTGAACCTGATAGTCAAAGAGCTGCTCCATAGACATGCCGCCGGGCCTCTCCGCACCGCCTCTTATTGCCTGAAGAGATTCCTCTCTTAATTTACCTATAGTTGCGCGCACATATACTCCCAGCGCCTCATTAAAACAGCTGTTTGAATCTGCATCTACAGCAAGCACAGGTCCTTTCCTTTTCTCAATAATATAACGGACAGTTAGACCTGCAATAGTCGTCTTCCCTGTTCCACCCTTACCTGCTAATGCGATTACAAATGCCATTGTTTTTATTATAACATCAAAAGCTTTAGTTGAAATTTTTGATATAATAAAAGAAAATAGACTTAAGAAATTTTGAGTTCAGAATTTTATTAAATTAACTTTAATTCGAGGTTGCAACAATGGCGCCTTTTATTAAATTTCCGGTAAAGAATTTGTTATTCACCCTGTTCAGAAATAAAAAATTTCTAACAGGGTTCACTACTATAACTATCCTGATGGCATCAATCATAATAAACCTGACTTCAAGTCCCGCTAAGACTACAAATGGAATACCTAAATATGTTGGTTCCGATGCCTGCAAAGATTGCCATGAGAAGGAATATAACAGCTTTATTACGTATGCAAAGAAGAGTAAGTCTTTCGAGAGCATTGACAGGGTAAAAAAAGGCTTAACTGAAGAGGAGATCAAAGGGTGCTATTTTTGCCACACCACTGGATACGGCAAACCGAGCGGATTTATAAGTGTCGAAAAAACGCCCCACCTTAAAAATGCAGGTTGTGAGGTGTGCCATGGACCTGGAGAATTCCATGTAAAGACAAAAAGTCCTCGGGATATAAAGAGCCATTTGACAATGAAAGATTGCGAGGTTTGTCATACCTCGGAAAGGGTCACGGCATTCAGATATAAGCCTATGATTCATGGAGGCGCACATTAAAAAAGTTCAAAGTTCAAAGTTCAAAGTTCAAAGTTAAAGCGGGAAAAGAATAAAATGTTTGGTTTTCTAAGGAAGCGGTTGGGCAATAAGATTATGGCTGCCATAGTAATCATTATATCGGTGATTACGATAAGCGAAATCATCATTCGAATATATTTCGGGACCAAAGACAGGATAGGGCTGATGAGCATGGTTGCCAGTGATCTGGCTTCCTCTACATATGCCGGGATAAAATATCCCATGTCTGTAGGAGATGCTGAGGCAATCAGAAGGGAATTATCAGACATACGGGAAAAGACTAAGGAGGTTGAGGTATTTGTCTGTGATTTCAACCAGGAGATCATCTATTCCACACATGAGGATAAAGTAAAGACTAAATTAGCAGATTCGATTCAGAATAAAGCTGCCTTGCAAACCCTAAACGATATATTAAAGACAGGGGTTGAACCGAAGAAGCTCTTTGAGGATGGGGTCCCTGGTAAAAGGTATCTTCTTTCTTTTTATCCTATTTTAAATCGAGAGGAGTGTTACCATTGCCACGGCTCTTCCAGAAAAGTTCTCGGAAGCATGGTAATAAGGATTGGCGCTGAGCAAGTTTATGCGACTGTTGCTGCCCAACGAAACCGAACTCTCTTTTTAATTGCATTCGCCTTACCCATTGCAATACTCATGACCAATCTCATAGTAAATAAATTTATACGGCGTCCTGTAGAAAGTTTAGCAGAGAAGGCAAAGAGGTTTGCTGAGGGAGACATGTCTGTTTCTATGGATGTGAAGACAGAAGATGAGATTGGGATTCTCGGCAATACTTTTAATTATATGGTTGAAAGTGTCTCCGCGGCCAGCAGAAAATTAGAGATGGAAGTGACCAGAAAGACTACCTTATTAAATGAAAGAACCCAACTCTTAGCGCTTTTAGAGAGGGCCAACAGAGATCTCAGGGAACTTGATAAACTAAAATCTACTTTTTTAGCAAATATGTCTCATGAACTCCGCACACCGATGAATTCCATTATCGGCTATACAGACCTATTATTAGACAGGGTTGACGGCCCCATTAATGAAGAACAGGAAAAGAGCCTGAAAAAGGTAGTGTCTAATGCCAGGCATCTCCTGCAATTGATAAACGACGTCCTTGATGTATCAAAGATAGAGTCAGGGAGGATAGAATTAGAGCCAAAGGAGCTTGAACTGAAATGGTTAATTGAGTCTGTTATTCCCACCTTCGAACCTATGATAAAACAAAAGGGACTTACATTTACTATTAATATCGATGAGAATTTACCCCCGGTTTATGGTGATGAGGATAAAGCCAAACAGATTTTTATAAACCTGTTATCAAATGCTGTTAAATTTACCCCTCGGGGCGGGGTCACAATAAGCGCCAAACCTTCTGAAAGAGGCATTAAAGCCGGCGAGTCATCTCTATTTGCAGAGATCTGCGTGGAAGACACAGGAATAGGGATAAAGGAGGAGGATATTAGCAGGATCTTTGATAAGTTCACACAGGTAGACTTATCTACCATCCGTCAGTACGAAGGCACCGGACTCGGTCTCAGTATTGCCAGAGGGTTGGTAGCATTGCATAAGGGCGTGATCTGGGTAACGAGTAAATATGGAGAAGGAAGCAAATTCTGTTTTACCCTTCCGTTGAAAAAAGAGATACTCGAAAGGCCTGCTGAGCCGGTAATAGAACCAAGCATGGCTGAAGCCCTGGCAGAATATTTTGGAAAACCGGTTGAGACCTTTTTGAAAAAGCCGGAATATGCCGGTAAACCCATAAGATGCTGGGAATATATTCATTGTGGACAGCCCAGCTGTCCTGCATATGGGAGTAAGGAATCCCGATGCTGGTTAATCCTTGGAACTCATTGTGCTGGCATGAAAATAGGCGCCTATCCGGAAAAAGTAGATTTTTGCAAGGGCTGTGAGCTCATAGAAAACCTTTTAAAGTCAGAAGAGGAATATAAGCCCGTGGAAGCCGAGTTTCCCGGGGGGGAAGAAGTCACTAAAAAAACTATATTGGCTATTGATGACAATCCAGAGGCTATTGATATTATAAGAAAATATTTAGGGAGTGATTACAGAGTAGTTAGTTTTTTAAGTGGTGAAGGGGCGGTAGAGAAGGCTAAAGAAATAAAACCAATGGCCATTACCCTGGATATCATGATGCCAAAAAAGGACGGATGGCAGGTGCTGCGGGAGTTAAAACAGACACCGGAAACCCAGGATATCCCCGTAATTATACTTTCTATAATTGACAATAAGAGATTGGGCTTCAGTCTGGGCGCGGCAGAATATATAGTAAAACCATTGGAAAAACAGGCTCTATTAAAAAAATTAAAAAATTTAGAAAAGACGACTATGATAAAAAAGGTATTAGTAGTAGATAATGAGCAGAATACGGTAGAATTGATTAGTAATGTCCTGAGGGAAGCAGGATATCAGTTGGCAATAGCTTATAATAGTAAAGATGCCATCAAATCTATCAAGGATTTTATACCTGATCTGATTGTCTTAAATCTGACAATGCCCGAGGTGAGTGGTTTTGATGTTATTGAATATCTGAAGACAGAAGAAAGAGTCAAGGATATCCCCCTTATCGTAATTAGCCGCAAGGATTTAACCGAAAAAGAGATAGATGAACTGAATGGCAGGATACAGGGCATTTTAAACAGGGGAGTACTTGCTAAAGAAGACCTATTAAAGGAGCTTAAGGATACAATTAGTAAGGTCGGTAAAGTGCAATAAATAATCGGGTGGAGGAGATGGAAGAAGTAAAAATCGGCTTGCCAAAGAAGATATTGATAGTTGACGACAATCAGGATAGCCGGGAGCTTGCAGTCAAGGTGCTCAAAAACAAGGGTTATCAAATGATCGAGGCTATTGATGGAGAAGAGGCCTTAGAAAAGGCAGTAGCAGAAAAGCCAGACCTTATCCTGATGGACATCTCAATACCTAAGATAACCGGCTATGAGGTTACAAGAAAGCTGAAAAGCCAGGCTGATTTTAAAGCTACCCCTATAATCGCTTTAACTGCGCATGCAATGAAGGGAGATAAAGAAAAGGCCCTCGAGGCTGGTTGTGATGGATATATATCCAAACCCATTAATGTCCATGAATTGCCAGACCAGATAAAATCCTACATGAAGGACAAGTAATCCCCTTACCCCCTTTAATAAAGGGGAGTTAGGAGAGATTTGAATCACTATCCTTCGACAAGCTCAGGATGGCATTGTCATGGTGAGCCTGTCGAACCATCACCCTTCGACAAGCTCAGGGTGACAATTCAGGACTTTTGCAAGAGCCTCAATAGGAAAAGGAGATAGAAATAGTTCGGTTGAACAAGAAAAACAAGATATTAATTGTTGATGATACTGTTGATACAGTAGAACTTTTAAAAAAAAGGTTCCGTGCTGAAGGATACGACACAGCAGAGGCATACGACGGTGAAGAAGCTCTTAAACAGGCCGCTGAATGCCATCCTGATTTAATTGTCCTTGATGTCATGATGCCAAAGTTAGACGGCTATGAGGTGTGTCAGAGGCTTAAAATAGATGTAAATACCAGATATATTCCTATCCTTATGCTTACTGCAAAAAGCGACGTTGAGAGTAAAATAAAAGGTCTGGACATCGGAGCCGATGATTATTTACCCAAACCATTTGATTACAAAGAACTATCTGCAAGGGTCAGGTCATTGCTTACTATCAAGGCAGCGCATGAGAAATTAGTAGAAGAGGAAAAATCAGGAGCCCTGGAACAGATGATGGATCAGGTTGCACATGAGATAAGAAATCCCCTCACTTCTATCGGAGGTTTCGCGCGCAAGGTTTACGGAAAACTACCAGAAGGCGATCCTAATAAAAAATATATGGAAATAATTATAAATGATGTAGCGATACTGGAAAGCATGATAAAACAGCTTATTGAGCTTAAAACCATGGCTATATCTTTTAAAGAGCCAACAAATATCAATGATTTAATCATAAAAGCCCTTAAACTATTTGAACAGGAGTTCAAGGGAAAGGCTATAGATGTACAAAGTGAATTGGCGGATAATCTTCCGCTGATCCTCGCTGATGAGAAACTACTTAAAAGGGCTTTATGCAACCTTATTAAAAATTCTATCGAGGCCATGACTGAAGGGACTAAAGTATTAAAGATTGCCAGCCGGCTGAGTGAAGACCGTATAGAAATACTGGTATCTGATACAGGAAAGGGTATCCCTGCTGAAGAACTCAAAAAAATCTTCGATCCATTTGTTACCTCAAAGATATATGGCCCGGGACTTGGCCTTACCTTTACATATAAGATAATCCAGTATCACAATGGGACAATTTCTGTAGAGAGTGAACCCGGAAAAGGTACCACCTTTACGATAAGTTTTCCTGTAGAGAAACCCTGACAATCTGCCACTTTTTTCGTAACCCTTCAGTGAAGCGTGGCGGCTCACAAAAGTAGCGCACCCTTCGACAAGCTCAGGGTGACAGTACACAACACATTGTGGGTTTGTCATGGTGAGCTTGTCGAATCCATGACAGCTAAACTCCACCCTCCACTGAAGGGTTACTTTTTTCTCACTTTTTTATTGACCTCAGGGTTCTTAACCTTGCAATTTCCTCCTGATAACCGTAAATATGAGCGCCAGCGCTGTAGGCATAAATAGACCCATTCTTTAGGCCGGCCTCAGAAGCAACAAACTGTTTTAAAAGCTCTATACCGCCGACGTTTGTGGGAAATCCTGCCCACAAGTCCCATGACCTGAAATAAGCGCTCACCGTCAACGCCAACTCATCACCTGCAGGTATTACCTTAAAATCCAGCAATCGCAGGCACGGCGGGTCAAGTTTCCCATCTTTGCCATAGCAGATATCAAGGTCCTCGGGTGTTGCTACTTCAATAACAGCCTGATTTGTAAGGGGGGTATTCCTGATAATGTCTATAACGCGCTCAAGCTGCGTTCCCCCATTAGGCATTCTGTTTTGAATCCTGCTTGCATACTTATAAGTCTCATTTTCGGATAGTTCGGGATTCATAAGGTAGTTGGCAAAGTAATCTTCAATATATTCAATCGTGGTAGGAGCTGGTATGCCTGATCCGGGTGGTATAGTTGGCACCATGTCATAATATGGATGCTCAATATAAACTGCTATACCTGGATATTGTAATCGGCGCTGCTCGTTTTCAAACGAGCCTTTTTGTATCTTCTGCGCGTAAGCATTATCAAATATATTGTAAATAAGCTGAAACCAGGCATCAGGTATAGTTTTAGCTATTAAGAAAAAAGGAAGCATAATCTTTCTCCTTTTATTTAAAATACTTTATAGTTTATCATTTGAATCGTATATATTAAAAGGGAATAGATTCTCCATATTTTCTTTAATGTTAATGATAAATTCTTTACAAAATTTCTCTAAACCTGTAACATTAGATAATTAAAGATTCGATAATAGGGAGGTGATAAGAGAGATACATCTTTTTAATTCGTTTTTAAAACTCAGGAGGTGAAAAAACCATGAAAATTGGTGAGATAATGACTAAAGAAGTACACACCATTGGCCCCTCTCAGACATTGAAGGAATGTGCAGAAGTCCTGAACAAGCATCGTGCAAACGGACTGGTTGTTACAGAGAATGGAAAAGCTATCGGAGTAATCACAAAAACAGACATTTTCAAAGCAATCCTGCCGCGCTATCCTGATATAATTGAGGATGAGAGACACATGACAGATCTCGAGTATATCGAGGAACGTGCGCATAAGCTTTATGAAATGAAAGTGAGTGAGATAATGGGATCGCCTCCCATAACTGTAAGCAGCGACATGCCTATTGTAAAGGCTGGTTCACTGATGGTCCTGCGTAGGGTAAAACAGGTCCCTGTAGTGGATAAAGACCGGCTGGTAGGCATTATTACCCTGACCGATATCATTAACCATCTTCTGGAAACAATTAAATAGAGTTTGTCCTTAAATTCGGTTTGTCCGTATGCTCCCCCTTTGGCATGGGAAAGGCGGCTTTAGCCCTTTATTTCTACTAAAGTCGCCCTACCCTATTTAAGATTTCGTTCGGATAGAGATTCTGGTGATAATGAGTTTTGGTTCTGGATTAATTTTATAATCGCATTATTCCACCCCTCTGGCCCTATGCCGTTTGCCTCAATCAAACCCGTCATATTTATTTTCCGGTCATAACCTCCATCAGGCTTCTGAACAACTATTGGATAATCTGCCGCAGCAAACATGGGCATGTCGTTAGAACTATCACCAAGAGCTATAGTAGTAATCTCATTGAATTCTTTTCTGTAAAGTTCTTTTAATAATTCAACAGCCTTGCCTTTATCAGTGTTGCCTATAATATGAAAAAATCTTCCCTGTGTGCAATTAAATCCCTTTGCCTTAATAGCGCGCAGAAGTCTCTGAGTTTCCGCTTCATTGCCTTCAAAAATAAAGGGCTCATCAAAATCTCTTTCCTTTGCCATTTCTGCCTCATCAGCGCTCAAGCCCGCTAGCTCCATTATTTCTTTTACTGTCATATCTCCAAAACCTTTTATTTTAAAGCCTTCTTTCCTCAATCTTTCAATCGTTTTTCTTAAGTCAGGGTATAGTGCGCCAAATTTGATAGCATAGTAGTCATTTTCGTCATTAACTATGAATTCCGGACTAGGAATTTTGAACTTAAAGTAATTTTTTGGAATGAATATTCCTCCCCCATTTTCAGATATAAATGGATGATTATTGGCGAGTTTCTTTCTATAATACTCTATTTCTTTTCTTGTCTTGCTTGAACAGATAATGAGCGGGATATTCTTTTTTTTGATTAATTGAAGCGCCGGCAACGCCGCCTTAAATGAGTATGTAGAGTAATCTAACAGTGTTCCATCAAGGTCCGTAAAAATTATAATCTTCATCCGAAAATACCTCAAATCCCCCCTACCCCCCTTTTCTAAAGGGGGGCAAGGGGGGATTACAAATTTTCATCATCCTTTGAGTCTCTTTGAGATATGAATGTTTCATTCTATTATTGCTATTTGAATATCCATTACGTTTGTACCAGTAGGTCCTGTAATGAAAAGTTCATCAATTTTCTTGAAGAAATTATAAGAATTATTATCCTTCAAATAGGCCTGAGGGTCAAGGCCAATGGCTTTTGCCTTTGATGCTGTATTTCCATCCACAATAGCGCCTGTTGCATCAGTCGGGCCGTCAGTTCCATCAGTTCCTGCTGAAAGAAAAGTTATTCCATCAATACCTTCTATTTCTAGGGCAAATGATAGGGCCAGTTCCATGTTTCTGCCACCAAGCCCGTTGCCTTTGACTGTGACAATTGTCTCACCCCCTGAGATTAGACACCTTAATTTTTTAATTTTTTGATCTTTTAACCCTTTAATTTTTAATGACTTTTGCGCAAGCCATTTTCCAACATCCCTTGCTTCACCCGAAAGTTCAGAAGAAATTATCTCTACATTAAATCCTAATTCTTCCGCCTTTTTTTTCGCAACATTAAGTAATATTTTGTTGCTGCCGATTACCACATTTTCAACTTGTTTAAATATTATATTTCCTTCTTTCGGCGTTTCTGGAATTACTCTATTTATGCCCTTGTTTAGAACTTCTATTACAGACCGAGGAGATCTATTTATTAAATTATATTTTTCAAGAACCTTTAATGCATCATTATATGTTGTCAGGTCAAAAGATGTTGGCCCTGATGCAATGACATCAAGTCTGTCACCGATAACGTCTGAAAGGATTAATGCTAGCACTGTTGCTGGGTAGGCAATTTCCGCAAGTCTCCCCCCTTTTATTCTTGAGATATGTTTTCTGACTGTATTAAGTTCATATATATTTACTCCAGCCCTGAGAAGTTGTCGGGTAATTTTTTGTTTCTCACCAAGAGTAATACCTTCATATGGAGAAACAAGAAGCGCAGATCCGCCACCCGATATGAGGCATACTACCAGGGTATTTTCCTTAGATTTTTCCAGGAGTCCAATTATCTCCTCTGCGCCTCTCAAACCATTTTCGTCAGGCACTGGATGACCTGCTTCAATAATTCTTAACTTTTCAGATTTATATGAAGGCGGACAGTGCCCGTATTTTGTAATCACAATTCCTGTCTCTATTAAATTTCTTAACTGATCCTCTAGCGCTTTTGCCATTTGGCA
>Ga0172371_10011671_pt1 | contig 11674 bp, 7 predicted proteins | sample Lak12m_FD_114543 | JGI IMG/M metagenome (GOLD analysis project Ga0172371, IMG submission 114543) | Freshwater microbial communities from Kabuno Bay, South-Kivu, Congo - kab_022012_12m | ecosystem: Environmental > Aquatic > Freshwater > Lake | place: Democratic Republic of the Congo: South-Kivu...
ATGTTTTAGCCTTAAGCTTATGGTTATTGACAGAAAAGGGACAACGGATCAGGACAGGAAAGAACAGGAACAGAAAAGATTGCTTTACCTGGAACAGAGAGAGGATGTGGGCAAGTCAGGCAAGGCAAAACAGGCAAGAGGGCCTAAAAGACAAAGTCTTTTAGACCAGGAATCTTTGATTGACAGGAACGATGGGCAGGAAAGGTCTGAAGCAAAGGAACAAAGCGAGGAAGAAGCAAGAAAAGAAAGGGAACTGAGGGCGGAGGAGAGGCTGGAAAAATCAAGGGAAATACTGGACAAAGGGAAATCAAAAGGCGGCGGCAGAAAAAAGGCGATCAAGAATGCCCTCTCCGCCATTAAAGAACAGGGTTCGGCAGAGGTTTTCCAACGGGCTTCCAGTTTTATCCAAAATAGTCTTTGGGAAGCTGTTAGCAGTCCGGGATTTATTCTGGCTATCATCGGTCTTGACGTTTATGCCCTTTTAGCTTCCGGATTACTTGACGTCATTATCTCACTATCTTCGAAATTGGCACCTTTCGGCTTTTTTGCAAATGCTTTACCCAAAGACTTGGCAAAATATCTAGGGATAATTATCCTGCTTTTTCTGAATATCATCTTAGTTGTTTTGTTTATTGTCATTATTGTCATCATTTATTATCTTATCCATCCTGCTGAGTTGATTAAAATTCTTCCGCCCTGGGAGGTTTTTAAGAATCTTTTTTCTTTATAAATTAATTCTTTATGAGAAGACAAATTTTAATTATTATTGCTTTATTGGTGATTTTTCTTTTTACAACCGTCCAATTTACAGACGCTAAAGGCATAGAATTCAAGCCACAGGTCAGTATTGGCGATGATATCCAGGCAGGGAAATCGATAACTATCAGCGGAACAAGTATCGCCCAGTATATCGTCACCGTCTATAACTGGGCTCTGCGCGTCATTGTCATTCTGGCGATCGCGATGATCATATTTGCCGGTTTTAATTGGATCATGTCCGCGGGAAACGCCTCGGCCGTAGGCAAGGCCAAGGAGCAGATAACGTCTTCCTTAATTGGTCTCTTAATTGCGTTTGGTTCTTATATGTTGCTTAACTTCATCAATCCGGCTTTGGTGACGTTTAGAGAAATAGATCTAGAGGATATCACATTAGAGGTTATCGGTTGTCGTAGTGATGAAGTATGCGTTTTTAATTTACCGAATGTAGGAAACAAATCGGTGGAAGACTGTATTTGTCAGCATCAGGTAGAAGTTCCTTTTTATAGAGAGAAGAACATGGTTAACTCAGTGAAAGTTTTTTTAGAAGTTAAGGCAGATTTAGATTGCGGAAATGTAGAAGGTAGCGGATTAGCCCACATAGGAACGCCTAATCCTAAAATCGGTAATAAATGTCCGACGGTGGCGGGAATGAAAAAAGAATGTGTTATCGATGGGAATTATTATGATGTTTCAAAACATATAGCACTGGTAGCAGGTTTTTTTAATAATACTGCAAAATATGGGAGTGCGGGGTGCATGTTTGTAAATACTGAGAAGGATACTACAAAAAAAGTTACCATTGCTAGCTGTTCTGACGCCACATCTGAATTAGAATGTAACCAGTCAAAATCAGTTTGTGAATGGGAAAAGCCATATTGTTTAGTAAAAACTAAGTGTGGTTTGAATGAAAAAGAAAAAGAGATGGCAGGAAATCGAGTCTTTTGTTGTAAAATTCAGAAGACTATAATTGAACCATATGTCTACGAATATAAATACGCTTCTCGATCATATGAAGATGAGGCTAAAGATAAAGACTGTTTTGAATGTGGCGGAGCCGATGTAAGTTTAACGGAATGTAAAAATTTCCTTAAATATTAAAATAGTCTGGGGTCAATAGTCTGGGGTCTGACCCCAGGAACAGGCCTTCCAAAACCTTTATTAGTAAACGATTATAGAGCAAAAATTTCAATTTGGGACGATTTTAAGAAATTTTCATAATCAACAATATATGTCCGAGAAATTAAAAAAAATATTAACCATCGCCCTGTTCCTAGTTATTATCGTCGGTCTAGCTTTGCTTTTATATTTCCTTTTTTTCAAAAAGGCGGAACCGGTCGCGGTAGTCGAACCGGAAACAGGAGAAAAGATTACTGTCCGTTTGCCTGCGACAAAGGAGTCGTGGGAAAACATGACTATCAGCGAAAGATTGCAGCAGGGGTTGCCTGCCTTGGAATGGCCGTCGGAACAAGTAACGGAGATTATTGAGCCGGTTCAGACGATCATGCCCGAGATTGACGATGTGGCAAATGGAAGCAGAACCTGGATTACGCCGATTTCCGATGACCCGGCAAAAGGAGCGACCTTGGCTGCCGACGGAGAAAGAAATATTTATTACAATTCCGAAACAGGGCAGTTTTTGTCCGTCGATAACGTGGGAAACAAAAAATTGTTGACCGATCAGGTGTTTTATAACGTGGAAAAAGTAGATTGGGCTCCAACCAAAGATAAAGCGATTATCGAGTATCCCGACGGATTCAAGGTGATGTATGACTTTGAAACGGATACGCAATATACATTGCCGAAAAACTGGGAAGAATTCGACTGGAACTCATCCGGCACGCAGATAGTTTTCAAATCCATGAGCGATTACCCTGAAAATACCTGGCTGGCTATCGCGCAAGCCGATGGCAGTCGCCCTCAACCCATAGAACATATGGGAGAGAATGCGGACAAGGTAGTGGTTTCCTGGTCGCCGAACAGTCAGGTCGTCGCTTTTTCTTCCACTGGCGAAGCAAGAGGCGTTTGGGAACAAGAAATACTTCTCATCGGACAGAATCAGGAGAATTACAAATCATTGATTGTCGACGGTCGTGACTTTGAACCGAAATGGTCGCCCCAGGGAGATAAGATTGTTTACAGCGTTTATTCCTCTGAAACCGGTTACCGGCCCCAGCTTTATTTAGTGAATGCCCAAGGCGATCAAATAGGCCAAAATCGAAAATCGTTGCGTTTAGCCACTTGGGCTCATAAATGCACTTTTAATAAAAACGGGACGGTTATTTATTGCGCCGTACCCAAAGAATTGCCTGAAGGAGCCGGCCTGGTTCTAGAACTGGCTGAGGATTCTCGCGATGATTTTTATAAAATAGACGTCACCACAGGGATGGTTTCTTTTCTAGCGGAAGACGCCATGGGAGGGTATGATGTGGAGGAGATTTATTTGTCCGATGACGAGACGTATCTTTATTTCACCGATGTCAATACGGAACAATTGAGATATATCAGGTTAAAATAAGAGCCTAAATAAATTTAATAAACATTGAAATAATAAAATACATCTTGAGGTTTAAAATTTGCATTTTGCATTTTTTATTTTATGAACTTATTCGTTTGTTCAAAATGCGACGCCCAGTTTCCCAAATGGTTTGGTCAGTGTCCGCAGTGCGGTTCCTGGGGAACCGTTGATAAGCAGGGAGGAGAATCAGGACTCATCAAGGACCAAGCCGTGGACTTCAATCAGATCAAGCAGGAAGAATATTTTAAGACGAAGACGGGCCTGAACGAGGTGGATAGGGTTTTGGGTGGAGGGGTCGTTTTCGAATCTCTTGTCCTGCTCGGCGGTCAACCGGGTATCGGCAAATCGACCCTGGTTTTGCAGATTGCCGACAAATTGGCCGATCAGGCGGTTTTTTACGTCAGCGGGGAAGAATCTGCCCAGCAGGTAAAGACCAGGATGGACAGGCTGAACATTTCCTCTCATAATTGGAAGTTTCTCGGCGAATCGAACATTAATGCGGTAATCGCCAGTCTGGAAAAATTTCGGCCCAAGATCATTGTCATTGATTCTATTCAAACCATGGTTTTTCCAGACCTTGAATCAGAAGCAGGGAATATCAATCAGGTCAGAGCTTGTACGTCGAAATTAAGGGAAGTTGCGCAGAAGCTGAAAGCAGCGGTTTTCATTATTGGTCACGTCACTAAGGAAGGAGTAATGGCGGGTCCAAAAACCCTTGAACATCTGGTCGACGTCGTTTTGTATCTGGAAGGCGATTCCAACCACCATTTCCGTTTTCTCAGGGCAGGGAAAAATCGTTTCGGGTCAACCAGCGAGGTCGGCGTTTTCGATATGCGTCAGACCGGTCTGATGGAAGTAGCCAATCCCTCGGAGATTTTTTTAGCTAACAGGAATTTGGAGGTCAGTGGATCCGTAGTCGTGCCAGTAGTGGAAGGGAGCCGTTCTTTCCTGGTCGAAGTTCAGGCCTTGGTTTCCCGCACGTCTTTTGGTTATCCGCAGAGAAAATCGACGGGCTTTGATCTGAACAGGCTAGGACTTTTAATTGCCGTTTTAATCAAGCGTTGCAACCTTAATTTGACGAATCAAGACGTTCATATAAATATCGTCGGCGGTTTGCAGGTCCGCGAGCCGGCCGTTGATTTGGGAGTAGGTCTGGCCATTGCCTCGGCTTTTAAAAATAAACCCATTGATCCGGAAACCGTGGTTTTCGGCGAAGTCGGTTTAGGCGGAGAAATCAGGGGAGTTAAAGTGGCGGAGAAAAGAGTTAAGGAGGCTTTCAAGCTCGGCTTTAAAAAAGTCATCTGTCCGCCCGGTGATTTTACAGAAAACAAAATCACTCCGGTCAGAAGCCTGAGTGAGGCCATTACAAAAATAATTTGATTCTTATTCTAAATGGGTCGTTTGGATCGACTCGTTTATTTTTTTCTCCAAAAGAGGATACTTTTTCAATTCAGAAATGTTTTTAAACAGGCTTTTGGCGATTTCCCCGGTTTCCTTAATAATTTCCACGTCGGAGAGCCGGGCGATTTTCAAGTCATTGGAAAATCCTGACTGTTCCATACCGAAGATTTCCCCTGGTCCGCGAAGTTCCATATCTTTTTCCGCCAGTTCGAATCCGTTTTTCGCCTGGATTAAGGCCTGTAGCCTTTTTCTTGTTTTTTCCGGCACGGGATGATCTTTTTCGTTTCCTGAAAAAAGGAAGCAATACGACTGGTAAGAGCTTCGGCCGATCCGGCCGCGTAACTGATAAAGCTGGGCCAGGCCGAAACGTTCCGCCCCTTCGATGATCATGACGGATGCGTTAGGCACGTCGATTCCCACTTCAACCACCGTAGTGGAGATCAGAACGTTAATCTTATTTTCGGAAAAATCTCTCATGATTTTTTCTTTTTGTTCCGCTTTCAGTTTTCCGTGTAATAAACCGATTTTCAAGTCAGAGAAAATGTCTTCGGATATTTTTTTATATTCCTCTTTGACGGATTTTACGCCTAGTTTGTCGGAAGGGTCGATTAAAGGACAGGTGATGAAAGCCTGCCGGCCTTTTTTTATTTCCTGCCGGGTGAATTCGTAGACGTCTTTCATTTCTTTCTGACTGATTATTCTGGTTATGACGGGTTTTCTTCCCGTGGGCATCTGGGAAATAATAGAGATGTCCAGATCTCCGTAAAGGGCCAGGGCTACGGATCGGGGAATGGGCGTGGCGGTCATGGAAAGAAAATGGGGGGAATAATCGGAAGAAGGCCGTGTTAAGGATTCTCTTTGATTGACGCCGAAACGATGTTGTTCATCCGCGATAGCCAGAACCAAGTCTTTGAATTCTATTTTCCGGCCATTATTTCTGGGAGAGGGGATAAGCGAATGAGTGCCGATTATCAGGTCGATTTCGCCGTCAGCCGACATTTTCAGCAGTTTCTGTTTTGTTATTTTTCCCTGTCCGGTTATTTTTATTTTTTCCCTGGTTAAAAGCGCTATTTTGAACGGATATTTTTGGAACAATTCGGAGATATTCTTGAATTGCTGTTCAGCCAGGATTTCCGTCGGAGCCATATAGGTAGCCTGATGACCGTTCAGCAGGACATCAAGGATGGCAATGGCGCCAACAACGGTCTTCCCGCTGCCCACGTCGCCTTCCAGAAGGCGGTTCATGGGTATTTCTTTTCCCAAATCTTTAACGATTTCCCAAGCGGTTTTTCTCTGGGAATCAGTCAATTTGAAAGGCAGGGATTGAGTGAATTTTTTTATTTTTTCCGTTTTTAGACTTACGCTTTTCGCCCTCCTTTCCCTTATTTTTTTTCGGACCAGCTGGTTACGCGTCTGAATGAGGAACAGTTCGTCGAATTTTAATCTTCGAGACGCTTTTTCCATCCATTTTTGGTTTTGCGGAAAATGAATCTGTTCCAAGGCGAAGGAAAGGCTGGTCAGTTCGTATCTCGTGCGGATGTCTCGGGGCAGCCAATCTTCAGTCGTCTGCGCCAGAGGAAGAGTCTGGCGGATGAGGAAACGGATCTGCTTTTGCGACAGGCGGGCCGTGCTGGAATATATGGGGACCAGACGTCCGGTATGGATGGGGTCTTTTTCCCGGCAGATCTCGTATGAGGGATTGGTTAATTGAAGGCCGTAATATTCGTCATAGTCGATTTTTCCGGCTAAATAAACCATCTGCCCTGGTTTTAGTATTTTGGTCAAAAAAGCCTGATTAAACCAGATTACCTTAAGAGAATCGCTCTTGTCAGAAACGATGGCCTCTGTAATGGTGATTTTTTTTCTAGGCGAGCGGTGATTGGCGATCAGATTGATTTTTACCTTGATTGTTCCCGATTTTTTGGTTTTCAATTCCTTGACGTCGAAAATCGCGCTATAGTCATCATAGCGAAAAGGATAGTAGGTTAACAGATCGCCGGCGGTTTTGATGCCCAATTTTTCCATTTGTCTTGCAATCGCCCTTCCTACCCTGGTCAGTTCCGTGATTGGTGTCTGCGGGGTTAACATAGTATAATATTTTAACATTTTAGAGGGAATAAAAAAAGGGTTTGACTTTTTGTTAAAAACGGAATATAATGTTAATTGATGAAATAAGAGCCGGAGAGGTGACTGAGTGGTCGAAAGTGGCAGTTTGCTAAACTGTTGTACGGCCTAAAGCCGTACCGTGGGTTCGAATCCCACCCTCTCCGCCACCATCCTACGCCAAGACTTCGGAATGGTAAAGTCATAAAAATAATAAAATAAAGGATATAGGATTTCAGGGGCGGAAGAAAAAGGTAGTCAGAAGCGAAAGCTTTAGTTTTTGCGAAGGATACCTGTTTGGGAGTCGCAATGGAGAGGTGCCGGAGTGGTTGAACGGGATAGTCTTGAAAACTATTGTCGCCTCATCGGCGACCGTGGGTTCGAATCCCACCCTCTCCGCCACCATCCTACGCCAAGGCTTCGGGATGGTAAATCCCCTGTTAGCGAGGAATTTAAACAAAAGGTATTCCGTAGCTCGAAGAGCAAAGGATACCCCTATCCTAATAATTAATTTTTTAAAATGCAGGCAGAAAATAAAAATTACGGCAAAACCATTTTGTCGTGGAAGTTTTACGAACATAACCAACGTCAAAGGGGAAAATCCTGGTATGTCGTTAATGGATTGATTTTATTGTTTTTCATCGTTTACGCCGTTTCTACTGCTAATTTCCTTTTCGCGATTATTATATTCTTGTTCGGTCTAGTGGTTTTTTTGAATACCAGGAGAAGCCCGCTTGAAATTGAATTCAGGATTTTGGAGGACGGAATAACGATCGGTTCGAAATTTTATGAATGGATGGAGATGAAGAATTTCCATCTGGTTTATCGTCCTCCGGAAACCAAAAGGCTTTATTTCGATTTGAAAAACGTATTGATCCCCGACGTTTCCGTTCCTTTGGAAAAGCAAAACCCCCTGGAAGTGAGGAAAGCGCTGAAGGAGTATCTGGAAGAGGACACGGAGAGAAAAGAGGAGAATATCGTCGACAGATTGAATCGTTGGTTGAAGATATAGGTTGTTTGTTCGATGCCCCTGTAGCTCAACGGACAGAGTACAGGTTTGCGGAACCTGTGATCCGCGTTCGATTCGCGGCGGGGGCATTTCCATAAACGGGCTATGTTATGCCAGTGAAACTCTCTCAGGTGAGAGGGTTTTTAAATTTTTTCAGTCGGGGAAAAATAAAAAAATCATGTGATGCATGACTAATGTTTTACTGGCGGTCTGTACAGGTATCCTTCGTTAAAGCTACGGAATACCTAATCTCTTTTGACAATATTTTCCCTATTTGCCATTCCGAAGCCTTGGCGTAGGATGGTGGCGGTCCGTACGGGATTCGAACCCGTGATCTTCTGCGTGACAGGCAGATGTGTTGGGCCTCTACACCAACGGACCAGCTAGGCCGTTTTTACGGATTTGGCTATTTCAGAGAATATCTGCGGATGATTTTCCGCCAGATCAGCTAGGATTTTCCGATCCAGTTCGATTTTGTTGTTTTTAAGCAGGTTGATGAATTTCGAATAGCTTAAGTCGTCTTTCCGGCAAGCGGCATTGATTTTAATCTGCCAAAGGGTCCGGGCGTGTCTTTTTTTAGTTCGTCGGTCGCGATAGGCATAGACACCGGCTTTTCTAAAGGCCGTCTTAGCCAGCTTGATCTTGCTTTTTCTTCCCCAACGGTAACCTTTTACCTTTTTTAAAAGGTTTTTTCTTCTTTTAAGATGCAATTTTCCTCTTTTTATCCTAGACATATCCTTTATAGTTGTTTGATGGTTTTTCTGAAGTTTTTGCTTAATTCCCTGTTCTTGCGTTTATTGGTAGTTATTTTTCCCACTTCCCGACTGTTGAAGTGATTCTGTCCGCACGTCCGATGCAAAATCTTTCCGCCACCGGTTATTTTTAATCTTTTAGCGATTGATTTAGCGATTGATTTGCGAGTTTTTGTCATAATTTTATCTAGGGGCAATTACCGCCGTCAAAGTGCTCCCTTGCCTTTTTAAACCCTGTTCGATTTTAGTTTCTTTAAATTGTTCGATGAAATCCCTGATTTTTTGTTCCGCCAGGTCGAAGTGGGCTTTTTCTCTCCCCTTAAGGATCATTTCGATCCTGATTTTCTGTCTTTGCTCCAGGAATTTTTTCGCTTTATTGACCTGAACTTCGACGTCGTGCTGACCCATTCGAGGAGTCAGCCGGATTCCCTTGATCATTCCTGCTTTTTGCTGTTTTTTCTGCTGCCGATCTTTCTTTTTTATTTCGTATTTGAATTGACCGAAATCGGCGATTCTCGCCACGGGCGGTTCGGCTTTGGGGTCGATCTCGATCAGATCCAAGCCCTTCTCTCTGGCTATTTCCGCGGCCTCGCCGGTTTTGATATTGCCGAGAAATTTTCCGTTTTCATCGATCAGGCAGACTTGCGCGGAAATGATTTGATTGTTGAGACGATAATACTTCAGATTTCGTATTTAGTTTGTTATGTGGTGGAGGTGGGGAGAATCGAACTCCCGTCTAGAAAATATCGTTAAAAACGTCTACTCTTGTAGTCTGATTTATTCATTCGGTTCGGAGATTGAAACCAGACAAAATCTCATAACCTTATCCTGCCCTTTTTAAACGTTTTGTTACAGGCGGTCAAAACGTCGATTCTACGAAATGACACCGAAAATGAATAGTAGAAGATCTTCACTTTCAGCGGCTATGGCTTATTTAAGCGACAGCGTATGCTAACTCTTCGTTGGCAATTGTTGTTTTGGGATTTTTTACGTCTTTCCCGGGACAAAGAGCGGTTTTTAACAGTTAATTTTCTATCGATGCCGTTCACCCCCTTATTTGAATTATATCATTTTCGAAAAGAAAATCAAGCCTTATTTTTTGTTTCCAATAATCGTTTCCTGAATGTTACGTGGCACGGGCGCGTAATGGGAAAATTCCATGGTTGAACTGCCCCGGCCTTCGGTCACCGATCGCAGAGCCGTCGTATAGCCGAACATTTCACCCAGGGGGACGGAAGCATCAATCAGTTTTATTTGTCCGCGATTCTTGGTTCCCTGTACCTGGGCCCGGCGGGAATTGAGATCGCCGATCACTTCTCCCAGAAATTTTTCCGGAACCACGACTTCCACTTTCATAATCGGTTCCAAGAGCGCAGGACTGGCTTTCTGCACGCCGTCACGGATGGCGCGGCTAGCCGCCACTTTGAAAGCCGCTTCAGAGGAATCGACTTCATGGAAAGAGCCGTCGTAGACGGTGACCTTCATGTCGATTACGGGATAGCCGGCTAAAACTCCGGAATCCATGGCCTCAATAACGCCTTTTTTGATGGCGGGGATATATTCCCGCGGGATAACTCCGCCTTTGATCTGATCTACGAATTCGAATCCCTTACCTCTTTCCAGTGGTTCAAGCCTGAGCCAGCAATGTCCGTATTGGCCCCGTCCGCCTGATTGGTGGATGTATTTGCCTTCGCTTTCCACTTCCGAGTTAATGGTTTCTTTGTAGGCAACGCGAGGTTGCCCGACATTGGCATTGACGTTGAATTCGCGGTTCAAGCGGTCGACGATAATTTCCAGATGAAGTTCACCCATGCCGGAAATAATGGTTTGTCCGGTTTCTTCATCAGTTCTTACTTTAAAAGTAGGATCTTCTTCCGCCAGTTTGCCGATGGCCAGACCCATTTTTTCCTGGTCTGGTTTACTTTTCGGTTCAATGGCCACAGAAATGACCGGCTCAGGGAACTCTATGGATTCCAGGATAATGGGATGGTCTGGGTCGCAAATAGTGTCGCCCGTAGTCGTATTTTTTATCCCGACAATGGCGGCGATGTCTCCGGCGTGTATTTCTTTGATTTCCTGCCTTTGATTGGCGTGCATCTGGACGATTCTCCCCACCCTTTCTTTACTGTTAGTCGAAGCGTTCAGGATATATGAGCCTGCTTCCAGGACGCCGGAATAGACCCGCAGATAGCAGAGCCTGCCGACGTATGGATCAGTGGCGATTTTGAAGGCTAAGGCCGCTAATGGTTCCCTGGAATTCGCGTGCCTGATTTGTTTTTCTTCACTACCCGGGAGAAAACCTTCGACAGACGGCACTTCTACAGGTGAGGGAAGATATTCGCAAATGGCGTCCAAGAGCAGCTGAACACCCTTATTTTTAAGAGCTGAACCGCATAGGACGGGCATCATTTTTCCCTGAATAACCAGCTGATGCAGGACTCTTTTTAGTTCACTGACTTCCGGTTCTTTGCCGGCCAAATAATCGTTCATCAGTTTTTCGTCATGCTCGACGACGGCCTCAACCAATTTATGTCTGAATTTTTCGGTTTTTTCTTTCATGTCTTTAGGAATTTCTTCTTCTTTGATTTCTTTGCCCATGTCGTCCACGTAAACGAAAGCCTTGCGTTCGAACAGATCGATAATGCCTTTAAATTCCGCTTCGGAGCCGATAGGTAATTGTACGGGATAAGCATGAGGAGTCAGTCTCTCGTGGATGGAATCGACGTCAGCATAGAAATTAGCGCCCATGCGATCCATTTTATTGATAAAAGCGATTAAGGGAACTTTAAATTTTTCCGCCTGGTGATACACGGTCTCTGATTGCGGTTCCACGCCGGCCACGCCGTCGAAAACCACTACGCCGCCGTCCAAAACCCTCAGGGAGCGCTGAACTTCGGCGGTGAAATCGATATGGCCCGGCGTATCAATAAGGTTAATTCTGGTTTTTTCTCCTTTTCGAGGCGTCCAGAATACGGTCGTGGCAGCTGAGGTAATGGTCACGCCCCTTTCTCTTTCCTGGACCATCCAATCCATTTCTGCCTGACCTTCGTGCACTTCTCCGATTTTGTGTTTTTTTCCGGTGTAATATAAAATACGCTCGGAAACAGTTGTTTTGCCGGCGTCAATATGAGCAAT
>Ga0172371_10011676_pt1 | contig 11671 bp, 11 predicted proteins | sample Lak12m_FD_114543 | JGI IMG/M metagenome (GOLD analysis project Ga0172371, IMG submission 114543) | Freshwater microbial communities from Kabuno Bay, South-Kivu, Congo - kab_022012_12m | ecosystem: Environmental > Aquatic > Freshwater > Lake | place: Democratic Republic of the Congo: South-Kivu...
GCTGAATCTGGCCATGCTCGGTTTGCTGCTGATGTTATCCGTGATTAATATTTTCATGTTTTATTACGATCAATTTTCGACGATTTTCTATGCTTTTCTGCAAGCCGCGCTGCTTTTCCTGACCATCCGCTACAAACGCTTTATTTCCTGACCGGGTTTTTTTCACCTTCCCCCAATTTCCTTGTGTTCCAACGGGATTTGTATATAATCAGAAAGTTAGCATATACTAATATATGATGAGTTTATTGGAAGTAATTAACGGTAAATGGGTACGCGTGGTCAGCCTGACTGGCGGTCTGGGCATGGAAAGACGCCTGGCGCAATTGGGTTTCTTGCCCGGCAACAAAGTCCGCATCATCCGCTCGGCGCCGTTCCATGGCCCCTTGCTGCTGGATGTGGAAGGGCGTGAAATCGTCCTGGGCCGGGGAGTGGCTGCCCGCGTGCTGGTGGAGTATCTCTGATGCGCTTTGCGTTGATCGGCCAGCCGAATTGCGGTAAAAGCACCTTGTTCAACCAGGTTGCCGGCTACCGGGCGGAAACAGGCAATTTCGCCGGCACCACCGTGACCTATACTGAAACGAAAGTGCGCGTGCTGGGCGACGTGGTTGAATTGGTCGATCTGCCTGGCACGTACACACTGCTGGGCACCAATCCGGCCGAGCGGGTCGTCTTGGATTATCTGATCGAAAAACGTGTGGATGCGATCATCAACGTGATCGATGCCACCCACCTGGTGCAAGGTTTGACCCTGACGCTTGAATTGATGGAGTTGGGCCGCCCCCTGGTGCTGGTCATCAATATGATGGACGAAGCCAAACGTCAGGGGCTGAAACTGGATGGCGAAAAACTGGAGCAGCTGCTCGGCATACCGGTCATGCCGATGATTGCCACCCGCGGTCAGGGCGTGCGCGAGGCATTTACCCGCACCTGGCATATCGCGCAGAAGAAACAGCGACCGGAGCCGCCGCTCTATTCTGCCGAAATAGAAAAATCCGTCCTGCATCTAAAAGAAGAACTGGAAAAAGGCAATTATCCCGTCAGCCGGCGGGCAATTGTGGTCAAACTGCTGGAAGGCGACCCGGGCCTGACCGAACAGGTCGCTCGCAAATTACCAGGTATCACGACGGGGATCCAAAAGCAGGTGGATATCCTCTGCCATCATTCTTCACGCCAGGCGGTCTGGTTGATCGCCGCGGAGCGGCAGCGCATCGCCCGTGAATTGGCTGCGCAGATCATGCACCAGGAGCGCGCTCGCCTGACGCTGCGCGACCGTCTGGATGATTATTTCCTGCACCCGTTCTGGGGTTATGTCTTACTATTGCTTATCCTGGGGCTGTTTTTTTATGGCGTGTACGGATTTGGCAGCCTGCTGGAAGAACCGCTGTTGAACTTTTTTAATAACCTGGATGTCCTTATTCTTGAAAAATTACAGATCAGCGGTTTCCTGGCCCAGGTGCTTTCCGGCGCTGTTCAGGGTATTTCCGGCGGTCTGGCGATTGTGCTGCCATACTTGCTGCCCTTCCTCATCGGTCTGGGATTCCTGGAAGACATCGGTTACCTGACGCGCATTGCGTTCCTGATGGATACGCTCATGCACCGCATGGGACTGCATGGCAAAGCCATTGTTCCGTTCATCCTGGGCTATGGCTGCAACGTCCCGGCCATCATGTCCACGCGCATCATGGAAGATCCGCGCGACCGCTTCCTCAGCGCGGCGCTCTCCACTATGGTACCTTGCGCCGCCCGCCTGGCGGTGATTTTCGGTTTGGTGGCCTTCTATGTCGGTCCTTGGGCAGCATTGGGCATCTATATCTACAATTTGCTGGTCATCGCGGTAACCGGCCGCATCATCACGCATTTCCTGCCGGAGGATTCTCCCGGACTGATCCTGGAAATGCCGGTTTACCGTTTGCCGACTGTGAAGACTGTCACTGCCAAAGCCTGGTTCCGCATTCGTGAATTTGTCTTCGAAGCCTGGCCGGTGTTGATCATCGGCAGCATCATCCTGGCAATTATGAACTATTTCTCGGTCACGCAGTATCTGAATGCCTTTCTTCAGCCGTTCAACAAGCTGCTGGGCTTGCCGCCGGAAGTTGGCACACCCCTGATCTTCGGTGTGTTCCGCAAAGAACTTTCACTGGTCATGCTGGCGCAGGCTTTTGGAACTTCCGATTACGCCGCGGTGATGACCACGCAGCAGATGATCGTCTTTACGGTTTTTGTTGTTTTTTATATTCCCTGTCTGGCGACCATTATTTCCATCCGCAATGAATTGGGCGTTAAAGCCACGTGGGCCATCACTGGCTTGACTGTGCTGGTGGCGACCCTCGCCGCTCTGTTCGCGCGGTTGGTATTCTTGCTGTTCTAAATCGAGCCGGTTTTCAGGTAGGCGAAGGCCAGCGCCAACGCGATGGCGCTGAAAACAATTGCGTAAACCAGCAGCTTCGAGATTCTTTGACGCATGCTTTACTCCTAAGCGAGCGAGAACCGCTCTGTGTGGATACATTTCTCCGCCAGGCCGGCCGCGATCAAGGCTTTCTCGACCGCGTTCATCATCGGTGCCGGGCCGCATAAGAACACTTCGGCCTTGTCTGGCATCCAGTCAGCCGGGATGTACTTTTTTATGATTCCCGTGTTGATGAAACCGGCATCGCCTTTCCAGTTCTGCTCAGGTCGCTCGATCACATACACCAGTTCCATGTTCAATCTTTTTCGCAGGTCTTCCAGCTCTTCCCGGAAAGTGACGCTTTCCCAGGTTTGGTTGGCGTATAGCACCTTGATTGGGCGCCGGTCGCCGCGCTCAGCCAACGTGCGCAGCATGCTCATGATGGGTGTAACGCCGATGCCGCCTGGAATGAACACCAGGTTTTTCGCATCAGGGTAGCGCTCGCTGCTGAATGAACCGTAAGGCCCGTCCACGTAAACCTTGTCGCCCGCTTTGAGGGTCTGTATTTTAGCTGTGTAAGCGCCTAAGCTTTTAATGGACATTTCGATGCGCTGCGGGCTCTCGGCGCTGGAAGCGATGGAAAACGGATGCTCGCTGTCCGAAAAGGGCGTCTTCCAGGCGGTTAGCCAGGCGAACTGGCCGGGGAGAAAACGCAGCCCTTTGCCGTTCAGCGCTTTCATCGCCGCTGTCCAAACCTCCCCGCGCTCTTTGCGCACCTCTTCCACCTGGTAGGGCGAGCGCAGCAGCTTGAGCGGGTAGATCACGCGCGTGTAAGCCAGCATGGCCAGGAACAGGATCGTGTAACCGATCCACAGGATTCTCTTCCAGGGCAGATCGGTGTAATCACCTGTGGTGAAGATGTGCGTGAGCGCCAACCCCACCATCAGCGTTGCCAGGATGCCGTGCCAGATTTTCCAGAACCCGTAAGGGATCTTCAGCTTGCCGCGGTATTCCGCTGTCCAAACTACCGCGATCAACAACAGCACAGCCAGCAGGCCGAATTTGGCTCGCCAGGGGGCGGTGAAGATATTCAACAAGCGTAAGTAGCGCGTGTCCAGGATGAACAATAGCAGCGGATGGGCAGCCACCATGAAAAATGCCGCGATGCCGATCTGCCGATGAAAATGGTAAACGAAGTCAGTGCCAAAAGGCTGGTTGAAGAATTTCAGCCGTGCGCTGTTGACGAATTGCAGTGCCATGATGGCCAGTCCCGTGAACCCCAGGCTGACCGAGAGATCGAGCAGCGGCGGACGCCCGCTGTATTTGGGGCCGGCTAGCAGGATCAATATGGGTGTAAGGATCAGAAAAATATACAAAAAACTCCAAATAATGCCGTAAACAAGCTGCTTTGTCTTCATGATTCACTCCTCTTGCCCTGCGTTATAACTGACTTTGTAGAGTATTTTTATAAGAAACCTGTTAGCGTGATTGTTTGTGCAGTCCTTTCATGATACTCTCCGCTTCTTCCCAACCCTCGAATTGTCTTTCGAGTTTTCTGAAAGTCGCGGTGTGCGCGTAGCGCCGGCCGTTGACCTCTTTTAAACCTAATTTCTTGTGCAGCATTTCATGATACAGGACGTATTCCACCAGCAGCGCGGGTACATCGTTCCGATCCAGCCGCCGGCTGATGCTGATGGTGTCCGCGTCTGGTTGATAGGTGCCCAGCCGGCGGGTTGAGCTGCGTGCGCTCCACACCAGGCGCGGCTGTTCCAGCTCGCCGTGGAAATACTGCCGGTTGATTTGATCGAACAATGCGGCCAGGTCATAAGCCCTGCCGCGCCCGGCCAGCTTGTTGTCGCCGTTGTTTGCCTGCAGCGCGCTGTGGATCCGGCCATAATCGCTCGCGGCGGCATAGGCCTTGATGTTTTTCAGCCGGTTTTGCGTGCGGCGCTGCAGCGCGGCCTGCAGGATGGTTGCTTTTACCTCGCGGGGAGCGTTGAGAAAGCCTTCGTTGACTTCAAGGATGACCAGCCTGCCTTGTTTGCGGCTGCGGTAAAGATAGCCGCCGTGCGCAAGTTCGATGCGGATGCTGGATTCCAAATTTTTTTGGTTTAGGGAGGGGAACAACTCCAACAAAATTCCGTAAAAATCTGCCAGCGCGTAAACGTGGCTCAACAGCCATTTGCGCTGACTTAGGAAGCGCATCCATTGATAAGCGCGGAAGGACGGATTGGGCAGGTCTTCAGGCGAGCCGCCTGTTTTACGGCACAGCTGATTGGCTTTGTCGGTGATGTTCTGGAAGTATTCCTGGATTTCGGTCAGTTCAGCCTCGTTGATCGCGAGGCCGCTTTTCATTGTTGGCAGTGCCAACTCGGCCAGGCGCAGGTGAGCGTTGCGGGCAGTCAGGACCAGATTGGTGATGCGTATAGGCATGTTTGCTTTCTCTTCGTATTGCGATAATTTTACTTGCAAGAATCATAGGAAATTCATTGAGAATTCTGATAAAGACAAGTGTATTTTAATCTGGTCAATTTAAGAGAATTGGAGTAATATATGCGCCACTTAACGGATGTGTAAAATAAAGATGGTCAATCTTGCAACAACGACGTGGACCAAAGTGGGTATCTAAATGCAAATCGCATTTATAAAAAAAATCTTTATTTCAAAAAGAGGAGAATGAAATGATACAAAGTGCCGAATGTCCGCAGTGCGGCAGTGAGGTATCAGTAGGCTCGCAGCCTCGAATTGGCAAGCTGGTGGAATGCAAGAATTGTGGAGCAGAATTGGAAGTCGTCTGGCTTGATCCGCTGGAATTGGATTGGCCGATGATGGAGGACGAGGATGACTTCGATGACGACTACGAGGAAGAGGAATACTAAATAAACTATTAAATCTTGATAACAAATTATTCATGAAGCTGGTTGAGATATACCGGCTTCTTTTATTTAGTTCTTCAGCCTATGTATAATTGAATTGACGCAGCGGGATGATATTCAATCATTATCCTGCGCCACACAGGGGAACGGATCATACGGGAGTGCTGAAAATGAAAAAAGAAAAAATAATCACTGTCTTTATCCTGCTGCTGATTTTCTCGTTGGCGTGTTCAGAGCCGATCAATCTTTCCACCTGGCTGGCGCCATCCCGGGAAGCCTTGCGGGAGATATTCACGCTCATGGGCGCCGTCACTCCCAGTGCGCAGGAAGCGTTGAAAGCTGAAGATTCTGCTCAAACTCCCGCAGTTGCGGTTGCCGCGCCCGTCGGGACAGTCACGCCGGACGCGCTTCAGACGCAGACTGATACAGCCGCCGCGCTCGAACCCGGCGGCAGGATCATCTTCACCTGCCAGGTGGATAAGACTTCCGGGCACGATCAGATTTGTATGGTAAACGCAGATGGCAGCGGGTACACCCAATTGACGGATGACCTGGAAATCCAGCACCTGTATCCATCCTGGGCACCGGAGGGCGAGAGCTTTGTGTTTTCTGGCAATCAGGACGGGGCTTCCAAGATTTATGAAATGGATCTGAACGGCAATTTAAGGATCGTGGGCGATATCGAGGGTGAATTGTACGCGCCCATGATCTCACCGGATGGCAAAAAGATCGTCTTTCAGCGTTATCTCAACCCGGAGGAGCAGTATATTTCCGTGATGAATCGCGACGGTTCTGCCTTGATGGATTTGGTGGAATATTATGCCGTCAAAGATCCTGTCTGGTCCGCTGATGGAAAACAGATTTTGTTCACTGCTTCCGAAGAGGGCACTGCCGAAATCTATACCATGAATTCCAGCGGTGTGGTTGTGCAGAAAGTCGTGGGTTTGAGCGGTTTGAGCGGCCGGCCGGACTGGTCTTCGCAGTGGGCGATTGCCACCTATTCCGGCAGCCGTGACGCGCATAACCGTGAAATTATTCTGATGGAATTGGGCGGTTCCGCGCTTACCTTGACCGATTCGGGTGATAATCTTTCGCCGTCCTTCTCGCCTGACGGAGAATGGATTGCGTTCACCTCTTACCGTGATAATTTTTGGGATGCGAATGGCTGTGAGATTTACATCATGCGCAAAGACGGCACAGATATCCGCCGTCTGACCGAAAATGACTATTGCGATTACCAGCCGCGCTGGGATAAGTAAATTTCCATAGAAAGTACTCCAAAAAGCCTGTGGTTCGAACTTGGAACCACAGGCTTTTTTCTTGGATTGGTTATTTTTATCCAAACCATAGGTTAATAATGATGGTAAGCCGCGAAATGAATTGTTATACAATAAAAGAGGCTTAATCATTCGAAGCGCTTTCCTTACCAAAAGCCGAAAACTCAACGCGCGTGAGGAAAACATGCTTCAGCCCTATCCGGGATATCCCGAATTCGAATACGTAAAACCCCTTTCAATCGAAGAAGCTGTCGGCTTTCTGAAAGATCATCCGGGCCAATCCCGTCCGTATGCCGGCGGGACTGATTGTTTCATGCTGCTGCGCGACCGGCGCATCCACCCGAAGTATCTGCTCGACTTGAAAGCCATCTCTGGTCTTGATCAAATCAATTTCGGCAACGAGAATGGTTTATCTGTCGGCGCGTCGGTTACATTGAACCAGCTCTGCCGCTGCCAGGCGCTGGCGGAGCATTACCCCGTCCTGGCCGCGGCTGTGCGCGAGGTCGGAGGATACCAACTGCGCTCGCGCGCGACCTTGATCGGCAATCTATGCAATGCTTCCCCGTGCGGAGATACCATTGGGGCTTGTCTTGTATATGGTGCGCTGATGCAAATAGTCGGCAGCAGCGGCAAACGCAGTCTGGCCCTGGATTGTTTCTTCCTCGGACCCGGCAAAACAGTTTTGCGGGAGGATGAGATTGTTAGTTCGCTTGACCTGCCGCTTCCCCCTGCCGGATGTGCCGGTGCGTATAAAAGCATCGGGCGCAACAAGCTCGGCGACCTGGCCATCGCGGCAGTGACAGCGCTTGGTTACCCCGATGCTGCCTCCCCATCAGGTTTCTCTTTCCGCATTGCGTTAACGGCGGTTGCGCCGACGGTCATCTTCGCCGGGCACGCGCAGGAAATCCTGGCGGAAAAGGGTCTCACCGTTGAATCGATTGAAAACGCCGCTGCTGAAGCCGGGCGGGTCTGCCAGCCGATCGACGATATCCGCGCCAGCGCCGCCTATCGGCGCGCAATGGTTGCTGTGCTCACGCGGCGCGCGCTGCTCTCGATTTGCGATCAGCTGCATATTTCTCCCTGATATATGCTCATTTACCTTGATTGAGGAGGTTGTGGATGTCTGAAAGGCAAATTCGCCTGATGGTGAATGGAAATGAGGAAATACTGTCCGTGCCCGACCATTTATCCCTGCTGCGCCTGCTGCGCGATAAGCTGGCGTTGACAGGCACCAAGAATGGCTGCGAAGCAGGTGAATGCGGCGCCTGCACGGTGCTGCTGGATGGCGAACCGGTCAATAGCTGTCTGGTCCTGGCGGTGGAGTGCGAAGGCCATCGCGTGGACACGATCGAAGGATTATCCGCAGAACCGGTCATGCAGCGGCTGCAGCAGGAATTCATTGATATGAATGCCATCCAGTGCGGTTTCTGCACGCCGGGCATGCTGATTTCAGCTTACGCGCTGCTGCTGCGCAATCCGCATGCTGACGACCACGCTATTCGTGAGGCGCTTTTGGGCAATCTCTGCCGCTGCACCGGCTATGAACGCATCATCACGGCAGTCAAGACGGCTGCCGGGAAAGACAGGTGAGCTTATGACTGCATCAGCCAAACTCCCCGATCTGGTTGGTGAAAGTGTATCGCGCGTGGATGTGCGTGAAAAAGCGCGCGGATCAGCCGTCTTTACCGACGATGTTCAATTTGGGCCCAATCTGCTGCATGCGCGCATCAAGCGCAGCCCGTACCCGCATGCTTTGATCAAGTCCATCGATACCACTGAGGCGGAAAAATTGTACGGCGTTAAAGCGGTTGCCACCGGCGCGGATTTTGACGGCCGCATCGGGCTTTACCTGCAGGATAAGCATATATTTGCGCGCGGCCGCGTGCGCTTCGTGGGCGAAGCGGTGGCAGGCGTGGCGGCCATCACCGAGCAGATCGCCGAGCAGGCATTGGAATTGATCGAGGTTGAATATGAACCGCTGCCGGCGATCTTTCATCCCGAGCAGGCTATCAAGCCGGACGCGATCCTGATCCATCCTGACCTGGGTGAATACGGAGTCGCCAATTTCATCTTTCCCAAGCCGGGCACAAACATTTCTAATCATTTCAAGGTTCGCAAAGGTGATGTGGAAAAAACGTGGAAGGATTGCGCGGCTGTGGTCGAACGTAAGTATTACATCCCCCACATCCAGCATGTCCCGCTCGAAACCCACGTAGCGGTTGCCCAGGTGGACCAGTCAGGCAAAATCACGCTGTGGTCCAGCTCACAATCGCCCTTTGCCCAGCGTGATCTGATCGCAAAGGCGCTGGGCATGTCGCCCGGCAATATCCGCGTGATCTCCAATTATGTCGGTGGGGGGTTTGGCTGCAAAGCCGGTGTGACCATGGAAGCGCTGCCAATCATCCTGGCCATGAAAACCCGCGGCCGCCCTGTAAAACTATGCTTGACGCGTGAGGAGGAATTTTTCACCAACTTTGTGCGCCAGGCGCTGGTGATCGATCTTAAACTCGGCTGCGACCATGCGGGTAACCTGCTGGCGATGCAGAATACCATGTATTGGGATGGCGGCGCTTATACCGAATATGGCGTGAATATTACCCGCGCGGGCGGCTATTCCAGCACGGGTCCTTATGATATCCCCAACGTGAAAACGGATAGTTATTGTCTATACACCAACAACACGGTTGGCGGCCCATACCGCGGTTTTGGCATGTCCGAATTGCACACCGGTGTCGAACAATGCGTGGATGAACTGGCGGACGCCATCGGCATGGACAAGGTGGAGTTCCGCTTACGCAACGTGGTGCAGGGCGGCGATATTTTGGCGACTGGCATGCAGATGCACCCGACCGGCATCAAGGAGTGCATTCAAAAAGTGACTGAAGCCATCGAATGGGAAAAACCCCTGCCGGCCCTCGCGCCCAACAAAAAACACGGCAAGGGCATCGCCGTGATGTGGAAAGCCCCGGCCATGCCGCCCAACCCCGGTTCGAGCGCCACGATCAAGTTGAATGAAGATGGGACGATTTTATTGGGTGTCAGCGGGCAGGAGATCGGGCAGGGTTCGTTCACGGTGGCGGCGCAGATTGCCGCAGCCGAACTGGGCGTGCCGCTGGAATCCATCCGCGTGGGCGGGCCGGTGGACACCGACTACTCGCCGTATGAATGGCAGACGGTCGCCAGCCGCCTGACCTGGTCGATGGGCAATGCCATCCTGGCTGCTGCCAGGGATACGCGCCGGCAAATCTTCGAAATTGTCGCGGAAGCCTGGAAAGAAAATCCGGACGATCTGGATTTGATCAACGGTGTGGTCATTTCGCAAAAGTCCGAACGCGAGATTCCACTTAAAGATTTCGCGGTTTACGGCATACCCAAAGCGAACTTCGCAGGCTGGATCGGCGGCCCGATTTACGGGCGCGGCCGCTTCATGCCCACTTACGTGACCGGGCTGGACAAGGAAACTGGCCAGGGTGAGCGCGCGGTGGTGCATTACACCACCGGCGCCCAGGCATTTGAGCTGGAGGTGGATACCGAAACCGGGCAGATCGAAATTATCAAAGCTGCTACGGCTTTCGATGTCGGCCGGGCCATCAACCCCGACCTGGTAAAAGCTCAAATGGAAGGCGGGATTGTGCAGGGCCTCAGCTCCGCGTTGTTCGAGCAGATGATATTCAAGGATGGCGTGATGCAAAATCCCAGTTTTGTGGATTACCGCATCGCCACCACCATGGATTTACCGACTAAAGTGGAAACGTTCATTGTTGAAGAACCCCAGGACGATGGCCCCTGGGGCGCGCGTGGGGTGGGCGAGCACCCCATGGTGCCTTCCGTGGCAGCCATTGCCAACGCCATCCACGACGCGTTGGGCATCCGCCTGGATGGCCCGCCTTTTACGGCTGAAAAGATCTACTTTGCGCTTCATAAGGGATAAGCTTCTTACTGCGGATTGGATATAACCATCAATTTTTGGAGGTGAACGCGTCAATGCTTCGCAAAGAATATTTGTCATCCTGGGTAATGGGCATTTTTACTGTGGCGCAATATGTATGTTTTCTATTCTTCCAGAATGAGGACGCCAACCTGCTGCTCAGCCTGATTGGATGGCTGATCTGGGCGATCTCGATTGTGTTTGGGTTCTGGCCCATGTTCATTTTCAAAAAGAAAGGTGGTGTGCAGAAAGGGCAAAGCTATATGCATACCACTGTCTTGGTTGACAGCGGTTTATATCGGATCGTGCGCCATCCGCAATATTTGGCTGGTATTTTGCTCAACCTGGCGCTGATATTGGTATCCCAACATTGGTTGATCGTGTGTTTAGGCATTCCATCCATGCTCATCATGTACTTTGAAATTCAACATGCGGATCGCCTTGAAATCGAGAAATTTGGTGATGCGTATAGGCGATATATGGAAAAAGTCCCCCAAATCAATTTTTTCGCCGGAATTTTCCGCCTGCTGACGCACAATGATAAGGAATTGGACCGAAAGGATTGATTCAACCTTTACACTGGAGGTTTAGATTTGGAAATTAGAACCACAATACTAATAAGTCAATATCATGATTCGGTTTCCTTGATGCTGGCAGCCAAAGAGATCCGCGCTTTACCCGGTGTGCAGGACGCGGCGTTGGTGATGGGCACACAGGCTAACCAGGATTTATTGGAGCAGGCCGGGTTGGCGACCGATGAAACGCGTGCCGCCAAGGCGGATGATTTGATCATTGTAGTGAAATGCGCCCGGCATGCGGATAAGATCCTTAAGCAGGCGCAAAGCGCCCTGCTGAAAAAAAGCGCCTCACCCGCCGGGGATGGGCAAAGCGCGCCGCTTTCCTTGCGCGCCGCAATACGCGCGCACCCGCCGGCCAACCTGGCCGTCATTTCCGTGGCTGGCGCCTACGCGGCGCGCGAAGCGCGCGAAGCCCTGGCTGAGGGGCTGCATGTGCTCTTGTTCAGCGATAACGTAACCCTTGAAGATGAATTGGCGCTAAAAAAGTTCGCCTTATCCCGCGGGCTGCTGCTGATGGGGCCGGGTGCGGGTACGGCCATCATTAATGGCGTCGGCCTGGGTTTTGCCAACCGAGTTCCGCGCGGACCGATCGGCATCGTCTCGGCAGCCGGCACCGGGCTGCAGGA
>Ga0172371_10011678_pt1 | contig 11670 bp, 8 predicted proteins | sample Lak12m_FD_114543 | JGI IMG/M metagenome (GOLD analysis project Ga0172371, IMG submission 114543) | Freshwater microbial communities from Kabuno Bay, South-Kivu, Congo - kab_022012_12m | ecosystem: Environmental > Aquatic > Freshwater > Lake | place: Democratic Republic of the Congo: South-Kivu...
TCCCTGTCTTCATCCTCAATTGATTTCTTTGCATTATCCCAAGCCCCACCAGAATTGGACATAAAGACAGCTAGTAATTGTCCGCTGAGTATAACACCAGCAAGGAAACCTCCAAGCGCTTCAACCCCCAATACTAAACCAACTAAGATTGGTAAGACAATTGAAATTGTGGCGAGAGGTATTAATTCTTTCTGCGCCGATGTTGTTGAAATTGAGACAACTCTCGCATAATCCGGAGTTACTTTACCTTCCATAAGACCTGGGATGCGGAATTGCGCACGAACCTCCTGAACGATTTCAGCTGCTGCACGAGAGACTGCGCGAATACTTAGTGAACCAAATAACCAGGGTAGAGCGCCTCCAAGCAGTAGACCGACGAATACTGGTACATCAGAAACTCTTATAGCTTGAATTTGATCAAGACCAAGAGCTGCTTGTGCTCGACTTACATCAGTGATATATGATGCAAAAAGGCTTACAGCTGCAATGACTGCAGAAGCGATTGCGACTCCTTTGGTTATCGCTTTGGTTGTATTACCTACGGCATCCAAATCCGCCATGATTTGACGGGCTTTAAGTGAAACATCATCCTCTTTATCATGCCATGCCATTTCCCCAATACCGTTTGCATTATCTGAAATCGGACCATAGGAATCCATAGCCACGTTATTTCCAGTGTGGCTTAACATACCGATACCTATCATAGCAACCGCGTAAAGGACAAAAGTTGTGCCATCTCCTCTGTAAAGAACTGTTGCTAGTATGAAACTGATGGCGATAACAAAAAGAGCCCAGACAGTTGATTCCATCCCCACTGATAACCCAGAAAGAATGGTAGTGGCAGGACCGGTGTCGGTAGAATCAACGATTTCGCGAACTGGTTTGTGCCGTGTGGATGTGAAGTACGATGTTAGCGGGTTGAAGGCAACCGCTAATCCAACGCCAATGGCTGTGAGCATTGCAAGACGCCAATCGTTTGCATAGATCGTGGCGACGATGAATGAAACACCAACGGTGATAAAGCTGGAGACTTCGTACGATCGAAACATTGCTTCTTCAGCATCATGAGCTCGAAGGAAGCGGATTGGGAAGCTTTCCCATATTGGAACTGTGAAAGTTCCAATGATTGAACTAATGACACCAATACCACGGATAATGAGTGGGTAAACAATCCATTTTAAGCTATGGGTTGGGTCAATGGCTACCAGTGCAAGACCAAGAATAAGCGCTGATACTATGGTGACTTCATAGCTTTCAAAAATATCTGCTGCCATACCTGCGCAGTCACCAACATTGTCGCCGACTAGGTCTGCAACGACTGCAGCATTTCTTGGATCATCCTCGGGGATGTCCTGCTCGACCTTGCCTACAAGGTCTGCACCCACATCTGCAGCCTTTGTATAGATACCACCGCCAACACGCATAAATAATGCAATCAAGGTCCCACCAAAACCGAAACCTAGTAACGCGTCTGGGGCAGCACGACCGAAAATAATAAATATTATCGTACCCCCTAATAAGCCCAACCCATCCGTAAGCATTCCCGTTACAGTTCCGGAGTAATAGGCAATGGATAAAGCTTCGTTAAAACCTCTTCGGGCTGCTGAAGCTACTCGTACATTGGCTTGGATCGCCATGCGCATACCTAATTGACCGACCATTAATGAGAATGTAGCGCCCATAATAAAAGCAATGGTTCTACCAATTGCAATAATGATCTGTGTATTTTGGGGAAATTCTTCGCTTGCTTCAGGTGTAGGTGGTACCACATAAACACTTAAAAATAATACAACTGTGAGCAAGCCAATTACTGGAAGGATTGTGCGTAGCTGTTTAGATAAATAGCTATCTGCACCAACACGAATAGCATTCCAAACGCGTTGCATTTCATCCTCGCCCTTGTCTTTTTTCATTACCAGTCCACGTAAGAACCATGCATATGCAAGACTAATGAAGGCGGTGACGACAACAGCAATGACCGCAATTTGTTCAAAATTGTTTAGCCCATGTCGAGCAAGTCCTAATAAATTCATTGATTCTCTTCGCTCCTTTAACTATTGTTTGTATGGTTAAAAAATAATAAACACTCAGATCTTCTTGATGAGTGTGGTACCAGATGATATTTCCTGCATCGCAAGTTGAAAAAATCCAATATGGAGAGTTTGATCAATAATATTGCTTTAATATATCCATCCGTCGTACGATTAGAGCACATAGGTGGAATTTTACCACAAGGTTTTAGATATGGAATTATATTTTTAACTTAAAAATATTCGTCACAAAAAAAAAGTTATTAAGTTGTGGTGGAAAATTTGTTGACGAAGATTTGGTAGATATTATTGTATAGAGAATGGTTTTCAGAATTTGGTTTGTAAATCTTTCCGAAATAATTACCCATAGGATGTTCACTTATAGGGATTGTCCCAGCTGATTGAAATCCGAGAAAAGCAGCTCCGACTGCTGAAGCATCCGCAATATCTACACTTCTTAGATTCGTTCCTAAGACATCAGATAGAATTTGTGCCCAAACCGGGGATTTAGTAATACCGCCAGTTAACAAAATCGTATCATTGGCATTTGGGTTATCGTGTAGAGAGGAGATCAAAGCTAGGTAAACATCTTTGAGGCAAAAGGAAACTCCCTCGAGAATAGCTCGAGCAAAGTGGGAGCGATTATGGTGAAGATCTAATCCTAAGATAGATGCGTGAAGATTGGCATTCCAATGTGGACTACGCTCACCAGAAAAATAAGGCAAGATCATAAGACCGTCTGCGCCAGGCGGGGCAAATAAAGCCTCCTTCATTAATTGTTCATAGCCATTATTTATATCAGTCTCATATAATAAATTATTTATCCAATTAACAACTATACCTCCATTATTTATTGCTCCACCTGCAAGCCATTGACCTTTTTGAGTAAGATAACACCAAGTTCTCTGCAAGGAATCATAAGTAGGTTTCTCCACAAAACGACGAACAGCGCCACTTGTTCCAACTGTAATAACGGTTTGATCAAAAGAATTACCTCCTGCGCCAATATTTGCCAAACCTCCATCATGTGTTCCTGCTATAACAACTGTGTTTTCAGGAATGTAAGTCTCATTTGCAGCTTCATGAGTTAAACCGCCAACTTCATCAGATGCCCAAACCAACTCCGGAAGGTAATTCTCATTAATTTTGGCTAAATCAAGAAGTTCTGGTATCCATTTCCCATCATGAATATCAAGTAATCCGGTTGTTGAAGCTAAACCACGATCTGTTATCCATTTGCCAGTCAGCTTGAAAATGATATAGTCCTTGATAGCAACAAATTTGGTAGTTCTTGCTGCTATTTGTGGGACTTCGTCAAACCACCAGCGGATTTTGGGTGCATGGTAGATAAAATTTAAAGGACATCCACTACGGCGGTATAGGGAGGGGGAATCAACGGACTTTATCATCTCATATGCTTGTCTTGCAGCACGTTTATCTGCCCATGTCATAGCTGGAGCCAAAGCTTGATTGTGCTCATCAACAGGAAGAATGCTATGCATCGCACCACTTATACAAATATTTATTAAATCGCCTGGTATAGACTTTACATTTAAAGATTGAAGCGCTTTTTGAACCCCGTTCCATACATCATCAGAATTTTGCTCGACCCAACCAGGAAGAGGATAGTTAAATGAATACAAAGAAGACGAAGCGCGTAGGATTTTTCCATCGTCTGCTAATACTATTGCTTTACAATTTGTAGTTCCTAGATCCAGCCCAATAACATAATTCATACGAATACCCCAATATGGTTAGTTTTTTTTCAATCTATATAGATATTCCCCAGCTTTAGGTACGAATAGAATCCCAGCCTTTTCTCTATCTTTCCATTCATCAAGCTTGATAGAATCGGGATTTAAGTAATTTAGGTTCACTGAATTACACATAGATTCCGAAATTCCTGTAGCAAGTGTCACTTGAATGCGCGGTTTCTCGATTCCATTCTTATAAGTCCCGGTACCTCGTAAATGAGTCGAGTGTGCTAATATTCCCCAAGGATATTTTGAGAATTTGTCCCATTGGTTAACGAAATAATCTCTGACATGATATCCAATTTCTTGAATGACTTTTCCGTGAACAGAACTAAATTCTTTAATATGGGGAGCATAAATGATGATTTCACCGCCATCACTAATTACTGGTTCAACTTTGTACATCCCTTTTGCACCTGTCCATATCTCATCATACATCTCTGGAAGAACGGAAAGAACACTTTGATAAGTTCTATCTACCCAACGAATATGAACACTTGCTGAAAGGTCTGCAGCTTCCGAAAATGCGTTTTCAGGAGACCCAATGAATAAACCATTTATACCTTGATCAGATATCACTGAACACAATGCATAACGCTCAACAGGAATCATAGAAGCTGCTCGATCAATAATTGTTCGCACAGGCGAATCTTTAGCGCCTATCATCTCATAAGATGTTATCAGAGCGCCTAACCAGTGAGTAATATGGATGATCTCCTCTCCTGCAATGCCAGGAAAGAAATATTTATTTCCTCCCGAAAATCCAACAACTTCGTGCGGGAAAACGGGACCACATATGAGCAAGGTATCGTAGTCAAGGATTCTTCGATTCAATCGTACTGGAACATCAATATTTAGACGTCCTTCGGTAGTCTGATAGATCTCCTTAGCAGTAATTGTTCCTAATGTGGTTAATGAATCGGGATCATCAAATGCGTGGTTAAAAATATTGATATTTGAGAAATTCGATTGTTTTTGTTCTCGAGTTATACCAACTAGTTTAAATAAGTTGTCATCCGAAAGGGGAGGATGGGTACCCAGGGCAACCATAAAATCAAGTGCACTTGTCTTCCCTGATAAATATTTGGTTAGTATTTTAAAAAATAAAGGAATTGGCATTGTTCGAGTAAAATCCGGAATCAGTACTAGGACTTTCTTGTCATCAAGTATAATATTCGATATGCCTGTTGCTATGATTGCTTCGACTTCACTATCTGCTAATTGCCTATTTGAATAACCAAATCCTACAGCATTCATCATTTTTGCCTTTTACAAACTAATTCTTCTAACTTCTTCTTGGTCTAAGTATAACAAATTATAGTGATGGTTGAGAGATTTAAACACCACTATAGGCGGAAAAACCCCCATCCACAGGGATAACAATTCCAGTAACAAATGCTGAAGCAGAAGAAAGTAAGTAGAACATCGTACCCATCAATTCATCTTTCGTTCCAAAACGCCCCATGGGTGTGTGATCGATTATTTTTTGACCACGTGGTGTCAATGTATTATCATCATTTAGTAATAATTCACGGTTTTGCTCACCAATAAAAAAACCTGGAGCGATTGCGTTAACACGAATTTTTGTGGAGTATTCTTGCGCCATATGAACTGCAAGCCATTGAGTAAAATTACTGACGGCTGCTTTCGCAGCAGAATATGCAGGAATACGTGTGAGAGGACGAAAAGCGTTCATCGAAGAAATATTCAATATGGTTCCGTATCCTTGCGTTGCCATAACTTCTCCGAAAACCTGAGAAGTCAATACAGTTCCAAGAAAATTCAGATTAAAAACCCACTTGAGAGCATCTTCAGGCATGGCGAAGAAGTCTAAGTTTTCGCTGGTCGTAGCTTGTGACTTGTTTCCACCAGCTCCGCATATAAGTATATCAATAGTGTTATATTCCTTTTTGATAAGTTCCCGAGCTTCTACAAGTGAAGCCTTGTCGAGCACATCAGCTCGAACAGCTAGAGCAGAACCTCCCATCTCGGAAATTTCTTGAGCGATTTCTTGAGCAGATGTAAAGTTTATATCAAGGATCGCTGTTTTTACACCAGCTTTAGCTAAGTTTCGAGCCATTTCGCTACACAAAATACCACCTGCTCCTGTGATTACAGCAGTTTTCTTATCAAGGATAAAGTTTTCCGAGGGGAACGAAGTGTACATTATATTCTGCTCCACGAATTTAAATCTATAATTTGTTTTAAAATCAACTTAGGAGGATTTTTCCAGATTGTAAGATTTCTTGGCGAGGTTGTATGCTAAATCGACAATCATCTGCTTTCCATCATCTTCATCAATGATCCTTCTAATGGTTAATTCAGCTACCCAATTAGCGCTAACACGACGCCAAAGGTCATGTCTGGCTGGAATTGATGGAAAAGCGCGTGTATCATCATTAAAACCAACCGTATTATATAATCCAGTGGTTTCAATAACTTGATCAAAATATCTACGCATACCATTGATACTATCAAAGAACCACCAAGGTGGACCGATTTTTAGAGCAGGGTAGTGACCAGCTAAAGGCGCTAACTCTCTCCCATAGGTTGATTCATCGAGAGTAAATAATATCAGCGAAAATTTAGGGTGATTTCCATATTCGTTAAGCAGTTCATATAGATTACGTGTGAATTCGGTTTGAATGGGGATATCAGCGCCTCTATCTGAACCATAGCGATTTAAAATGAATTGGTTATGATTACGAAAAGAACCAGGATGAATTTGCATGACCAAGCCATCTTCAATGCTCATTCGTGCCATTTCCATAAGCATATGAGCAGAGAAACGATATGCGTCTTCAGGATATAAATCACCGATTAGAGCGCGTTGAAAAATATCTTCAGCATCTGACATAGATATTCTTTGTGTGAAAGGTATAAGTACTGCATGATCAGTCGCTATTGCGCCAAATTCTTTAAAATGCTTCCTTTGTATCTCTAGTGCATCAATAAACTGGTTGTATGAATGAATATCGACTTTGGTCACTTCGCTCAGTTTCATGATGTTATCCGCCCAACCTGTTGAGTCAAGATTGACAACGCCATCAGGGCGAAATGTGGGTCTTATATCTCTTTTCCATTGACTATTCCGAATTAATTGATGATACTCTAAGCGATCCCATGCAGCATCAGTTGTACAGAGTACTTCAATATTAAATTGATCAAATAAATTCCTCGGTGAGAATTCTTCTAAAACTAATTTGTTTTCGATTTGCGTGAAAATATCTTGAGCAGTATCACTGCAAAGTTTTTCAGACACACCGAATACAGTAGATAGTTCATGATTCAACCAAATACTAGTCGGTGTACCACGGAAAAGATAATAGTGATCAGCAAAAAGCTGCCAAATTTCACGATGATCACTTGTACTTAAGATAGTATTTGTATCCTTAATACCCAATCTCTGTAGGTCTATGCCTTGAGAGTAAAGCATTCGATAAATATAATGATCTGGCATGATCAATAATTCAGCAGGTGAGCCCAAGTTAGCCTTAGGATCAGCAAATAAAGCTGGATTTACATGTCCATGTGGACTGATGATCGGTAGATCTTTGATTAAATTGTAATATTGAATCGCTAAATTCTTTTGAGGTTGGTTAGGGGAAAAGAAACGGTCTTCGTGTAGTTTAAGTTCCATCTTATCACACAATAATTGTTAGCGCTAACGGTAGCGTTAACAATACTATCCTGCTTCTTTTTCTTTGTCAATACAAGTGAGTATATCAGTGTATAATTCTTAATATTCCTATCGTTGATTGCTGGCTGTTTGGAGGATATATGACAGATAATTGTCTTCATATGGTCGATCAAGCATTCCCTTTGATTGATTTACATAGACATCTAGATGGTAATGTTCGACTATATACGATTATCGATTTAGCAAGATCGCATAATATTGAATTACCTGCTTGGGATATCGAGGAATTAAGACCTTATGTTCAAGTCACCAAACCACAACCAGGTGTTATGGCATTTATCAGCAAATTTGAATTAATGAGAACTGTGCTGGTAGATTATGAGGCATGTCGAAGAGTTGCCTATGAGAATGTAGAAGATGCTCATAGGGAGGGAATTGATTACCTCGAGTTAAGATTTAGTCCATGGTTCATGGCTGAGAAGAATCAAATCGATCCAGTTGGTGTTGTTGAGGCTGTTTGCGATGGCGTAGAAGCTGGTAGCAAAGATTTTGGTCTTCCTGTGAAATTGATTGGAATTCTCAGCCGAACCTATGGAACCGAAAAGACAATGCTTGAATTGAAGGCATTGATAACAAAGCGCGATTGCATTGCTGCTTTAGATCTGGCTGGTGATGAATTAAGTTTTCCCGCAAGGATATTCGTTGAGCATTTTAGAATCGCTCGTAATTTAGGTTGGAGTATAACCATTCATGCTGGTGAGAGTGACGGACCAAAAAGCATTTGGGATTCAATCGAATTACTTGGCGCAATGAGGATCGGTCATGCCTTTACTGCTACACAGGATCAGAGATTGATGAAATATATGTATGAAAACGCTATTGGGATTGAGTGTAGTTTAACAAGCAATGTACAGACAAGTGTAGTTAAATCATATGCAGATCACCCAATTAGCGCCTTCTTGGATTACGGTTTATTAGCAACCATCAACACAGATGATCCGGGAATTAGCGGCGTAGATTTACTATATGAATATAATCACGCAGCTCCACTAGCAGGATTAGATTGTGAACAGATAAGGAAAGCACAAAGAAATGCATTAAAGATCGCATTTCTAACTGAGGACGAAAAGACAGCGATTATTTTAAAGAAACAATCCCTAACTTGATAAATAATTATCTTTCTATATTAATTGTTGGTTCGACAAGGATTGTTTCGTCTACTGTAAACCATCTCTGTAATACTGTTTCGACCATAAGAACAAGTCTATAATAACCAGCAATCTCTGGAGCAGGCAGATATGATCGGAAGATTCCTTCTGTATCACCCTTTGAAGGAAAAATCACAAAAGGAAGATCTTTGGGAGGAGATTCGCTGATAGATGGAATACCTTGTATCCATTCTAAACGAACACTTATGTCTGCTTTATTAATATTTTCATTAGTTTTTTGGTCTATGATTGAAACTGTTAATTCCATTGTTTCATTGGGGATATAATGATCTGAGCTTACGGTAAAGTTTACAGATAGGTTTTCAATCTGTTCAATCGTTTGAGGAGCCATAGCTTCTGTGTAACGTCCTTGTAGCTCCCACTCTAATTTGTCTAATACCGATCTATTGGCATAGATATCTCCATGTGCGACAGTGAATGGCAACTTTTCAACTGCTTGCGAGTGAACAGCACTATGAACTGGGACAGTACCATCGCCTGGTCTTTTCTTGATCCAATCAATTCTCTTCCATTCTCCCGAAGATTCTTTGTATATCTTTCCTAATGCGGTAGTGGGGTTCTTAATCCCAAAAAAACAATAGGTTTCAACGCTAAGATTTGTCCCTAATTCTGTGTAAAAAGATTCCGCGTTCTTAAGCAATTCTATATGATGTTTGCTTTTTAACCAATTAGTATCTTTAAATGGATTTATTATTTGATCATTTTGATCTACTAAAAATGATTCATAAAAGGGTATCAGTTGATAAATGGATGGAAAAGTAAACGTACATTCCCTCGAAAGCTCTTTGATATCAAATTGATTGAATAAGTTGAGTAAAAAGATTTCGGGACCATCGAAAAGAATTTCCATAGTTTTAGGAGCGCCATCCCAAGGAGAACCAAACAAAAATAATTTGTCAACTAAATCTTTACCACCTTCTTTTTCGATATACCAACGAGCAACGATGCCACCATTACTATGGGCAATGATCCAAATTTGAGAGTTTTCGTGTTGTAAATGTAATTCATTGATAAAAGTACCAAGCTGTTTGGCGGAGATTCGATTATCCTGGCGCCAATCATAGGGAAAAGAATAATAATAATTTGATTCTTGTGAGTTATGCTTGCCTGGTTTTATATAACCCATTTTCTCCAATGTATCCGTAAGCCGCCCATAATGTTCCTGTTTGAAAAATGGTGGTATGAATACCATTTGGTCGATAATTCCATCTGGTAAGAGATCGTTATTGGGGTATTTAAGCTCTTCAAAAAACGCATTAATAACAAGCCCGATATGAGTTGGATCCTTCAGAAGCTTGAAGAGATTTATCCAGACAAGTTCTCCTGATCTTTGGTTCTTGAGTTTGCTACCCATGAATCCAGGCACAATTACGATGATATGTTTAGGGATATTCATTGTTCATCCATTACCAATTGGGATCATAATCATTATGATAATCTTTGGTCAATCTACGAGGATCACTCCCGTCTTGATTAGAAAGAAATATCTCTAGATTACCATCTCTAATAATTGAAAATAATAGATATTTACCATCCGGAGACCAACTTGGTTTGCTAATATAAGAACCCGGATTTGCATATTCAGTGATCGGGGAAATTTCCATTGTCCCTAGATCTACAGTATATAATCTCCAGTGCCCATCTCTGTCCGACCAAAAAACTATTCTAGATAAGATTGGTGACCAAGAAGGACGAATATCTTGTGCAGGGTGATTTGTGATTTGTTTTAAATTTTCTCCAACTGTATCATAAACAAAGATGTCCCAATTGCCTTGACAGTCTGACTGAAACGCAATCTCTTTACCATTGTTTGAAAATGATGGATATTTCTCTGAAGACAGATCTTGACATAAAGCCTTTATATTATTACCATCTTTATTCATCAAAAAAACATCCCAATTCCCATTCCGTGTACTATGAAAGGAGATATTACTTCCATCAGGAGACCATGATGGTGCTCCATCTTCTGCTGGATGATTTGAAATATTCTTTAATATATTTCCTGATAGTCTAAGTTGGAAAATATCAAAATTTCCATCACGGTCGCTTGTAAATAATATCGTACCTCCGTCTGGTGATATGGATGGTTCTTTGTCAATTGAAAGGTAATTAATAATTGAAGTTTGAGAACTTCCATCTGGATTCATGGAAAAAATATCTGGATTTCCATTTCGTTCACTAACAAAATATATTTGATCAAGCCTCCACGCTAACGGTTGAACTTCAGATAATAAAATGGGAGGGGAATTCTTAAATACAAGTGTGAAACCATGTTTCTCATGAGGAATAGGGAAAGCAAGCCAACTCTCTCCAATCAACGTCGCTGGAAATTTTTTACCTTCATGATCAATCACATAGATATCTACATACCCATTGCCGTTATGGACAAATGTTAATCCCATATCCTTGCCTGTATATAATTCAATTAGGGATTTTCCCGACAATGATTCAAATTTTATTAAGAGAAAATTGTATGTTATTGGATAATTGTGCCAAACGGGAGAAATTGTATATCCAAGTACATCAATTTCTTTAAGTATTTCAACGGATGTGATTTGCCAGTAATCAGATTTGTCTATCAAAAGGAGATCTTCAGGAAAAGGAGTTGAAGAAGGGGCAATTGTTGGAGAGGATGTATTTTTTGGAGAATACTCTAATGAAGGAGTTAATGTTGTATTAGAAGCTAATCCACTTAAATGTAGAGGATTTGAGACATCAGGATTTGGTTTTGTTGCAGATGGGATTGTTATCACAGATGTTGGCGTTAAATTGAACGGTTGTGCTGTGTACGGATCTTTCACCTTCGGCTCGGTGAGTTTTTCATTTGGTAATGCACAGCCTAATAAAATAGATAGTAGCAATAATATAATTAAAAAAAACTTTTTCATGCCACTTGGGAGTTAACCCCAAAAGCTGTACCAGTTTGACTAGTTTTATTTGTGATGGATGACATACTCGAAATTCCAAAATTTGAATATACTCTAACACAAAATCCGATCTTGCAAAGACAGAAAGCA
>Ga0172371_10011683_pt1 | contig 11667 bp, 13 predicted proteins | sample Lak12m_FD_114543 | JGI IMG/M metagenome (GOLD analysis project Ga0172371, IMG submission 114543) | Freshwater microbial communities from Kabuno Bay, South-Kivu, Congo - kab_022012_12m | ecosystem: Environmental > Aquatic > Freshwater > Lake | place: Democratic Republic of the Congo: South-Kivu...
ATTGGTGTCAAAGAAGGTACTATCTTTCATGCAGTTCATCCCTGGTCCACGTCCTGGGCTCCACCTGAATCGGTCTCTTGTCCATCAGTGCAATGATGCTGTCCATACTCTTCTGGTACTCCTCATCACGAGACACCATGTTCTCCAGTTGATCCCGTATATACTGGGTCACTGTTATGTTCCTTTTCTGGCACACCATCCTCGCCAGCCGGAGGAGCTGCTCATCCAGGGAAAGGGTCAGGTTTCGTTTCATATTTGCCTCCGTATCCACACATATTATGTGGAGAATTGTAGGGCCCCATCTGGGGAATGTCAAACGGAAAACATTGAAGAAAGCCTGGTCCAATCCATCGGAGACCCCAATAATCGTCAATAGAGCAAATTTTTCTCCGAGGTTGTGACCGTATCTGTCAAACAGGGGCGTTATGATGCGTCATCAAGAAAGCGTTTCACAGCCCATAATGCGTATTTTTAACGAGCCGAAACCATTTGTTTAATGGCAACGGATGGGGCTTCCTAACCATGTCAAGAACTCTGAATCACAGCTTATATAACAGCTACAAGAGCAAAATCGCTGCATTGCCTCCGGTTAGAAGACTGGAGCCAAGGCATCTCTTGAATGCGAGATTTCGAATTGAGCGCTCTGACGACATTGAGATCTATTACGCCCCCACAGGTTATATTGACCGGCAGGCCGAGATTGCCTTAGTTGGAATAACCCCTGGCTGGCACCAGATGGAGATCGCCTTTCGTACTGCCCGAGAGAAGATATTGAAGGGTCTCGGGCGGGTCGCCGTCTGCAGGCACGCAAAAAATGCGGCGGCCTTTTCAGGCAGCATGAGAAAGAACCTCTTGGAAATGCTGGACGGAATCGACATCCCAAGCGCAATAGGAATAGGGTTTGCGGATGACTTTTTTGGCCAGGCGCGTCGCCGAGTCCATTCGACCTCAGTGCTAAGGTATCCCGTGCTTGTAGGAGGGAAAAACTATACCGGTCACCGACCTCGGATCCTGAGCCACCCCCTTCTTAAACGGCATGTCGATGAAGATTTCTGTGCCGAAATGCAGATGATTCCGAATGCCTTCATAATACCGCTCGGGAAAGCGGTAAGCGAGGCTCTTGAGCATCTTGTGACTCAGGGAGCTATTTCGGGAGACCGCTGCTGCTTTGGCTTTCCCCATCCCTCCGGTGCAAATACTCATAGAAAGGACCAATTCAAGGCCCAACAGCAAGCGATGCGCAAGAAGGTCCGAAAATGGTTTGGTACTTAGCCGTTTCCCCTAAATGGAGCCCTTGGTGCACTTGCTTGATTTGAACCAACAGAATCTCTTTTTTGATACCATTTGATGCGGAGATTTCAGCGGATGGCTGAGAAGGTATAAGAGTGGAAAAGAAATATTATGCCCACAGTCTGGAAGGGAGACCACCCGAAGAATGGCAGCCATTATGCGTCCATTCCGAGAATGTTGCAGCGATGGCCGAGAGATTCGCGAGCGACTTCTCCTCTGGCGACTGGGCTTGGAATAGTGGTCTACTCCATGATCTTGGAAAGGCTCTGGTGGAGTTTCAGGCCTATCTGGCCCGGCAAAACGGATTGGATGATTCAGCCTATGATGGTGTTGGCCGGGGCCGTATCAATCATTCAAACGCTGGTGCGGCCGCGGCATTCGTTGTAGAGAAGTTCGGCCGATTTGCGGGACTCACAGTAGCCTTTCTTGCTGCCGGTCATCACGCAGGTCTGCCTGACTGGTTCGAGACCGATACGGGCAACGCGGCCTTGCGTATCCGACTCAAGGAAGGGCAAAAAAATCTCGATCCCATTCGAACGAAGGCTGAACAGGTCGGCAAGAAGCTCAGGGCTCTAACGAAGCCGCCCGGTTTTGTAAAGCGAGACAATTTCCATCTGTGGGTCAGGATGCTCTTTTCCGCTCTCGTAGACGCCGACTATCTCGATACCGAAGCATTCATGCAGCCGGAGCAGGCAAAAGAGCGCAACGACTTTTCAACACTAATGGAACTCAAAAACGCCTTTGACCGACATATGAAAACGTTTAAGCCGGATACGCCCGTAAATCAGATTCGCAGTCAAATTCTTTCAGAGTGCCGCAGGGCCGCAGCGGAACCGTCTGGCCTGTTTTCACTCACTGTCCCTACGGGGGGCGGAAAGACGCTATCTGCAATGGCCTTCGCCCTGGATCATGCGCTCACATATGGCAAGAAGCGCATCATCTATGTCATCCCCTATACCAGTATCGTCGAGCAGACCTCGGAAACCCTGGCAGGAATTTTCGGTTCGGCCAATGTGGTTGAGCACCACTCCAACATCGAGTCAGAAAGGGAAACGCAGAGGTCCCGGTTGGCTTCCGAAAACTGGGATGCGCCGATTGTCGTTACCACCAATGTGCAGCTCTTTGAGTCCCTCTTCGGGGCCAAGTCACGCCAAACCCGGAAATTGCACCATATCGTCAACAGCGTCATCATACTGGATGAAGCGCAGCTTATTCCTCCGCAATGGCTGGACCCCTGTGTCGACGTCATGAACCAGCTCACGCGAAATTATGGGGTAACGATGATGCTTGCCACCGCCACGCAACCTGCCCTGGACCATCTTGATCAACCGAGGGAAGTTATCTCCGATCCCGAGAGTTTATATAAACAACTCAGGCGGACCCAGATAAATATGCCGTTGGATTTGAACCAGCCATGCACTTGGGAGGAACTGGCAACCGAATTGCAGACCTACGACCAGGTTCTGTGTGTTGTCAACACACGGCGCGACTGTCACGAGCTTTTCAACCTGATGCCGGATGGCGCAGTTCATCTCTCGGCCCTTATGTGTGGACAACACCGCTCTGAAGTGATTCAGGAGATCAAAAATCGACTCGATGAGGGTCTGCCAATCTGTGTTATCAGCACACAGTTGGTAGAGGCCGGTGTGGATATCGACTTTCCGGTCGTCTTTCGTGCCCTTGCCGGTCTTGATTCCATCATTCAGACGGCAGGCCGATGCAACCGCGAGGGTAGGCTCAACAAAGAGGGACAGTTGGGCCAGGTCAATGTCTTTGTCCCTCCCAAGCCAGCCCCCCGAGGCCTCCTGCTGAAGGGAGAAAACACCACCCGGGAATTGTACGGCTCGGCCAATTTGGACCCAGATTCACCCGAGGCTGTCACTTCCTATTTCCGGTCATTCTACTCCAGGGTAAACGATACAGGCGCAACCTGGCTGAAGGATCGGCTGAAAAAAGACGTCCCCTATGTTCATTTCCGCACCGCGGCAAACGAATTCAAGTTCATCGACGATCAGGCACAGCAGCCCGTATTCGTCCAATTCCGGGAAAGCGGGAGGTGGCTGGAGGAGTTGCGTCGCATCGGGCCTACCCGTGAGAACATGCGCAGGTTACAGCGCTACGTCGTCAATCTATCAAAAAGCGATTTCCTAAAGGCAAAGGCCAATGGCCTGGTGGAAGAGATCTGGCAGGGTCTCTGGCTTTGGATCGGCCCCTATGATCCCACGTGTGGGCTGGCATTGTATGACGCTGGCTGGCCCCCGGAAGATCTGATGATTTGAACCTGAAAACAGGAGGTGAGTATGAAAGGATTCTGTCTGGAGGTCACAGGCCCTTATGCCTGCTTTACCCGGCCGGAGATGAAAGTGGAGCGGGTCAGCTATGACGTAATGACGCCGTCTTCTGGCCGAGCGATTTTCGAGGCCATTTTGTGGAAACCGGCGATCCGCTGGCTCGTAAACCGTATTGAGGTATTAACACCCATAAAATGGATCTCGGTAAGGCGAAATGAGGTGGGCGCAGTGGCCTCGCCACGTAAGCGAGGGATATTGGTCGAAGATGATAGGCAGCAGCGGGCAGGCCTTTTTCTCCGGGATGTGGCGTATCGCATCCATGCCCAGTTTGAGTTTATACCTCCTGAAAAACGATCTGAAACGGCCAAAAATTTCCATGAGAATTTATTGGATGTTCAGGCGGATCAGGAAGCCCGAAATGATGAAAGCGAGGCCAAGTATGCTGCCATGTTTGAACGTCGGGCCATGAAAGGCCAATGTTTCAATCAGCCGTATCTGGGTTGCCGGGAATTCGCTGCAGCATTCCGCCTAGTGGACGAGCAGAGAGAACCATCCGACCCGATTTCGGAGACGCGTGATTTGGGTTGGATGCTCTACGATCTTGACTATAGCGATCCGGCCGACCCCAAACCGCTCTTTTTTCGTGCGAAGATGGAAAACGGCGTGATCCATGTGCCCGATCGCAACAATAGAGAGGAGGTGAGAGGATGATTCTCCAGGCACTGAAGGAATATGCAGACCGGAAAGGCGATGCTTTGGGGGCCATGGGTTATGAACTCCGCCCAATTCCTTTTGTGATCGTATTAAATGAGAAAGGCGACTTTATTTCACTCGAGGACACACGGCAAAATGAAGGGAAGAAGCTTATAGCAAAAGTCTTCGAAATTCCACAGAGTAGGGGGCGATCAGGGAAGAATTCATGTGAGACAGCGTTTGATTTGTGGGACCATTATGGGTATGTCTTGGGATACGCCGCTCTCAAAAAGAATGTACCCACGGTGAAGAAACAGCACGAAGCCTTTATAACCCAAGTGCTTGACATTCAAAAGAAATGCCCAGAAGACGCTGGAGTAAAAGCTGTCCTTGAATTCCTCGAACGAGGGGACTTTGAAAAAGTCCTCTCTCATCCTTCATGGCCCGAATGCGCAAAAATTAGGGGCTGCAATTTGACATTTCAATTGGCGGGAGAGACGAAACTCGTTTGCCAAAGCGACCTTGTTCGTTCGTACATTAGTAATAGAGCAATAAAAGCCGACATCAACAATTTGTCAGAAGGGACCTGCCTCGTTACTGGGGTCAAAACAAGGCTGATGAGGTTGCATCCCAATGTGGCTTTGGTTGGCTTAACTAAACCCAGCCCACTGTGCGCAATTAACGATGGTGAAAGTCCTGCCTTTTCTTCATACGGAAAGAGCCAAGGCCACAATTTCCCTGTTGGCAGTTCTGTAGCTATAGACTATGCAAAGGCATTAAACTCTTTGCTAAAATCTCCATTTCAGAAGTTAACAATTAACAATACTACTCTCGTTTTCTGGTCGCAAGCAAGCACATCTCTTGAAAAGGAATTTTTGGATTTTTTTCGTGAGCCCCCGGAAGATGATCCAGGCAGACAGACAGATGCAGTGCGGGCTCTGTTTAAGGCGGCTGAAAACGGTGCCTATCACGAAGATGATGATGCAACACGATTCTATGTCCTCGGTCTCTCGCCTAACATAGCCCGTATTGTCGTCCGCTTCTGGATCGTGGACACGGTGGCAGGGATGGCGGGCAAAATCCGCCAGCATTTTGAAGATATGAGGATTATCCACGGTCCGAAGGGCAAGGATTTCCTCTCTCTTTTCCGACTGCTGATTTCAACGGCGGCCCAGGCAAGGGCAGAAAACATCCCGCCCAACCTCGCAGGCGATACCATACGATCCGTCTTGCAGGGTCTACCATACCCGCAAACGCTGCTGCAAGCGGCCATTCGCCGTCTTCGCGCTGAACATACAGTGACTCATGCTCGCGCGGCCCTGATCAAAACCTGCATCAATCGCTCGACACGCTTCAAAAACCCAAACATACAGGAGGAATTGATGATGAGTCTCGATGAAAACAACACCAACATCGGCTACAGGCTTGGACGTCTGTTTGCAACCCTGGAAAAGATCCAACAGGAGGCTAACCCCGGCATCAATACCACTATCCGAGATAAGTTCTACGGGGCGGCATCCGGCACGCCGGTTGCGGTATTCGGCAACCTCATGCGCCTGAAGAACCACCATCTGAGCAAGTTGGAGAACCCAGGGCGCCGAATCTTTTTTGAGAGGCTCATCGGAGGGATTATGGATGGTGTCCATGCGACCCAGGGCTTTCCGCCCCATCTGAATCTTGAAGACCAGGGACGCTTCGCCATCGGATACTATCATCAAATGCAGGCCTTTTATACCAAGAAAAGCAATGACAACGAACTGTCCGAGAAGGAGGAAGGAAAATGAGCGAACTGATTCGGAACCGTTACGATTTCACACTGATTTTTGATGTTCAGGATGGCAACCCCAACGGCGATCCTGATGCCGGCAATCTACCCAGAATTGACCCCGAAACCGGTCACGGGCTCGTGACAGATGTGTGCCTTAAACGAAAAGTCCGGAATTATGTTCAGCTCACCAAAAAGGAGCAACAGGGTTTTGGTATCTATATCAAAGAGAAGGCAGTACTTATCAGAGCACACGAAGAGGCATACAATGCCATTGGTGCAGGTGAACTCCTGAAGGGAGAGGATAAGAAAAGAAAGGGCGGAGACAAAGTAGAGGAGGCCCGTCAATGGATGTGCAAGAATTTTTACGACATAAGGACTTTTGGAGCAGTCATGTCGTTGGGGATCAATTGCGGACAGGTGCGGGGTCCCATCCAAATGACTTTCGGCCGTTCAGTGGACCCCGTTGTCACACTTGAACATTCAATTACCCGCATGGCGGTCGCCACCGAGGCGGAGGCGGAAAAACAGCAGGGCGATAACCGCACCATGGGCCGCAAAAACACCATTCCCTATGGCGTCTATGTTGCACATGGATTTGTGTCGGCCCATCTGGCCAACCAAACCGGTTTCAATGAGGATGATCTGAATCTCTTCTGGGATGCCGTGTGCAATATGTTCGAACACGACCGGTCGGCTGCGCGCGGCCTGATGTCCACACAGAAACTGGTCATTTTCAAGCACGACTCGGAGCTTGGCAATGCACCCGCCCACGAGCTGTTCAAACGTGTCAGAATTGCTCGAAAAGATACCAGCAAGCCTCCCCGCAGTTTCGATGATTACAGCTTTGTCATTGACAGCGAGGGCCTTCCATCTGGGGTCAGTATTGTCACTCGCCCGTGAAGGGCGACATTAGCACAGTGAGGAAAGACAACATGACCGACCCACAAGAACCCCCCAAAATCATCCCACCCCACGGAGGGTACAGGGACCTGCAATCCTATCAGATGTCCGAGATTGTCTATGATGGGACGGTGGTGTTCTGCGACCGGTTTATCAGCACCCGGTCGCGGACCCACGACCAGATAGTGCAGGCCGCGCGGAGCACCATGATTTTTTTGCGGGTGCGACCGTTGGGACGTGGCGCAACGGAATTCAGGATCACAAGGAATGCACGGATTATCCGGATTCATAGAATAGACAGGAGGAACCATGAAGGGGGATACAACTCAGGATGCGGATGTCCGGCAGCATGAGATCTTTAGACGAATGCAGGGTGGGGAGAGGGTCCGAATAGCCATGGACCTCAGTGACGTTGTGCGGGACCTGGCTTTGGAGGGCCTGAAAAACCGCCATCCTGAAGCCTCAGAAGCCGAGCGACGGATCTTGTTCATCAAGGAGGTTCACGGGGTGGAGATCCCAGGACTTGTAGGGGAAGAAAGACATGAATGAAAAGGCCGATTTCCTGAAGCGCATTACCGAGAAGCTCTCTTCTGCCCGCATTCCCTTTATGCTTGTCGGGTCGTTGGCAGCGACCTATCACGGCCATCCCAGGGCCACGATGGATATTGACTTGGTGGTTGATGCAGACGAGGAGGCGCTGTGCCGTTTCGCCCGGAATCTGGGACCGGGTTACTACGTCAGCGAGGAAGCTGTTCGCCAGGCCGTGAGATTGAAAAGTGTATTCAACATCATAGACGAGACTTCGGGCTACAAGGCCGATCTGATTGTTCGGAAGGACCGGGCCTTCAGCCGGACCGAATTTGAGCGGCGGGTCCGTGTGCGGATCCTGGGTGATGAGCTTGATGTCGCGTCTCCAGAGGATGTGATCCTCACGAAACTGGAGTGGTCGAAGTTGGGTGAGTCGGAAAGGCAGTGGAATGATGCGTTTCAGGTGGCGAGAACACAGTGGGAGTGCCTTAACTTGGGTTATATGGATAAATGGGCTGCTGAACTGAATGTAAGCGAGCTTTGGGATCGCCTCAAGCGGATGGTTACCCGGACGGACAGCGAGGACAGAAATGAAAGGATCTGAGGATGGGCGAAACAGAAAGACCCCCGGCATCATCCCACCCCACGGTGGCTACCGGGACCTTCAGTCCTATCAGATGTCCGAGATTGTCTATGACGGGACGGCGGTGTTTTGCGGCCGGTTTATCAGCCCCCGGTCGCGGACCCACGACCAGATGGTACAGGCCGCGCGGAGTGGGAAACAGAACATTGCGGAGGGGTGCATGGCCTCGGGCACTTCCAAAAAGACCGAGCTGAAGCTTGTCGGTGTGGCAAGGGCCAGTCTGGAGGAACTGCTCCTGGATTTCCAGGACTACCTCCGTCAGCACAGCCTGCCCCTCTGGGGCAAAGACCACCCCAGGCCCAAAGAGGTCAGGGGGCTGTGCTACCGGAAAAATAGGTCCTATTTGACCTATAAGCCCTATATTGAAGGGCAAACCCGCTCCCCGGAAACTGCGGCCAACACCCTGGTCTGTGTGATTCACCAGACCAACTATCTCCTGGACCAGCAGCTTCGGGCCTTGGAAAAGGACTTTCTGGAGGAGGGCGGCTTTACCGAAAGGCTGTACAAGGCCCGGACCCAGATGCGCAACCGGAGACCAAACCTGTGAGCTACACTGAGGACGACCTCCTTCCCCTATCGGGCTTGCAGCACCTGGCGTTCTGCGAGCGCCAGTGCGCCCTCATCCACATCGAGCAGGCCTGGGCCGAAAACCTGTACACGGCCGAGGGGAGGATCTTGCACGAACGGGTTGACCTGGCAGAGCACGTGTCAAGAGGGGAGATCCGGATCGAATACGGCATGCCCCTTCGGTCGCTCCGACTGGGGCTCATCGGCAAGGCCGATGTGGTGGAGTTTCACCGAGCCAGGGACACAACCGGAGAGAAGTGGGTTCCTTTTCCGGTGGAGTACAAGCGCGGAAAGCCCAAGAAGGCCAACGTGGACAGGATTCAGCTCTGTGCGCAGGCCCTCTGCCTGGAAGAGATGCTGGCCGTGGAGGTTCCTGCGGGCGCCCTATTCTACGGCAAAACCCGGCACAGGGAGGATGTGGTCTTCGACGTCCAGTTGAGATTGGAGACAGAGGAGATGGCCAGACGGTTCCACGCCCTTATCGAGGCCCGAGTCACGCCGAGACCGGTCCGTGGAAAGCAATGCGAGACCTGCTCCCTGAAGGATCTGTGCCTCCCGAAGCCCCTTGAAACGGAGAGATCCATCGACCGATATCTGATCAGCGCAACGAGGGAGGAATGAAAAGGCATCTGAATACCCTGTTTGTCACCACCCAGGGCGCTTACCTCTCAAAGGAGGGGGAGACCGTTGTGGTCAGGGTCGAGAAAGAGACCCGGCTCCGCGTGCCGGTGCATACCCTTGGCGGCATCGTCTGCTTCGGCAATGTGCTGTGCAGTCCCTTTCTCATGGGGTTTTGCGCGGAGAGGGATGTAGCTGTGAGCTTTCTCTCCGAACATGGGCGTTTTCTTGCGCGGGTGCAGGGACCCGTATCCGGCAATGTACTGTTGCGAAGGGAGCAGTACCGCCGCGCAGACGATATGGACATGTCTGCCCGAATCGCCAGGTCCATACTGACAGGCAAGGTGGCCAACTGCCGGACTGTGCTCCGCAGGGCGCTTCGCGATCACCCGGAAAAGGTGGATAACGCTTTGATTGAAGAGGCTGCCAGCCGGTTGGCCCATTCGTTGGAAAACGTGCAGTCGGCTCCGCCGCTGGATACCTTGCGCGGCATCGAGGGAGAGGCGGCCCACACCTATTTTGGTGTGTTCGATCACCTCATTGTCTCGCAGAAGGAGGGCTTCGCTTTCAAGGAACGGAATCGTCGGCCCCCGCTGGACCGGGTCAACTGCCTTTTGTCGTTCATCTACACCCTCTTGATGCACGACGTGAGGTCTGCGCTGGAGTCCGTGGGGTTGGACCCGGCCGTGGGATTTTTGCACCGGGATCGGCCCGGAAGGCCGGGGCTGGCCCTTGACATGATGGAGGAATTCAGGCCTTTTCTGGCAGACCGCCTGGTCCTTTCGCTGATCAACCTGAACCAGGTTCAGGAAAAGGGCTTTACGCAGAGCGAGGCCGGGGCGGTTCTGATGGGCGACGAGGCCCGCAAGGCCGTGCTGGTGGCCTATCAGAAACGAAAGCAGGATGAAATTTATCACCCGTTTATCGAAGAGAAGGTCACCATTGGGCTCCTCTTTCACATCCAGGCCCTTCTCTTGGCTCGGTTCCTTCGGGGCGATCTGGACGGGTATCCTCCTTTTATCTGGAAATAGGGTGCCGATATGATGGTTGTTGTCAGTTATGATGTTTCCACGGTCGAACCTGAGGGGCAGCGTCGTCTGCGCAGGGTGGCCAAGGCGTGCAAGGATTTTGGACAACGGGTTCAGTTCTCCGTCTTCGAGTGCTCTGTAGATCCGGCTCAGTGGACGCGGCTGCGCCAGCGGTTGATCGACGAGATTGAACAGGAGGAGGACAGTCTCCGTTTTTACTTCCTCGGCGCCAATTGGCGGAACCGGGTGGAGCACATCGGCACGAAGAAGACGGATGATCCGGAAGGCCCGCTGATCGTCTGAAATGCGCGTGCGAACCTGATGTTCGCAAGTGGCCATTTGACTGTAACTCATCGGAACCAAAAAGAATTGGCGGCATTTCTGAATGATCGGTTCGCGCTGGATAATTTGCATGTGATTTCAATCGGTTGTTGGCTGGGGAAATCTACACCAAAGGGAGAGGAGAATTGAATTTGAGAGGTTCGCAAAACGGGCCTCCAATTGTTTTTGAAAGCAGCGTGTTACGGCGCTGCAGTCGCCCCCCGCGCGGGGGCGTGGATTGAAACAGTCACTATACTTTGTAGGCAAATCGGGTAAGCTAGTCGCCCCCCGCGCGGGGGCGTGGATTGAAACTATCCCCGGCATTTTTGGCCAGACGCTGGATGCTGTCGCCCCCCGCGCGGGGGCGTGGATTGAAACAAACGAAACACCTATCAGATCCGCCAGGGTTTCGTCGCCCCCCGCGCGGGGGCGTGGATTGAAACGATAGCAAACAAGGCGTTCGATAATATGCTGTCGCCCCCCGCGCGGGGGCGTGGATTGAAACCGGTTATGGTTGCCATTATTTCGCGCTCCTTGTGGTCGCCCCCCGCGCGGGGGCGTGGATTGAAACCCGCTTGCATCTATCGTCAGGGTCCCGATCGTGCCGTCGCCCCCCGCGCGGGGGCGTGGATTGAAACCAGAACGCCGAATAGGTAAGAGCCGAATGCTCATGTCGCCCCCCGCGCGGGGGCGTGGATTGAAACGATTGACCTGATATATGGCAGGAGAAAATAATACGGTCGCCCCCCGCGCGGGGGCGTGGATTGAAACGAATCCGGCCCCCGCCTCCAAACAAACGGGTCAAGTCGCCCCCCGCGCGGGGGCGTGGATTGAAACAGGAACAGGTTGTTCTTGTCACCCCTAGGCCCTGTCGCCCCCCGCGCGGGGGCGTGGATTGAAACGCATCCGGCATGGCCGCGATAAGGACCCGTTTTGGGTCGCCCCCCGCGCGGGGGCGTGGATTGAAACCGAGCCCTCCTGCCCGCTGCTTTATTGCCCTTGTCGTCGCCCCCCGCGCGG
>Ga0172371_10011684_pt1 | contig 11666 bp, 11 predicted proteins | sample Lak12m_FD_114543 | JGI IMG/M metagenome (GOLD analysis project Ga0172371, IMG submission 114543) | Freshwater microbial communities from Kabuno Bay, South-Kivu, Congo - kab_022012_12m | ecosystem: Environmental > Aquatic > Freshwater > Lake | place: Democratic Republic of the Congo: South-Kivu...
AGGATGCTGCTCGTCCATCGGTGTGTACTGCGGCTCGCCAAAGGTGGCGGCGGTCGACGAGAAGATGAACTTGTTCACCCCATGCGCACGCATCGCATCCAATAGGCCCAGCGTATAGGTGACATTGTTTCGGTAGTACTTGTCGGGGTGCTGCACCGACTCGCCTACCTGGATGAAAGAGGCGAAGTGCATGACCGCATCAAAACCACGCGACAGCACAGCCTCCAACACAGCACGGTCACCAAAGTTGCCCTGCACGAAATCGCCGCACAGTACCGCATCGCGGTGGCCACTGGAGAGGTCATCCAACGTCGTCACGACGCAGCCCAGCTGCCCCAACAGCTTCACCATGTGGGACCCGATATATCCAGCGCCGCCGACAACCAGCACCCGCAGCATTTTTGGTATTGGCGATATCACTCGAACATCTCCGCATCCTTCAATAGAACCGCCGCTGCATCTTTTGCCGCCAGCAACGGCTGACGAGCGGGTAGTTTGTCCAGCGGCCAGTCGATGTCTAGCGTTTGATCGCTCCAGAGAAGGCTCCGCTCGTGCTCTGGGTGCCAGTAGTCGGTTGTCTTGTACAAGAATTCGGCCGATTCGCTGGTGACCAGAAATCCGTGCGCAAATCCAGGCGGAATCCACATCTGACGCTTGTTTTCAGCTGAGATCTCTACGCCTACCCACCTCCCAAAATGTGGTGAGGAGCGGCGTAAGTCCACGGCCACGTCGAAGACCGAACCTTGTGTCACGCGTACCAACTTGCCTTGCGCATGCTGTATTTGGTAATGCAGGCCACGCAGCACGCCTTGATTGGATTTGCTATGGTTGTCCTGTACAAAACCAACGTCCAACCCAGTAGCATCCTGAAAGTCGCGTTGGTTGTAGCTTTCGAAGAAGAACCCTCGCGCATCGCCGAATACTTTGGGTTCTAGGACGAGGACTTCGGGCAAATTGGTCTTGATTACTGTATACGCCATGGTCGTTCTCAACCCACGTTACTTCAGCAAGCTCAGCAAGTACTGCCCGTAGCCGTTCTTCTTCAGAGGCTCGGCTAGTTTGAGCAAGTCCTCGGCACCAATCCAGCCCTGACGGAAGGCAATCTCCTCGGGACAGGCAACCTGAAGACCTTGCCGCTTTTGCAATGTGGCAATGAAGCTCGCGGCCTCCAGCAGACTGTCATGGGTGCCGGTGTCCAGCCACGCGTAGCCCCGGCCCATAATCTCCACGTTGAGCTGGCCTTGTTCCAGATAGCGCCGGTTTACATCGGTAATCTCCAGTTCCCCGCGCGCAGACGGCTGGATGCTGGCGGCTATGTCGCAAACCTGCTTGTCGTAGAAGTACAAACCGGTCACCGCATAGTTGCTCTTGGGCGCCTTAGGCTTTTCCTCGATGCTGATGGCGCGTTGCTGCGCATCAAATGCCACCACACCATAGCGTTCCGGGTCATGCACATGGTAGGCAAATACCGTCGCGCCACTCTGGCGCGCATCCGCGCTGTTCAATTGCCTGGCCAGGTCGTGACCGTAGAAGATGTTGTCGCCAAGCACCAGTGCGCTGGGGTGATTGGCCACAAAGTCACGCCCGATGATGAAGGCTTGCGCCAGTCCATCAGGGCTGGGCTGCACCGCGTACTGAATGTTCATGCCCCATTGACTGCCATCGCCAAGCAAATCAGAAAAGCGAGGGGTGTCCTGCGGCGTGCTTATCAGCAGCACATCGCGAATACCACTAAGCATCAAGGTACTAAGCGGGTAGTACACCATGGGCTTGTCATACACAGGCATGAGTTGCTTGCTCACGGCCTGGGTTACGGGGTACAACCGGGTCCCTGAACCTCCTGCCAGGATGATGCCTTTGCGTGTCATGCTGCTGCTCCCTCATATTGTTTGGTGACCCAATCCTTGTAGGCACCACTTTGGACGTGGGCCACCCATTCCGGATTGTCCAAGTACCACTGCACCGTCTTGCGAATACCCGTCTCGAAGGTCTCGGCTGGCTTCCACCCCAGTTCGCGCTCGATTTTCCGGGCGTCAATGGCGTAGCGCCGGTCGTGGCCGGGGCGGTCCGTGACGTAAGTGATCTGACTGACATAACTGCTCCCGTCGGCCTTGGGGCGCAACTCGTCAAGCAGCGCGCAGATGGTGTGCACGATCTCGATGTTGGGCTTTTCGTTCCAGCCACCGATGTTGTATGTCTCGCCAAGGCGGCCGGCTTCCAGCACACTACGAATCGCGCTGCAATGATCTTTCACGTACAGCCAGTCTCTGATTTGCTGCCCATCGCCGTACACTGGTAGGGGTTTGCCGGCCAGTGCGTTAACAAACATAAGCGGGATCAACTTCTCTGGAAAGTGGTAGGGGCCGTAGTTATTGGAGCAGTTGGTGGTCAACACAGGCAGCCCGTAGGTATGGTGCCAAGCGCGAACCAGGTGGTCGGAAGCTGCCTTGGATGCCGAGTACGGGCTGTTGGGCTCTACACGGTTGGTTTCAGCAAACGGCGGATCATTCTTGGCCAAGCTGCCATACACCTCATCGGTCGAGACGTGCAGAAAGCGAAAATCCGACTTTTCAGGCTCGGGCAACGACGACCAATAGGTCCGCACGGACTCCAGCAATCGGAAGGTGCCGACGATGTTGGTCTGGATAAAGTCCTCAGGGCCGTGGATGCTGCGGTCGACGTGGCTTTCGGCGGCGAAGTTGACGATGGCTCGTGGGCGATGTTCGGCCAGCAGACGGTCAACCAAATTGCGATCGCCCAAATCGCCTTGCACGAAGATATGGCGGGGGTCCCCTTGCAGACTGGCCAAATTCTCCAGGTTGCCGGCGTAGGTCAGCTTATCGAGGTTGACGACAGGCTCATCTGACTGAGCCAACCAATCGAGCACAAAATTGCTTCCGATGAAGCCGACGCCGCCTGTTACAAGCAAAGGACGCATTTCGCAATCTCCCAAAATCATAGTTTGAACAATTTTAATAACTTACTGTTAAAAATTATCTCATTAAATCTTGATTCAGCAGACCGTCTGGCATTAGCACCAAATAACTCAATAAAACATGGGTTATCAATAAAAAAAGCCATTTTTTCCGCAAGCTTCTCTGAGGAGAGGGGCTCAACGAGAAATCCATCAAATCCATCAATAACACTTTCCCGACAACCAACTGACATGGTAGTTATTACAGGCCTACCAAGCGCCATAGCTTCCTGAGTGCTCCTAGGAAAACCCTCCCTATAATATGATGGCAAAACAAAGACATGCGAATTAGAAATCCAATTCCACGGGTCGTGAACATGACCATAATGCTCAATCAATCCATTAGAAATAGCAGAATTCAGCTGATTCCGACTGATACAGTTTGGGTTATCATAATCAATACCACCAACCACAGTAAAAACAACATTTGGAAATCGCCGTTTTATCAAACCAGCAGCTTCGATATACTGAACAATCCCTTTCTCCACAAGCAATCGACCAACAAAAATAAAACGAATTGTACCAAAATCAGGAAAAGGCTTAGGCACAAGTCTCACTAAATCTACGCCGATTGGACCTAAAACCTCAAAGTTTTTTGCTCTAAAAAGCAAAAACTTGGATAAATCCAATGGATCATCAGAATTAAGAAAAAGGACCCGAGAATGGGCATGCAAAGATATGTTGTACAAAGTGATTTGGATAATTTTTACTAAAATACGATGCAATCTTGAAGACAAACTACCAATATTCAATCCAAAACCATATCCCAAACCTTCTATCAAACCAACCGAAACTTTGACTGGATAAAGTCTAGTAATTATGCCAGCCATAATTACCTGCTTCGTAAAATAAGAAAAAAGATAATCTGGAGAAATACTCCTAACGGTTTTAATTAACTTTAAAAAGTTCGATAGCTCGCGAAATGGATTCAACCCGCCACGTCTTCCAGTGTATGACACAGGAACAGCACCAACTGACTTTATAAGCAACCTGTCATCCTCAGTATAATCAAGAGAAAGAACATAGACATCAAAGCCATCCAAAACCATCTGAGATATAATACCAATTCTGAAGTTCTTGACTTCATTGAATGCCCCACCAAGAATTAGAATTTTTTTCATAACAATTAATTGATTGCCAAAAAAACAAGGGGACTATATAAGTGAAATCCAAGGATAGCCTGAATATCTGGAGGATATTGTTTGCATGTCACGCAACCCATTGAAATTTCGTAACCGAAATTTCTGCTGGGGTAATTGTTCAGACAATCCCTAAGAATGGCGGCGCTTGTCAAGGATATAATAGGACAATCCAATGAATGCAGCAATCATCAACCGATTGTCGGTTGACGGTGGTGATAATGTAAAATGAACAACCGGATATACAAGAAGAGCCATAACAGCAAGGGTTCGAGTTGAAGCATCGGTAGAATGCTTATTAACAATGAAGCTCATTAACCTAACAAATACAATTAACCAAATAAGAGCAACAAGCCCCCCCTCGTCCTTCCAAAGAGAAAGAATAAAATTATGTGGATCAACACCATAATCAGACTCGTACAATGATGTAACCCCAGTATCATCGATAACTTCAGATACACTAGAATCAAATGTAAGTCGTGGCCCCTTAAAAATATACTCTGGCGACATCGTCACGGCCCGAAATATCATCGAAGATCTTTCAATATTGCTTGCCGTAAAAAATGATTGGGGCATGAAATCAGCAATGAACAATGCAAATGCACTTACCATAACAGCTATGTAAATGAACATGATATGTGGAATAAGTCGAACCAGTCCTTTATTTACTACAGGTGGTAACGCGGCAATCGAAATGGCAATAAGACCAAACACAACCCCACTACGAAGACCGGAAGACAAACTCAATATAAGAAAAGCCAAAGTAAAAATAATAACTGAATATAATGCTTTAATACGCGGAAATATATATATTGTCAATAGCGCAAGTATCGGTAGTGGAAATGTTGCTGACTTGCCCTCACTTGTGCTAACCTGGAAAAGCACAACCGCAATTAAAATTAAGATGGAAAATTGCGGCCTCCGAACAGACAAAGCAGTAACCAAAACAAAAAGCACTACTTTAATAAATAGCCACCTCGACTCATTGTCATAGTTGACGAATCCCATAACAACAGTAAATAAGCAAGCAACGGCGAGGGCGAATGCTGTTCGCCCAATTACAAAATGACTTCCAGTCCTTAAAATAAAGTAGCCCAATCCGAGAGCAGCAGCAATAAATTCAATTATATTGAGGACTATCATCGGACCACACGCAGATCTCGATTCACAATTAACTCATCGAGGTGAGTAAAAATCCTATCAGCGACAACTTCCCATTTGTAATTCTGCATATACTGCGTAAGATTTGATGTATCGATGTTTGAATTAAGATATCGCGAAAGGCTTAAATAATGCTCAGATAGCGGCTCACTATTCTTGATAACATAAGCCCAGCGAGGCGCAATTTCGGCCAACGCTCCACCATCGGAGGTAATGATACGTCGCCCCCTTGAGGCAGCCTCCAAAATGGGAAGTCCAAAGCCCTCATACTTTGACATAAACACTAGAGCATCACAATTTCGGTAGTACATATCAAGCATTGCATCATCAACATTACCAACACATATTACCCCTTGATGCAAATGTTGCTCTAAGTCGAAATCAAATTTTCTTTTGTCACCAACTATGATTAGGTCCCCATCATAGTAATTATCATTGACCAATCCTTTATAAAGCTCCAATATTCTACTCAAATTCTTATGAGGTCTTCGGTCGCCAACATAAAGCAAAAAACGTCTACTTGGCGCTGATAACATCAGATCTGTATTATTGCTATAACTCTGATCAAGTTTTAATGTTAGTCCCTCATAAATTACCTTTGTCTTTTCATTGCAGAGAGGTGAAACGAGTCTTGCTATATCTTGTTTAGTCGTTTTGGAAACTGACAAAATGATTCGCGCTTTAAGACAGGAAGCCAGCGTAATAAAGTAAAATATTTTAGACTTTAACCAGTGCATCTTTGGAAAATAGTTATCAACGACCAACGGAAAAAGATCATGTATAACTATCATCGACATAGTCTTCAAGGCCAAGGGAAGGTCAAAGTGTGGATATATATAAATATCACCATCTAGCTTCTTAACAACGCCGCCAAACAATAAATAATTTCTCAGAGAGACACACTTCACATTGCTATAAACAATTGAGACATTATTAGACCGAATATCTAAGACAGCCCTAACATATCTGTTCTGAGGACATTTATCTGGAAATATGATCACAAAATCTACGCCATCATCGACCATAACGTGCTTTACTAGAGCAATAGCAAGCTCGCCAGTGAAGCGCCCCAAACCTGTGTAGATACCAGAGACAGGGCGCGCGTCAAATATTATTTTGGTCTTAGATTTAGTTTTGTCCATTATTCACACCATCAATGATGATTAATTTCAAGTGTTCTACCGCTTCTTCTTAACAAACCATTAATTATACCGAGAACAGCATACCGGGCTTGTGGCCCACTGTACTTGGGCAGTTTTATGACCAGACCAACTATGGAAAAAAAGAGATAGGAAATGACAAAAGGAACACCAAGAGAATAAGCAGTAAGGAGCTTGTTTCGATATAGATAGTATTCAAGTTGAGGGGGTCTACTTATTGGCTCATGCGAAAATCCTGTAGATGCTCCACACTTGTGCTCAACCAGTACATTGGTAATGATGGGCACCCTGTAAGGCTTTCCCCTCTTGATAACAATATTAATTTCTTCATAATATAAAAATAGATCCTCACGTATCCAGTCGGTTCTTTTAGTCAGATTCTTTGAAACTACCATAGATGCACCTACAGGATATGTCGCCCAACTTATATCATACTCAGAATTTATCGATTCAATGGGCATGCCTTCCATTAGATGATATGCTCGACCATTGAGAAAACTAAAATTACCGCCACAACTCTGAATTGTATTTCCATCCTGGTCAAGTAAAACTGTTCCGAGTAGTTCAAATTCTTGGTTGCTGTGCAGATATTTATTTAGATTAAAAAAGCTTTCGAATTTCAATCTTGTATCGCTATTGAGCATCCAATAATAGTCGATATCAGTGGTCAAAGCCTCCGCAAAAGTAACTCCTAATAGGTTGCCGCATGCATAACCCTCATTTGATTCGGCACCAATAAGATAAATAGTAGTTGATGCAAGCTTAAAACAATATGAGGATTTGATTCCGACAAATATCGTATCTACGGCGATGGTCTGCGAAATGGACGCGAGATAATGAATTATATTTTTTTCAGAATCGTCAGAAGAATTGTTATCAACAATGAAAATAAGCGATGGAATCTTGCTACCACTCAAAATAGATTTAACACACTCAATTGATTCTAGGTAAGTGTTATAGTTTAAAATTATGGGACAGATGTTCACTTAATTACCTTTCGGGCGGTAAGCGTAACAAACTCCGCTTTGGGCTTGTACGCGAAACCCAATAACTCAACAAGTGGTGTTATAACTGTAAACATAATCATCTTAGTCAAAGTCGCTGCTTTATTTTCCTTGGATACTTGAAGACTTTGCGCAAATACATCCGATACCACGCCCCCGCGATGCAATAACTTAACATCTTGAAATCCGCATCTTGTCAGCATATTGGTCAATGATTTGTCATTAAATATGAATAAGTGCCTTGGGGCTTCTATGCCGCGCCAATATTTACCAAATATAGTGTGGCCAATTGAATTGCAATTGGGGGTTTCTATCCAAAGGGTGCCATTATCCGAAAGTAGCCTATAGCACTCTTGCAGTAATAAGTTAGGATCTCTAACATGTTCAATAACATGACTCAAGGTTATATAGTTAAAGGTATTGTCGTTAACTACGGACAGTGCGTTAACATCACCTTGAATTACATGACATCCTTTTTTTCTCGCAGTATCAATTGCACCTTGATCAAGATCATACCCTACAGTCCGCCAGCCCAACTTTGATGCAAAAGACATAAATTTCCCGGATCCACATCCAAAGTCAAGTAAAGAATTATCGACTAAATGGCACTTTTCTATGTGTCTGCAGTCATGAGCATCAATTCCACTTTTGGCAAATGGAAGCGCTCGAATTGTGTAATACCCTAATGCAATTGATTTATCTATATGTATATCATATTTCCTTGCAAGATAGCCGTCTCTGCATCGCTTCAAAAAATCAAAAATTAAACTTTTTTTGGACTCAGGCTGATGCGTATAGTATGTAGCATAAGATTTGGAAAGTTGTTCATCGCTGATACTTGGGTTTTGAATCAATGTTGAACAGATCTCACATTGAGAGTACCCCCACGCACCCTTAAAATGAAAAAAATAGTCATTTACCTCTTCATGCACATAACGAACATGAACAACCGTATTGCATGATGGGCAACGAATTTGATGACGGTTCGCTTTCGAATTCATTTAAACACACCTTGACCTGATTTGTTCCAACATATCTCTAATTCGAGACCATGCAATTACCCCATTTTTGCCTGTTATAGCGTAAAAAAAGTCTCTTTTGCATAGAACAGTTCGATATAGAAATACAGTTTTAATTCGATTAAAATATGTCGCACTATCGACTTCCGACAACCATACAAGGAACTCAATCTTGGATTTGATCATTTTCTCAATATATTCAAGACCTTCATTGTCTCTGTATAATTGACATAACTCAATCCAAATTTTATAGTTTTCCGCCCTTATTTTTAGATTTGATAACAGCATGTCTGCATACTCTTGTTTATTTTTTGATCTCGTCGAATTCCAACTACTTATAGAATGAACATGTTTTCTATACTTGTATGTAATTTGAGATGAGCAGTATATTCCACCTAGTAGAAGGGCTCTAAAGGATAATTGATCATCTTCATTTGGGACTCGCTTTGATAGCTGCGGGAAATTGAAAAAAATTTCTCGTCTTAAGGCTGCACCAACAGGATTGTGGCCAGTAAATCCATTCTTAACTAACCTAGTAAAATCATTTATGACATATCCATCTGGTTCAATTTTTTTACCAATGATCACGCCAGATTCGTCTATAACAAGCCCACTTGTTGCGATCATTGAAATGTTTTGATTTTTTAGAAAAAGGTCTTCTGTGACCTGACAACGATTCGGGAGTGAAATATCATCTCCAGCCATTCCAATGATTACCTCAGCAGTCGTGTTGATTATTGCGTGCGCCAAATTTTCATTAATCCCCCGATTACTTGGGGAAAGCAAGAGGGTCCATCCGTTAAGGTTGTATTTTTCAACATATTCCCTTATCAGTGACTGGGTTCTGTCACTAGATCCATCGTCAGCAATAACAACCTCATCTGGTTCGCGAGATTGAGAACGTATGCCCTCAAGTGCCTCAACAACATAATCCTGCTGATTATATGTTATCAGCACAACAGCCATTGTAAGTCTATAGGAATCTGTCATATTTTAAGAATTTACGTAGAAGCACGACCGATGCCAATTGATGTAAATATGCACACTAAAGCCTTTTAAATGAAAGCCTGACTACGAATACTAGTATTGATAAATAAATTAAGTTATTAGCGGCGTATGCCATTGTCACGCCGAGCACGTCATGGTAATGAATGAGCTGATGTGAAAGAAGAATAAAAGTCAGTGTCACAAAAACCTCAACGATTAGAAACTGCTTCGTCAAAGCTTTACTAATTAGATAAAACGAGAATAGCCATGCTGTTACGCGTACTACATCGCCTATAAGCTGCCAAAAAAACAAATCCTTCATTGGCATGAAGGTGTCTGAAAAAAGTAGCGCGATGATGAAATCCCTCAAAAAATAAATGATTAGCGCAATTGTAATGGTTAAGGGTACAAGTAAAGTAAGGCCACGGGTTAACTCAGAGCGCAATTCCATTTTATCTGTTATTTCAGACAATCTTGGTAAATAATAGACCGATAATGGTGTCGTGATGAGCATTAAGTACATGTTACTGATTCTAGTCATTGCTTCCCAATAACCAGCAGAAGATAGACCTGCATTGCTAATAAGCATGTCCCTTACCACTATCATTGATAGTGGGCCCAAGACTGATGTCGCAACAGCCATGAGGCTGTACTGAGATAGCCTCAATATTGTGGCACTGCTGGGTCTGCCAACAAAATTGTCATACCTGAACCATATTTTCTTTCGTATCAAGAATATTGTCGCAATGAACGCAATTGACTGATTGATTGCTAAAGCGATAAGCGCACCTTCAAGCTCATAAAGCCGAGCAAGTATGCCAGTCACTATCAGTGCGACCAAGCTGTTGGCAATATTCGCAGCTACAAATAAACCTATCTCTTTGAGTCCATTAATTATTGATAGCAATAGTGTGTTAAAAACATAAAGAACCAAGCATACAGCCACCCATATTAATATATCTGCATATTCATCTGTTTTGAACAACTTCAACGACAATTCATTTCTAAATATAATGAGGAGCGTTGCAACTAACAAAGAAAATATAAAACCAAGAAAGCTTGCTGTAACCCAGATTTCTCGTAGTGTAGCTGTCTGACTGTTATATTCTGCCGTATACTTAGTGACACCTGTGCCTACTCCGGCACTCGCGATGGCAGTAATCGAAGTGATTGCATTTTGCAACTGACCTACAAGTCCGTAACCACTCGGACCAATTTCTAGCGCGAGTATTTTATTTAGTACGAGCATACTGAGCAGACGTATTCCGACTGCAATGGCATTAAGCAGGCTCGTTCGTATAAGTGTCATTAAGATTTAATAAGCTCAGTAAACCCAAGAATTTAGGGCTTGGATAGTCTTCAATACATCAGTATGACTTAATTGTGGTCCAATAGGCAGACTGAGAACTTCGCTAGCTAGTTGCTCCGCTAGTGGAAGACTTACATCCATCGCATAAGCCTTCTGTTGGTGAGGGGGGGTTGGGTAATGTATGAGTGTCGATACACCTGCATCTGTAAGGTGTTTTTGTAATGCCACCCGATGCTCGGTCCTAACAATAAACAGATGCCAAACTGGATCAGCATATTCTGCAACTCTAGGTAAAATAATCGCTGGATTGCTTATACCTGAAAGATAGTTATTAGCGATTTCCTTGCGTCGTGCATTCCAATCAACAAGCCTTGCAAGTTTTACGCGCAAAACTGCTGCTTGTATAGGATCAAGTCGGCTATTGAAGCCTTTCACATTATGTACATACTTTTCCTTAGATCCGTAATTGCGTAATTCTCGTATTTTCTCTGCCAAATCTGCACGCCGTGTGGTTACTGCTCCGCCATCTCCGAGTGCACCTAGATTTTTCCCTGGATAGAAACTCCATGCAGCAGCATCACCATGGCCACCAATTCTTTTACCCTTGTAACGAGCACCATGCGCTTGTGCTGCATCTTCTAAAACCCAAAGATTGTATTTCTGTGAGATTGATAATATGGGATCCAGATCAGCAGGATGTCCATATAAATGAACGGGAATAATAGCTTTTGTTTTTGGAGTAATAGCGTCTTCTAACCTAGCTGGGTCAAGGTTGTATGACAGCATATCCGGCTCGACTGGCACAGGGGTAGCACCACATTCGCTAACTGCAAGCCAAGTCGCAATGAAGGTATTCGATGGAACAATAACTTCATCACCTGGACCAACATCCATAGCTCGTAAAGCAAGATGA
>Ga0172371_10011688_pt1 | contig 11665 bp, 10 predicted proteins | sample Lak12m_FD_114543 | JGI IMG/M metagenome (GOLD analysis project Ga0172371, IMG submission 114543) | Freshwater microbial communities from Kabuno Bay, South-Kivu, Congo - kab_022012_12m | ecosystem: Environmental > Aquatic > Freshwater > Lake | place: Democratic Republic of the Congo: South-Kivu...
CAAGGATGGTAGCACAGCTGCTGCATGGCTGTCGTCAGCTCGTGCCGTGGGGTGTTCCATTAAGTTGGAGAACGAGCGCAACCCGTATCCGATGTTACAAGTGTCATCGGAGACTGCCCTGGTATTTTCCAGGGAGGAAGGAACGGACGACGTCAAGTCAGCACGGCGCTTATAACTTGGGTTACACACACCCTACAATGGCGAATAACAATGGGACGCAAGCCGGTAACGGCAAGCAAATCCCCAGTAAATTTCGCCTCAGTTCAGATTGAGGTCTGCAACCCGACCTCATGAAGTCGGAATCGATAGTAATCGCGGATCAGAAGGCCGCGGTGAATACGTTCTCGGGTCTTGTACACACCGCCCGTCAAGCCAACAAAGTTGGAGGCGGCCGAAGAGCCCTTCTTTAATGCAGGGAGCTAAGCCGAATTCAGCGATGGGGACTAAGTCGTAACAAGGTATCCCTAGCCGAAGCTGGGGATGGATCACCTCCTTTCTAATTAAAAAATCGAAGACAACAAAGCATACATGAATGAGCAATCATTCCACTATATGAAGAGTGTCGTTAGATTTTGACACGCATCTCTTGAGAGAGTGCGTATATATAAACTATTCTCGAGCAGAATAGTTCTCTCAAAAACCCTAGTTCCTGTCACCGTTTAGACCATCAAGTATATTTACTCGTTATCCCGCTTTGCACGCGGGATTTTTTGTGTATATGGGGTGTATAGTAGATGATATGACTTTACCGTTCTTAAAGAATTTTTTTGTTTTTTTACTTCAATGTTTGATTCTCATCGTTCTTCTATGTACTGTTGAAATAGTTGTGAGATTATTGACAGATAAAGGTGTTCTTTTCTATTATCAGCCGTTAATTCTCGTACAAGAGCATATAAATAAAGAAGAATTACGATTAGATTTTGTCTTTGCAGGTAATGAAGCTGATATTGAATATGATCCGCTTGTATTTTGGAAAGCTAAAAAAAATTGGGGAGTATTTAATGAACAAGGATTTCGACGTTCATTTTTTGAAAGCAATAGAAACGCTACAAATTCCGCATTCACCATTATGACATATGGTGATTCTAACACACTTGGTATTATCCCTGGGGCATATGTTGATATTCCTTGGCCTGACGTTTTGGCAGATTTATTTTTAATTCATGGAGAATCTGTACGTGTTATCAACATGGGAATGATGGGGTATTCATCCTATCAGGGATTACAGCGGTTTCGTCAAGACGTTGAAATATACCGTCCGTCGATAGTAATTGTGTCGTTTGGTTGGAATGATGCTGCTCCAGCAATGGGTATACCGGATAAACAATTTTCTTCATTTCTTTCGAATTTTTTTTCGCCTTTAGTGAAAATTCGGACATTTCAGGTTATAAAATACTATTCAGATGTAATGAAGAGTATGTTTTTGCCAAAGGCTTTATCGAATGATATGAGAGTTTCGTATGAAGATTACGAAGAAAATTTAATTCAGTTTGTTGCTCTTGCAAAAGAGCGTGGTATAACAATTATATTATTAACTCGTCCACACACAGAGTTTTCAGACGCTAATAGTACAAACTGGAGAAAATATGTGCCGAGATACAATCAAATCGTACGATCTGTTGCAACAACATATCATGTTCCGCTACTTGATTGGGAAAAATTATATTCGGGAGAATTCCTAAATGAATTAGTAGATGAATGTCATTTGTCACCACTGGGCCATGAACATGCTGGAAATTCGATATATGAGTTTATTAAAACACTTAAGTGATTATTGACTTATATTTTTTGTTATAGATGAGTTGAAGTTGACCAAGCAGTGTGTGGATCTAGCGTAAAAGGATAAAAGGTAACATACATAATTGGACTGATAGGGGATGCGTTATTTTTTTTGTTTATCCAGTCAACAAGATCAACTAAATCATTGTTTGCACTTCTATATCTGAACATTGAATTATATAACCCAAAACGTACAAGCATTTCTTGTTCTTTGTAAGACTCTTGTAAGGCTATTGCTTGATTAAGAAACCTAGTTGGTTGGATAACAACGATGCTTATCAAAATACATATTGAAGCGGCTAATTTTATTTCAAACCGCTTAATTAAAGAAATTTCTTTTATTATATACAACACCGAACATGCGTAGGCAGGGAATATATAATATTGTTCCCTTCGTTCAAAAAAAATAAATGGAAGAAATAATAGTATACTTTCGATATATATATAAGAAGTATTAAGGATAGTAGATAACGATTTTTTTGTAAAAAATTTGTGTAAAATAAATATAAAATTACCTATTGTGGTTATAAATAACATAGGTGTCTCGTAAAACCAATAGGTTGTTTGTTCAATTATGTGTGAAATAGTAAATGAGAATTGGATTTCATAGTTTTCAGGATTTATTTTAAATATATTTATTGCGTTCTGTACTATCAAAAAATTTATACAGAGGAGCATAAACATAATAATACTCATGGTATGATTTTTTTTGATGATATACAGCAATGTAAAGACTGGTAACACAAACAAAGATGTTTCCTTGGTGGAAATCATAAGAAGCATCATAAATATTACTAGTGTGTGTTTTTTCTCAGCATATGCATAAAAACTGATCATGAGAAGACAGGTGAACAGTGTTTCTACTGCACCTAATCTCCAAAATGTCGCTACAGTAATATTGCTTAAAAGTAATAATATCGGAATCAACACAAGTTCCACAGAATGTAACTGAAGTTTGCATATTTTTATTTGAAAAAAAACGATTAATCCAAATAAGATTGAGTAAACAATAAAATAACGTTGTATTTGATAAGAACATATTGTGTTTATGCCAATTACAAACGTATTCCACAACGGTTTATATCGCGCAGTAAAATTTGTAAAATAATAACTTATTGTTTCAGGTGAGCTGTTGTATACATCAGTAAGGGTGTCTATATTAGGTTCTGTATGTATGAATTGAGGAAAAAGGAGAATTATTCCCATCGCAACAGAAAAGAGCATTAATAGTGTGTTTATCTTAATAAGTGTAAAAGTATTATTCATCTGTATGTTTGAAATTTATAATATGCGAATATTTGTTAAAACACCAAAAATTATATTCACCGTCCATTGTATTTCGTGAAACGAACGAATGGTGTGCACAATATCAACAATTTTTGAGAATCTGAAATAGAATTTTTTGAACGCACGTGACATTGCATAAGAGACGAGATTTTGATTTACTGACCCCAAAGTGAAATATAATTTGTCTGTAATAAATCCAGTTGGTAAGCCGTGTTCGATAGGCTGGAGGAATGTTCCATTTTTTTGAATCATTTCGTATACCACAGTTTGTGGTAATGGGACAAGCGCTGAAAAGTTTGCAATATGTGGATTAGCGCGTATAGCAAATGTGATTGTTTTTTCAATGGTTTTTTTTGTTTCGCCCGGCAAACCGAATATAAACGTGCACGCAGTGATAATATCTTGTCTTCGAAATTGCTTAATTGCCCATACTACTTTTGGAAGCGACAAGGATTTTTTTATAGTTTTCTGTATATTTAAATCTGCTGACTCTACACCAATCGTTGCTTTATATACTCCTGCTTGTTTCATTTTTTGAATAAGCCTTGGTGTAAGTCGATCGGCTCGTACGCCGTTTTGAAGATTAATAAGAATGTTATATTTATTCTTAATAATACCGTCAAAAATAGCTTCAGCTCTTTCGACCAGTAGGGTAAAATTATCATCTAAAATATCTAACTGTTTAATGTTATATTGAGTAACTAATATATCAATTTCTTTTAATACATTATCAACACTTCTCGGTCGAAATTGTTTTCCGAAAATATTTGCATTGCAATAAATACATTGATAAGGACATCCTCGACTAGAAAGTATGACACCTATTGGTGTTTTTCTGTTTCTTGATTTATATACGGATAGTGGTGGAAGTAAATGATATGCTGGGAATGGAATGGTATTGATGTCTTGAATTAATGGCCGCTGATTTGTGTGTATATATTTTTCCCCATTTTTGTATGAAATACCAAGTATTGACGAAAGAGGAGTGCGTTTAAAAATTAGTTCTTTGATAGTTTCTTCTGCTTCTCCTCGAACAACAAGATATCCTTGTGTTTGTTCTAGAATATATTCAGGATATGCCGTTGCGTATGGACCGCCAAAAATGAGTGGGATTGTTGGAAATTGCGTTTGTATTTTTTTTCCAGTTTGAATCGCTGATTGGGCTGTGACGATGTTACTGGTAATACCAATACAGTCTGGTGCAAATGCTTTAATTGTTGCAATGCAGGATTCTATAGATAGTTTTAGCGCTGCAGCATCGATAATTTTGCAGTGTACACCGCATTGTTCTGCACAAGCTGCGACATAGGAAAGTCCAATGGGTGGATATATCGTTGATTCATTGGTGCCTTGTGCATACCATGCATAGGGATTAATAAGAAGGAGTCGTTGTATGCGAGGAAAGACAGTATTTTTCATACAACAGAAGAAACAATATTACCAAGAATGCTTTGATATGCTTCACAAGGCGTCCAACAGTTTTGGCATTTTTTCTGAGCGATGAGGGTTCTTATTCGTTTGGTTTTTTTTGTGTTCCAAAGAGCGTGAAGGTCATAATTAATATCTTGAAGATTGGCAAGAGGCATATTCCACATGGAACATGGATAGACCATGCCGTATGGGTTAAGAAATACAGAACTGGAAAGTGCAAGACATGGCAGAGGTGTTGTTTTTGTTGTGAGATATTGTTTTATGCGGCGTTGATAAAGATGCTCTATAAAAGATATTTTAGTTAACCCAACATCCTTTTTCTTATTGTACGCATCAAGATACTTGATTGTTTTTATATGAATGTTTCCATCTTTTGCAGAGTTTCCATAATAATGAGATGAGTGATGCGCAATGTTAAAGTGAATGTCAGATCGTTTAAGTGTGGGGATAGCAGTTTTTAGTTCTTCGTATGTTTGTTCGATGAGTCCATTATTATAGTGAGAAAGAGTCATACCGAAATAGGTATCAAAATGACTGGATCGTAACTTTTTTAATTCTGTATAGGTTTTAACTGCCTTTTCCCAGTTTCCTTTTATTCCACGAAGCGTATCATGTGTTTTTTGTGGACCGTCAAGAGAGATAGACACAATAAAATGGGGTGGATTAAGGAGTAAAATTTTTTGTACTTGTTCCACAATGCGTTTTGTCATAATGCCGTTAGTAGGAAAGTTTAGAAAGTACAAATTTTTTTGTGTATCAAGTATTATTTTTATGATTTCAACAAGATCAGATCGTAAAAACACTTCTCCTCCTGTCAAATTTACCCAGCGAAAGTATGGATTAGCAGTAAAAAATTTTCTGATTTCATCGAGTGTCATTTCAGGGAGATGAGGTTTTTTCCAGATGCTACAAATGGTACATCGTGAGTTACACCTATAAGTTATTGCAAACGTTAATTTATATGGGTAAGGAAGTCGTTGAAAATTTGATTGGAGAATGGGTAGTACACTAGCGAGCAATCGTTGCATATCTTATTTATTGTACTGCAATTTCGTATAGATCGTGATAGTTATTTCTATTCCATGGATTTTTAATTCTTTGAATAGGTGCACCCCGTATAGCGTTTATATCGTTTACATCCCCCATATAACTTGGTTGAATAAAAATAATTGGAGAAGCTTTATTTTCTTTTGCATAAGTAAACATGCGCTGCATTTCTTCCTTTTCATCGTTTATTTGGTTAAAGAAGAAGCATTCGTATTTGTATGAGCCTGGGGTTTTTCCAAAATCAGTATCACTCCATGCATACACTTCAGGATAGGTTACGATGAGGGGATGTTGGTATTGTTTGTAGACATACTGGAATGTTTTTGTATAAAGAAATGTTGTTTGAATAATACGCAAATCGCCTTCTCCCCAGCCATCAGATACTTTGAAAAAAAAGAGATGGATATGTATTCCGATGAATAAGATAGATGTAAGGAGTATAAATAATCGAAAAAACTTTTTGGAATACGCGTAGAATAATACAGCACAAATGCTCACAAAAACATATGGAAAATAGGGAAGTACGTATCTCGGGTTAAAAGCACTTATAGAGAAAAATATTCCGTAAAATAAGAAAATCGCTAAGAAATATATAATGACACTCCATTGCCTTGTAGTCATTTTTGAACGCTTGAAAAGCGTCACACTGAATGCTAGCCATATCCACCACATGCCATTTTTTAAAAAAAGATATGTGAGAATTTCTTGAATAGGCGCTCCATAAAAGCGATGTAAATATGCTCTGTTTTGGTTTATCGGATCTAGGTATATACCGAGTGTTTGTTTGTTTATATACATCCATAATGGAAATAATATAAGTGGAAAAAGAAGGTGAATTTGTTTTGTCATTACTTTGAAAAGTGATACATGAGATTTTTGAAATGTATATATGACGGAATATATATACAACGACACTGGAATAGCAAGAAGAGGTTCTTTTGTTAAGACAAGAAGAGAGCATGCAATTCCATATCCGAGCCAATTGGATGAAAAGAAATAATAGAAGGTAGCAAGAATGACAGTTGTTACAATAACGGCATCGTTATACACAACGCTTTGTGCAGTAAAAAGGGGAAATAAGGAAAATAATAAGGCTGAACAAAAACCTACAGCGGGGGTAAATATACGTTTTCCAATAAGATAAAAATACCATAATGTTAAAGATGAAATGATATACATTGATATATTTCCTATGATAATTGATGGGTGAAACATTGAGAAAATAATGGCCATTATTTCCCCAATGACAGGTGGTTTGTACGAGATTGTAAAGACAAACGGATTAAGGTTGTTTTTTATAATATTTAACACTGTCGTGTAGTATACGTTTCCATCGTTAAACGGAATCATGGTCCGAAGAGGAAGTTTTAAGAAAACAGATATAATACATAGAAAAATTGTTGCCTTTTTATACGTTTGTGTACAAATATATTTTTTAAATGGTGTAGTTGTAAATAACATAATTATCTCTATGCTATAGTATAGAAAATATATAGGTAAAAGAATATATGCAACACTACATGTCAAATCAGCGGAAACGATTTTTAGAAGAACAAAAGTCATTATATTGGATTATTATGTTGGGGAAAATAAGTGCCGTATTTTTCTGTATAGTATTCCTTTTTTTTATTATTAATTTTATTTTTACCACATATCTTAATATTCATGCGTTAGTAAGAAAACAATTTCCTACGGATTTATATAACGCTCCATATCCATATTTAATGTTTAAAGGATTACCATATTTGGGGGATCATAATGAAGGTGGATACCGCGGATTATATCCGTCTAAACATAAGCCGACACAAGAATATCGAATACTTGTTCTTGGAGGATTAAATGTATATGGTGGTGAACCATCAGTGGTTGAATTACTAAACGAAGAATTTCAGAAACATGGGTATACAAATGTACGTGTTTTTAATTTGGGTGTTATGTCAACAAACTCTTCGCAAGAACTTGCAACGATAGTTATGGAGGTGCGTTCGCTTAATCCAGACCTTATCATTCAGTATGATGGGGTAGCTGATATATATTATCCATTATATTATGATCCACGACCAGGTTATCCGTACGATTTTTTGGTTTACGAAGCAAGTCCTTTGTTATACCCAAAAAATCTTTCTGCTCTAAAGTTCTTTTTATATAAAAATTCTATTGTTCAATTTTTAGGGGAATTATTGTATCCTCATTTTTTTATCCATCAGTTTTTACCACTGGATCAACTTCGTCAGGAAGTAAAATACGGAACAGAGGAATGGAGAAAAAAGATCGCTGATGCATATGTTATAAATATTCGGAAAGCATATAAAATAAGTAAGGCTTTTGGAAGTGAGTATATGGTGGTATTCGAACCAACAGTATATGAAAAGAAGATGTTAACAGATGAAGAAAAAACAATGGTTCTTTCGTCGGAAGTTATACACTTTACTACAATTAAGAACTATATTTTATCTGCAATGAATACTGATCAAAATGTGCATATTCCGTTTGTTGATATGATGTCACATCTGTCGTCTCTACACGACACCGTGTTTGTCGATGTAATGCGTATCAAACAAAACAAACAGCTGTTCATAGCGCAAATTATCTATCAGTCTATTACAGAAGAATTTTATATTCCCTTTCCTTAAGCATTGGCCTAATAGCAAGAAAATATGAACCAAAGAACGAATAATAATCACAATATACATCCTCGGTACAAAAATCTTTGGATAGTGAGTTATTACAGTATGTGTTGTTTTGTGTGCCTATTATTATTTGAAGTCATATTTAGAATATTTTCATCAAAAAACTCGATTCAAAATCAGTATGATTACAGAAGGCCATTTCCCTATGTGATGTTTAAAGGACCTATTACAGATCCAAATTCAAATAGTGCTGGGTATGTGGATGCATATCCTTCAAAAGAAAAATCCCAGGAAGAATATCGAATAGTTATGCTTGGAGGATCTACCGTCGTATTAGGTAATCCTTCTATTCCTACATTATTAACTGAAGAATTTCATAGCAATGGTTATTTGAATGTTAATGTGTATAATTTTGGTGTTACGTCTGCGGTTTCTTCACAAGAGTTGATGACTATTGTTACAGAGGTGATAGATCTAAGTCCAGATCTTATTATCCAATATGACGGAGTGAACGATATATATCATCCTTTGTATTATGATCCGCGACCCGGATACACATATGATTTTATGGCGTATGAAACAAGTCCTCTTCTTTATCCAAAAAGTTTTTCTGCTTTAAAATACGTGATATATAAAAGTTACGTCATACGTTTTATCGCTGAACGGTTATTTCCTTCTCAATATATGAATCAATTTCTTCCTTTACAAAAACTTCGAAAAGAAGTGAATTATGGAACGGATGTATGGAGAAAACAAATAGTTAATACGTATACTGCTAATATACAGACAGCAAACATTATTTCACAAGCATTCGGTAGTGAATATATTGCGATATTGCAGCCGAATATTTACACCAAAAAAATACTTTCATCAACAGAAACGCAGTTAATCAGTCAAGATGATGTTTCGTATTTTACAAAAGCACAACAGGAAATTGTAGAAAACATGATACAGTCAGAATACAAAAATATCCATTTTTTTGATTTAACTACAATTTTCGATTCAATTGATGAAACAGTGTATATCGATGCAATGCATATTCTTCAAAATAAACAATCGATTATCGCAAAGGCAATATATGACTATATAATAACAGTACTTCAGGTACCAAAGTAGCTTTATTTAATTGTGATTGTGGAGACATCTTGGTAAAAGTCTTTAAGTGGCGTTTTAACCCTTATTTCTGTGTCAAACGCCATTGGCTCTGGCATTGTCTTACATCCTTGATTTTGATTAGGATGAACGAAAACAATTCCTACATGGTGTGATTCTATCATCACGTTTTTTATGTAGGCAACTTGTTCTTGCACGTTGTATTCCTCGTTACAATCCCAATACTCGCTTTCGGGAATATCATTATGATGATACTTACCAGTATTTGGATCAAAAACAGGATAATAAGGTTGGGTTGTCACATATAAATAATTTGGAAAACGATTCCACAAATAGGCGATGACTTTTTGATGAAGTTGTTCGGCAGGAATAACAGATAGTCCGTCAGCAGCAAACCATCTGTCTGGTTTTCCATTGACGAATTGGTATATATTAGAAATTATTAATATTAACACCATTCCACCGATGCAGATGTACTGCATGATACGTTTGTGAATAAAACTGTCAATGTAATTTGAAAAAATTATATAAAGAAGCGGATATAAAGGAATAAGATAACGAGGAACATAAGCAGGATAATGGAATAATAGATACAGACATGTTATTCCAATCCAACTTACTATAATAGTGGTTGATTTAATATGTTTTTTTTTGCGCATTCTATATAATCCGACAGCAATAGTAGGTATGACAATAAACATTGCATTATGCGTGATAAAATCGTTAAGTGAGAACATAAGTTCCTGCAAGCGAAAAGGTTGTGTAAAAATCTTGATATTTGTAGACCACAAGAACCATCCAAACGTTATTTTATTTCCAACCATCCACCCAGCAAAAATAAGTAAAGGAAGTATATATGGTACACTTTGTTTAAGACGAACAGATATTGTCTTCCCCTTTAATTGAAAATATGACAAGGTAAAAAAAACAAATGGCATCAATACATAGGGCTCTTTTGTTAATACGAGAAGCGTTGACGCAATACAATGAAAAACTGTTTTCTTTTTGAGGTAAAAATACCACGAAAAAATCATGAATGTGCCAGTAAATACCGCGTCAGTATAAGAAAAAGACTCAACTAAAAAAAGCGGACTGCATGCTAATAAAATAGTTGCATATAGTCCAACCCTCTTGTTTCGTAAAGTTTCTCCAAGCATATACGTTCCGACTAATACTAATAACGAAAACAAATAAACAACACAATTCATTACGATCGCGTATGGTCCAAAAAGTTTAAATAGCGACGCGACAAGTAAAAATTGAACAGGTGGTTTATATGAATAAAAAAATGAAAATGGATTTAAATTATTAAGATACATGGCAATTGCACCACCTGCATACGTAGCAGTATCCTCAGCAGGATATAAGGTAAGAAATGGAATATGTGAGACAATATATAGTATTAAGACTATATATAATGGTAGTAGCTGTTTTTGTAATAAATGTTTCATTGATGTACTGATTGGTACAATCGGAAACAATTGACAACAAGGTTGACGAGATATCGTGTACACATAGAAGACAGGCGTATTTTAGATCGTCCGAATTTTCGTGCATATTCATGACTAGAAATTTCACAAACACGATAATTTAATCCTAATATTTTTATTACCATGTCTTGTTCTATGGCAAATGAATTTTCTGTAAGAGATAAATCTTTGGCTATTGTTTTTTTAATAGCACGGAATCCGTTTTGAGAATCAGTAATGTGAGAATGAAATCGCCAATTGATGCATTGGGTTATAATAGCGCTTCCAATCATACGGATGGTTTTTTCTAATGTTCCATGCAACTCATCACTGCCACCACGACCTCGTGAGGCTATAACGAGATCTGCTTTATTTGTAATAATGGGTTGAATAAGTTTTGGAATATCAGATGCTTTATGTGATCCGTCTGCATCCATGAACACAATGATCTCTCCCGATGCCCTTTGTATGCCAAGTTGTACACCTGCCCCTTTTCCTTTGCCGTTGTCTTCAAATACTTTTGCTCCTGCGTTTTTTGCAACAGATCGAGATCCGTCAGTGGAATGACCATCAATGACTATAATTTCGTTAACGTAGGGTTTTGCTTTTTGGATGACAGCAGCTAGAGATGGTGCTTCGTTTTTACAACAGATGACAAGCGTGGTCTTCATTGATTCTATGTATCAACATTTTATAGTACCGCATAGAAAACTTCCATAGTGAGATGATACAATAGGGAAGTTACGTATGGCGCGTTGGCGAAGAGGTAACGCGGGAGTCTGCAAAACTTCTATGCGCCGGTTCGATTCCCTTCCGCGCCTCAATTTTTGTGTTAAAATACACAATGTTATACAAATTCGTGTAACAATTATTTGTATATTTGCCATTTGTAGATTTGTTCATTTATTA
>Ga0172371_10011689_pt1 | contig 11664 bp, 11 predicted proteins | sample Lak12m_FD_114543 | JGI IMG/M metagenome (GOLD analysis project Ga0172371, IMG submission 114543) | Freshwater microbial communities from Kabuno Bay, South-Kivu, Congo - kab_022012_12m | ecosystem: Environmental > Aquatic > Freshwater > Lake | place: Democratic Republic of the Congo: South-Kivu...
ATTTATAAATTTAATATTTTTGAATTTCTTTGCTAAATCTTTACATACAATGTAGCTGTTATCTTTACTGCCGTCATTTACAAGGATAACTTCATAGCTGATATAACCTCTTAGGGCTTCCTCTAATTTAATCACTGTAGTATTTATTATTTCCCCTGAATTATAGACAGGTATTATTATACTTAATGATTCTTTTTGCATTTTATTAAACTAAATAGTTTTATTTATAGGTTGTAATATAAAAAAATATCTTTAAAGTTTATTATAATGTTAAATAAAAGTTATGTAAAAATAATTTAACCATTAAGTTATTATGTCTAAAGATAAAAAAATTTTAATTTTGGGTGCAGGTATTTATCAGGTGCCATTGATAAAAACTGCAAAAAAAATGGGACTGTTTACAGTGGTTGCCAGCTGGAAAGGAAATTATCCGGGTTTTAAAGTTGCAGATAAGATATATTATGAAGATACAAAAAATATCAAGGGTATCCTGGAAATTGCCAAAAGTGAAAATATAGCCGGAATTTGCACTTCAGGTACGGATGTGGCCACCCCCTCAATTGGAAAAGTATCAGATGAATTAAATTTAAATGGAATTTCTTATGAGTCTTCAATATTGAGTACAAATAAGCTGGAAATGAAAAAAGCTTTTGAAGAATTCGGAGTGAGAACCCCGTTATACAGGAAAGTATCGACAATAAAAGAAGCTATAAATGCATATGATGAAATAAAAAAACCTGTAATTTTTAAAGCAGTGGACAGCTCTGGCAGCAGAGGTATTGTAAAAGTGGATGACAAAGGAAAGATATCATATGCATATAATCAAATAAAAAATAATACAAATAAAGACTATTTTATCATTGAACAATATATTTCAGGTATTGAATCAGGGGCACAAGGTTTTGTACGTAATAATAATTTTGAATTTATTATGCCTCATGGTGACATAGTTACCTTTAGAGATACAGCTTTTCCTATAATTCATTTTGTCCCATATAAAATAAACAAAGAAATTCTTGCTGATCTTAAAGAACAGTTAATTAAAGGCATTAAAGCTCTAAAAATCAATAACAGTGCGATAAACGCTGATTTTATAATTAGTAATAATAAAATATATGTTTTAGAAATTGGAGCAAGATCCGGCGGGAATTGCTTATCGGAACTGGTTTCAATATATTACGGTTTTAACTATTACGAACAAATAATAAATTCTGCACTTGGAACCGGACCAAATTTTAATTTCACTTCCCTGCAGCCTGCCGCAAGTATGACATTGATTTCGGAGATTGACGGGACAATAAAAAAAATAAGAAACAAGAACACTTATAATGAAAATATTATTGATATTATATTTGATTATAACAAAGGTGAAAGAATCAAAAAATTTTTAGTGGGATGTGACAGGATAGGTCATATCATTGTAAAACATGATACTGTTGAAAAAGCTCTCTCTTTTTTAGATGAAGTCAGAAGCAATATTGAAATAGTTATCGATCCTGTCTGATTATCGCTTATTTTTTAACCAAATGTGATAAACATTATTTACTAGAAATATCTTATAGCCCAGGCTCATATGAAAATTTATGGAATTCAAATTTTTTAATGATACTTTTGTTGAAATTTCTTTTATATCATTATCCTTGCAATAGTTTAGAAATTTACTGAATAATTTTTTACCGACACCTTTTTCCCTGCATTCTTCTTTAACAGTTATCAATATTTCCTTTCCGAGGGTACAACCGGGACAAATACCTGAATTCCCCACTACAATCAATCCGAGGACCTTATTGGCAGCATCCATCTCTAAAATAATACCTTCGCCAAATGTTTTACTGAGACTGTTGTCTATTATTCTTCTATACAAATCTTTGACAATTTTTAACTCAATGTTTTTATCATAATTAAATCTTGAGTAAACAGCTACCTCGTCCGAGAGTACGTACAATTCTTCCAATGAGGTAAAACTATTTAAATTATTCTTAGTGACAATAGTGTGGTCCATCTTAGCTGTTTCCCGGGGTATTTTCATTTTTAAATTAAGCTGGGTGTCTACAAACTGACAATCAAACTCATTCATGTTTATTTGTTCAGATAATAAAGCATCGCAAAAAAAATAAATGAGATCATAATCAGATTTCTTTATCAGGCACTTGACTGCTTCAAAATCTCCGGCACAGTCAGGGGTAATCACATATTTTCCTATTTTCAAGCCAAAAAAACCGGAATCATACGGCAAAAATTCCAATTGATTATTCTTATTTTCTGTTTTTTCCAGGTCTTTTAATTCCATTTTAAAACATGTGTAAAAATACTTTTCTAATAGTCTGCAAAAACAAGAGGCACTCTAAATTAAAGGTGGATCAATATCATGTTTAAGAAATTATATAAGTTAATAACATATTTTAAAAGATAATGGCCAATAAAATCAGAAAAATATACCACTTGAATATAATAATTATTTATCTTTAATAACATTACGGGTAGAATAATGATAATAAAATATGAATAATGTCCAATAATTCTGCAACAGATTATCAATGATCGAAAAACTTAAAAAACTAGAGATCCTTAGGGATAAAAAAACAATACTCCTCTATATAATTTTCAGTATCGGACTGATCATATTAATCAGGGAATATATCGGCGGCAGGTCGCTCTGGGTAGATGAGGCGATGCTTGCATTAAATATAAAAAAATCTTTCGGGGAACTGCTGCTGACGCTTGAAAACCATCAGGCAGCTCCGATACTTTTTTTATATCTAAGTAAAATATTTACGATTATTTTTGGTCTTTCCGATTATTCATTAAGGATAACACCTCTTTTATCAGGAATTGGATCTCTTATTTTATTTTTAATTACTATAAAAAAAATATTTGATCCAAACGGAAGGATACTTGCTCTCTCGTTATTTATAGTCACAGACAGACTGATATATTATATTAATGAATTTAAACAGTACTCGACTGAAGTATTCTTTGCAGTTTTATTTTTCTATTTTCTGGTAATCTTAAACGAGAAATCCAAAATCAGCTTAAAAATCATCTTGATAATCGGTTTTACGGGAATTATTTCAGTATGGTTTTCTTTCAGTGCAATTATTGTGATCCTTGCTTTTATACCTTTGCTTTTATACAGGGTAATAAAACAAAAACAATTATCAATCATAACATCCTCCTCAACTTTTTCGGCAATCTGGATTTTAAATATAGCAGTGGAGTATTTTTTAATTTACCAAAAAAATCCAAATTTTAAATTCCAGCCCCTTCTTGAGTACTGGACCGGCAGTTTTATGCCGTTTCCGCCAAAAAGCCTTGGAGATATCTTATGGATCCCCAAAAATCTGAAAGATTTTTTCATATATATGACAAACAGCAATTTTTTATTTGCAAGAGAATACCCTTTAATCAAAGAAATTTTTGCATATGTTTTTATGGGACTGTTTCTCTATGGTATTGTATATGTTCTGAAATTTAAAAAAAATCAGACTTATGCGGTACTGTTTACGATATTTTTATTTACTGTTTCAATTGCAGCATCTGCCGTGAAGAAATATCCATTCGGGGACAGACTGGCGCTTTTTATGATTCCGGCTGTGTTAATTATCTGTACATACGGGTTAACTGAGCTTATAAGGCAGATGAGTAAAGCAAATAAGATTATACCGGTAATATTTCTTATACTGATTTTTTTTCTGCCGGTGCTTCCAAGGATCTATCACCTTGCAGAACCAACATATAAAAGCGAGATAAAATCGGTCATAAATTATTATAAGTCGAACAGGAAAACCGGTGATAAGATATTTGTTAAAAATCATCAGGTGTACTATCTGCCGCAATGGGAGTTTTATGCTGATAAACCTTTTGATTTTACAGATCTGGAAGCAGACTATACGACGGTTAAAACTGCGGAAGACTTGCAGCAGGAGCTTTATGGCAACAGCAGAGTCTGGGCCATAGGTGACATGGGACCTGCAAAAAATAAATACAAATTACTGGAAACTTTTAAACCCATAACACTTGCTTCAAGATGGCCCTTTAATTTTTTAAAGAAAAAAATAGAATACCTGAATCATCCTAATGCAGTCATTTATCTCTATGATTGCCAGTATACCAATCTTGAAAGACTGATTATGAGATTTTACACAAATGGTCTGGGACGCTTGCCTGAAACTGAAGAATTAAAAAACTGGGCAGATAGTTTAAAAACCGGGGAAAAGAAGATTGCCGATGCGGCCTGGTTTTTTTTACATAACGAGTATTTCCTTGAGAATATCAAATCAGACGAATCCTTTATTAAGGCTGCCTATTTGATATTGCTGGACAGGGATCCCGATGAGGCAGGCTTGCATTACTGGATGGAACAACTTAAAGATAATCAAGACAGAGATTATATTATTAATGGACTTATGAACTCCGATGAATTTAAAAATACCGGTATAAAAAATTATGAACTGCCCCAATAATGGAAAATTTTCTTATGCAGAGCTTATTAAAAAAAAGTTTTTATGTTATATTTTTAAAAGCCCCTAAAAATAAAAAAGGACCAGGATGATAGAATATATAAAGAATAATGATGAAATAATTGCCATAATAATTTACAGTTTGTTTAATAAACAAGGTGTTCATTTTTTTACTCCTGATGATTTTTCTCAACAGCTGGCATTCATGTCTCATCCTGCAGGAAAGACCATTGAACCCCATGTCCATAATCTGGCAGCAAGAGAGATACAGTATACAAAGGAAGTCTTATTTATAAGAAAAGGCAAACTGAGAGTCGATTTTTATACGGAAGAAAAGAATTATATTGAAAGCAAGATTCTTGAGGCAGGAGATGTTCTTCTTCTTTCGTCAGGGGGACATGGTTTTGAAGTTCTGGAGGAAATAGAGATGTTTGAAGTCAAACAGGGCCCTTATACAGGAGATAAAGACAAAACGAGATTTGAGGGAATTGATAATAAGAAAATCATAATAAAAGACAAATAATAAATGAGTGTATTCGGGAAAAACTATTCACGATATTACGATCTTCTTTATAAAGATAAAGATTATAAAGAAGAAGTGGATTATATTAATACAATAATTAAGCGATATTCAACCGGAAACTGCAAAAGTATTCTCGATATCGGTTGCGGAACAGGAAAACATTTAAGATTTTTTAAGGATGCCGGATTTAAAGTATCAGGTGTAGATTTATCTGAGAGTATGATTGCCGAAGCAAAGATACATCTTCAGCAGGATAATGATTTGTATTGCAGCAAAGCTTCGGATTTCAATCTGAAAAAAAAGTTCGATGTTATCGTGTCACTTTTTCATGTAATAAGTTACCAGACAGAAAACACTGAACTCGAAATGGTTTTTAAGAATATTTATAACCATCTTGAAGAAGGTGGATTGTTTATTTTCGATTTCTGGTATGGCCCGGCTGTTTTGACGGACCCACCGGTTGTAAAGATTAAACGTCTTGAGGATAACGAATTGAATATAACGCGCATAACGGAACCGGTAATGAATGTAAACGGCAATACCATCGATGTTAATTTTGAAGTTTTAATAGAAGACAAAAACTCTCACATTCTTAATGTTATCCGCGAAACACACAAAATGAGGTATTTGTTTTTACCCGAGATTGAACAGTATGTTTCCAATGCCGGATTAAAACTGATTGATTCTTTTAAATGGATGATGCTCAGCGGTCTTTCTGCTGATGCGTGGTATGGTACGGTTGTGGCCGGGAAATGAATCGAGAGTCTGTAATGTTCTGCAATAATATCAGGATTTTTTAAAAAGACCATATTTTAAAATTACAAAAAGCGCCCTGAAACCGTCTTTCCAGTTTATTTTTTTACCTTCATTATATGTTCTGCCATAATAAGAAATACCTACTTCATAAACTCTGCAATTCAAGCGTGTTAATTTAATGGTAACTTCAGGTTCAAACCCAAAGCGATTTTCTTTGATATTTATCTTATCCAAAATTTCTTTTTTAAAAAGTTTATAACAGGTTTCCATATCGGTAAAATTATAATTGGTAAACATATTTGTCAGATTAGTCAGAAACAAATTACCCCTTGAGTGCCAGTAAAATAACACTCTGTGCGGCTTACCCCCTATGAAGCGGGAGCCGTAAACTACATCGGCAAAACCATCAAGGGCGGGTTTTAAGAGCAGTCCGTATTCATTAGGGTCGTACTCAAGATCTGCATCCTGGATTATTACATAATCGCCGGTTGCATTTTGGAAACCGGTACGAAGAGCTGCACCCTTGCCTTCATTTTTTTGTTTGTATATTATTTTTGAAACAATAGGCTCTATCTTTGATTTCAATACATCGGTCGTCTTATCTTTTGAACCGTCATCGACTACAATGACTTCTTTTTCTATGTTTCCTAAATCCACCTTTAATACTTTATTGACCAGGCTCTCTATTGTTTTATGCTCATTATATACAGGAATTATTATTGACAGTTTCATTAATTAAGCCAAAACCTTTCTTTTATATTATTAATTTTTTAAAGCTACAACAATACTGTTGAACTTAAACTCAAAATTTGCATACTTTTTTATAAAAAAATGGTTATTTTCAAGCAATTCAATTATTTCATTTTTGTTAAAATAATTGCAATGTTCTTTAATCTCTTTTTTATTCAATATTGAAAGCTTATATGCCAAAAATTCCAAAAGTTTTTTTGCTTTAGCAGTGGGAGTGGTAATAATAAGCAGCCCTTCAGGTTTTAAAATTCTATTAGCTTCTTTAATAATAGAATTACAGTCGTTTAAATGCTCAAGAACTGCAATCATTGTAACTGCGTCAAAATAATTATTACTAAAAGGTAAGTTGTTAAAAAATTCAGTTTTTTTAAAAATTATATTGCCAGTTTCTTTAATATTCAGTTTTTTATCAATTCCATAACCTTTAATTATTATATTTTTTACTTTTCGTAAAAAATATGCATTAAATCCGCAGCCTATGTCACATATTATTTTAGAGCCGCTAAGACAAGATATTACTTTTTTGGCCCTTATATATCTTAAAATTTTCTCTAAAAACGGTTCCTTGAATTTTTCCATAAAATCAAAATGTTTATTGATAAGTGTTTTAATTTTTGAATATATACTACTATATCGGTATGCGCAAAACAACAACTGCCAAAAACAAGTTTGCTTGACAATAATACTTACGGGATTTGATTATTTTAAAATACTTATCTGATATATTTGGATTCATTTATTTGCTGCAATCTTTTAATTCAGAAATAAACATTCTTAATTTGCCGGTTAAATCCGGCTCCAGGGAACCAACTCTTAAGATATTAAATCTGCAAGATTTAGGAAAACGAAGATACAAGGAATCCATAATTTGATTGTATATTTCCTTGAAATAATTGTTATCCGTTACAACCTTTATCTGGAAATAACTTTTTGTTTTTTGTATTACCCGAAATTGCGTAACCCCGGTATATTTATTCATAATTATATAAAATTCATGGAAAGTTTTAGTTGAGCCGTCAGGCAGGGTAACCTGATCGTCATCCCTTCCAAGAATTTTAGATATTATTTTCTCAGGTAAGCCTTTGGAATTAATAATGTTATCAGTTACTGCAAAATCTTCCTGGTCATATCTGATAAAAGGCATTGTTTTACCAATGAGGTCCGTTACTATAATTCTTCCGGGCTCTCCCGGTAAAACCGGATTTCCGTTCTTATCCAGGAACTCAAAAAATGTCAAATCATCGCATAAATGCAAACCGTTCCTGCCGGTTATTTCGAATGCCATTACGCCCATTTCATTAGAGCCATAGTATTCTGTGATATCCAAACCGAAAGCTTTTTTGCATAAGTCTCTGCTGCTTTCATGGATTATCTCGGCGCCGGCAATAATCAGTTTTAATCCTTTCGGTTTTATTTCTCTTTTTAGTAACTCTAAGGCCACTGAATCCAGATGTGAACGATTGGCATATATTATCTGTGGTTCATAACTCAGTATGGCATCAGCAATTTGTTTTGCGGGAAGCATATAATTTATGGCAAGTCTTCTTAGAATTCCAAATTTCTGTAAGAATGTAATGCCATCATTCAGTCTTGTGGGTGGAGTCGTAGATAAAATCTTATCTCTGACCGAATATCCATTCATGAAAAGAACTCTCAGCCATTTTGCGATACGAAAAGCTTTTTCGTTCATGTCCAGATAGATTTTAATTGGAATTCCGGTTGAACCGGATGTGGATAGAATATATAGATTCGCAGTATCAGTATTTTCCTTTAAGAATGATGATGGCCCATGTGTTTTTAGGTCCAGTTTCGTAGTAACCGGAAACATCTTCAAGTCTTGCGGTCCCTTATAATCATACACAGGATCGTATCCTAGATTTTGCATCATTTTTCTGTAATAGGGTACATGTTTGTACGATGAAATCAGCACACTTTTAAGACGTTTTGAAACAAGTTGCTCTTTTTGATAATTCGGTAGCCTTATATCATGCAAAACCTGATGTAATGCCTTTGCATTCCTTAACATATCAATTTTTGCCGGATTAAATAATTTTTAAATTTCTGCATTAGACTTAGCCTTAATTACCTGAATTTATTATTAAATTTAACATTGGAAAATGACAATAAAAAGAAGTTCAAATGGAAAGACAAAAAAACTGTAACTAAGATTGCTTTTTTAATATTTTCTTAATTTGTTCAAGAATTGTTTTTGATGATTCAACAGCTTTAGAGGATTCCTCTTTAGTATAAACTTCGGAAGGTGTAAGATCTGGCAAGCCATTTGGGTACCTTGTTGGTATGTATAATTTATCCAGCTCTTTCGCATTATTTAATAACTTTAATAATAATTTTTTTATTTCAGCCTCTGGAAACTCCTGAATTAATTTTACAATACTATGACCCCATGGATCAAAAGAGTAATAGTACCATAAAGCTTTTAGTGTTTTTTCTCCAGATTGTTGTGATTGAAAACACGCCCATTCATAATTTTGATTTTTTATGCTTCCCTTCGCTGCATTAATATCTGCCTCAGCCTGTTTTAACCATCTTTTAGAATCATCCTTGTAATTTTCCTGACTCAAAAATAACAACTCCTTCCCGCAGAGCCCTCTGAATAAAAAATCCTTTTTTCATTTTTATAAATTCATCAGGTGTATAGACAAAAACATCGACACTGCCATTCATTAGATCTGATAATGTTGAAAAATAAGGATCCAGTCTTTTTAAAAAGGGTTTATCTGTCTCTTCAACAAAAATTACATCTAAATCTGAATGCGCAGTCTCAGTTCCTCTTGCAAATGAACCAAACAAAAGAGCAAAAACTGCTTTATTTTTAATAGCAAGATTATAGATAGTTTGTTTAATTTTCTTTAATTTACTTTCCATGTTTCCAAAGAATCCTTATTGATGAATTCATAGGAAATACTATATCAAGATAAAATAATTTTATAAAGATATTTATAAAACACTCAACCTCTTTACCCAACCCTGATTTTTCGTAAAATATAAGAGGTATGGATAAGCTGTAGTTTTCCAGTAATGTTAATAATGGGGCTATCGGTTAGAACTTTTCATATCTTATATATTGAATATTCTAATTATGATAAAGAATAGTTATCTTTTTATTTCCCGTAAATTTGATTTGCAAACAGTAATATTTTACTTGTGTATGTTGAACCTGGCGCCCATCTGCCATTTAAAAACCCGATAGTCGTATCACCCGTATATTTATAGTGAGTGGTTCCGAAATGCCTCGGATCATATGTCGTGCTGCAGTATTGGTTTATGTGATTTGGATAATAGTACCATGCAAGATGTGCATAATGTGCAATAATTCCAAGCTCTTCAGTAGCAAAACTGTTTCCGGGTACGCCTCCGCCTGTGGCCCCAATACCTACAAAGTTATTCTGTTGCGGCTTAACGTCCCCTGTAAATTCAAGGAACCCTGTTTCATGGCACATTTGTGCCCATGCGATATCTGCTCTTAAATTGAACAGTTTCCCATACTGAATATAGATTGGGGCTATTCTTCTTGCCCATTCGACTTTGGATGAGCCTCTGTTAACAAATATGCTGACAAGCTGGTCAACCGTAACTTCATAATATCCAACCATGCTGGTGCCGTTAACGATAATCGAAGTGTTTACAGGATATTGTGGCTGTATGACCACCTCGTTGACCGTAACAGAAGCAGTTACTTCAGTTGAAGCCAGACCCTTATCATCCTTTACTATGAGCTTCAAGGTATAATTTCCCGCGGTTGCATACATATGAGTGGGTTTTTCTGCAGTTCCGGTACTGCCATCACCAAAATCCCAGGCATATTCTGCAATTGTGCCATCCGTATCAGCAGAAGCAGAACCATCTAAAGTAATGGTATCACCGGCATTGGCGCTATAGGGACCGCCAGGTTGTGCGGTCGGGGCATTATTTACTGCTGTAGTTGTCTCTACAGTTGTGGTGGTTGTAGTATCGGTAGTATCGGTTGTTGTATCCTGCGTATTATTGGTTTCCTGGGTTATTTCTGCAGTTGTAGTTACTGTAGTAGACGAAAGATCCTTATCATCTACTACAGTAAGCTCAATAGTATAAGTGCCAGCGGCCTGGAATGTATGTGACGGGCTTATTCCGCTGCCACTTGCGCCATCGCCAAAGTCCCACAGGTAATCTTTAATTGAACCATCGCTGTCAGTAGATTCTGAACCATCAAAGGTAATGCTTTGTCCCGCTATACCAGTATAAGGTCCACCTGCATTTGCGGTAGGTGCCAAATTTGTTGAATCGCTGCTTGTCTGTTCATCTTCAGCTTCTATTGTTGCTGAAGCGGTGCTCTCAATTGAAAGTGCCCCCTTATCATCCGTTACAATTAATTTTATGTTATATGTACCGGCAGTACTGTAAGTATGTGTCGGCTTTTGCCCTGTTGTAATCGGGTCGTTATCACCAAAATCCCATGAGTACTCTGAAATGGTACCATCACTGTCGGTAGATTCTGAACCATCAAAAGTAATGCTTTGTCCGGCTATACCGGTATAAGGTCCGCCCGAGTTTGCAACAGGATTACTGTTTATCGTTACTTTTATCTTGTCTATAGATTCCAATCCGCTGGATAGTGATATTTTTAAAGTTACATCAAAAATTCCTGAAGTTTCAAAGATATGTTTGGTAACTGCCGTGCTTACTGTACTCTCGTAAGTGCCGTCCCCGTTCCAGTCCCAGGAATAGCTTATGCCTATATCTCCGGCAGCCTGGATGATGCTTGATGAGGCATCAAAGGTAATGTTTTGACCAATATTTCCTTCTTTGTCCTGCCCGGCATTTGCCGTAACTGAAGTCGTGATTGTCTGGCTGCCTGAACTAATTCCCTGGATCACCTGGTTTGCAAATAATATTATCTTATCAGTATAAGTTGCCCCGGGCGCCCATCTGCCATTTAAAAATCCTACTGTTGTATCTCCTGTATAGTTCATATGAGAAGTACCGAAATGTCTTGGATCATATGTCTTATTGCAGTATTCATTAACATCATTTGGATAATAATACCATGCAAGGTGTGCAAAATGAGCTATTACACCCAGTTCTTCGCTGGCAAAGCTGTTTCCCGGAACTCCCCCGCCTGTGGCGCCGATTCCTGCAAAGTTATTCTGTTCCGGTCCTACATCTCCGGTATATTCA
>Ga0172371_10011690_pt1 | contig 11664 bp, 10 predicted proteins | sample Lak12m_FD_114543 | JGI IMG/M metagenome (GOLD analysis project Ga0172371, IMG submission 114543) | Freshwater microbial communities from Kabuno Bay, South-Kivu, Congo - kab_022012_12m | ecosystem: Environmental > Aquatic > Freshwater > Lake | place: Democratic Republic of the Congo: South-Kivu...
TGGTGAGTGGAATGCCCCAATCAGATTCTTGCCTTGCGGTAGATCTGCGCCAGTCTTTCCTCCCAAGCTGGCATCGACCATACTAAGTAAAGAGGTCGGTATGACAGCCCATCGCAGTCCGCGCAAATAGGTGGCGGCTGCAAACCCGGCTAAGTCGCTGATAACACCTCCGCCCAAAGCTAAGATGGCGCTTCTGCGCTCGATATTTGACTCTAAAAAGCCAGTCCAAAGATTGATAACGGATTGAATAGTCTTATACTTTTCCCCTGCGGGTAGCACGATGGAATGGACATCGTAATTTGCTTCTTGCAAGATTGCCATCACTCGCTGTGAATAGAGCGCTGCCACATTGGCATCACTCACCAAGACGATTGGACCCTGCAAATGGCGAGATTGGATCGCGTTTCCAATTGAGTCAATCCCATGATTCGTTACACGGACATCGTATCCAGCTCCCATTCCAGTAATATGAAAAGCGCCGAGTTGAATTTGTGCTTGCAGGATTGTTTCATCCAGGGAAAATAGATCAGTACGCTGTTTGATTGGGAAAGAATCATAATGTGCTGCGCGTGTATTCATTAATTTCTCGAAGCGTGTTTGTAAATCGCCACGAATGAGAGGACGGTCATCGACGGATGTTTGCGCCCGTCGTAACAGTGTCTCAAAATCAGCCTGCAGACATAGGATTCGTCCGTGTTCTTCCACAGTCGCTCGATTAACTTCATCGAGCAACGCACCGCCTCCCAAGGCAATCACACCTGGTTTATCCGCTAATACTTGCTCCAAAACGGCTCTCTCGCGTTGACGGAAATCTGCTTCCCCAAATTGATCGAATATTTCTGGGATCGACATGCCGGCTTGATTAACGATCAAATCATCCAGATCGTAAAACGGAAGTTGAAGACTTTCCGCCAGTCGACGACCTAGCGTAGTTTTTCCAGAGCCTGGCGGACCGTAGATGAAGAAGGTTGAGTCTGATTTTGGGGGGGAAGCTTGGCGAGAGGTATTCATTCTAGCTCCTTTTTGCGTTTCTGATGTAAGTAAATTAGGGATAGTCTACCACTTTTTCATTTCTAAGATTCAACGAGAAAGTGCTATGGGAATTATTTAAAAATCCATTACTTAGTTATAAAAGATTAAGAAACAATAAGAGCGTAATTCAATAGATTTTTATTAATCACATACCTATTTCTATTGACATATCCAAAATACGATATTATAATGTCGCTATTCGAGAATTATTCACAAATATACCCATGATATTCTGGAAAGGAAGAGCTTATGTTGATTGAGTTTTCTGTTGGTAATTATGCTTCATTTAAAGACACTGTTACATTAAGCATGGTCGCTGCCAAGTTGAATTCTCGTGATCGGTCTATTGATGAGAATAATAAAATATTTATTGATAAGAATTTATCTCTTCTATCTAGTACTGCTATATATGGGGCTAATGCAAGTGGTAAGAGTAACCTAGTGTCAGCAATGAGTTTTATGCGTAGATTTGTTATTGGATCTTCTAAAGAGACTCAATTTTCTGAATCAATAAATATTAAACCGTTTTTATTATCTCCTGAGACCAGTAGAGAGCCGTCGTTTTTTGAGATGGTTTTTATCATTGAAGGAAAACGGTATCGTTATGGATTTGAGGTAACTCAAGAAGAAGTTATTTCTGAATGGTTATTTTTTGTTCCTAGTACTAAAGAAGCAAAGCTTTTCGTTCGAGAAGTGGATAAGATCAATTTAGGCGATAGGTTTAAGGAAGGTAAGGGATTGGAAGAAAAAACTCGCACTAATGCACTTTTCCTTTCCGTAGTAGCTCAATTCAATGGAGCAATTTCTAAGAAGGTCTTAGGATGGTTTAAATTACTCGGGATTATTTCCGGTTTAGATGACAATGCTTATCGACATTATACAATAAATCAATTAATGAAAGAAGGATCATTAAAAGAAGATATTATTAGATTAGTTAGTGAACTTGACTTAAGCATTAATGATATTATTGTTAGGAAATACGATGCTGAGGAATTAAAAATCACTATACCTGAAGAATTAAGGGATTTAATATTAAAACCCAATCAAGGATTTTTTTCGGTTCTTACAGAACATACCATTTGGGATTCAAACGGTAGAAAAACGGGAATACAAAGTCTTGACCTAGCAACTCAGGAATCAGCAGGAACTGAAAAATTAGTATTTCTAGCTGGTCCAATCTTAAACACGCTTTCTGAAGGTCGTGTCCTAGTTATTGACGAGATGGAAGCTCGTTTACATCCATTGATTACACAAAAGTTAATAAAATTATTCAATACAATTGAGACAAATCCGAAAAGAGCTCAACTAATTTTTACGACTCATGATACAAATTTGTTATCAAACAAAATATTCCGACGCGATCAAATATGGTTCATTGAAAAAGATCGCTATGGTTCAAGTCATTTGTATTCGCTAGCTGAAATTAAGGTCCGAAACGATGCTTCATTTGAGAGTGATTATATTCAAGGACGTTATGGAGCAATACCTTACTTAGGAAACATAGAGGAGATCATTGTGTGTGATGGCGAAAAAGAAGAAAGTGTTTCTTAATAACAAAAGATATGGATATCGGAAACGTAAAGTAAATACTCGGGATGTTCGCCAACGCTTTTTAATCGTATGTGAAGGTACAAAAACTGAACCAAAATACTTTAAGAAGTTTCGAGTCTCGAGTTTGGTTTTGGAAGTGAAAGGCGTTGGTTGTAATACTGTTGATGTCGTAAATGAAGCTCTAAAATCTTCTACAGATACTCATTATGACCAAATTTGGTGTGTTTTCGACAGGGATACATTTCCTGTCGATCGGTTTAATATGGCGCTCGAATTAGCTAGAAACAATAATATTCAAGTAGCTTACTCAAATCAAGCATTCGAATTATGGTATCTGCTTCACTTCCAATATCTGAATACCGCTATTGGAAGTGAAGATTACTTTGATCGACTCGGTAAACATTTAGGTTATGAGTATCAAAAAAATAATGAAACAATCTTCGATGAGATTATCCATCTACAAGATAATGCAATCCGTAATGCTGAACGACTCTATGCTGAATACAATCCTCCAAACCCAGCCCAAGATAATCCTTCCACAACTGTTCATTTATTGATCAAAGAATTAAACCGCTATTCAATTAAATAATAATATACCTGGCTAGTGGCTGCCTCTGGCGGTTGGCGTCCACCAGGCTTTGCTCGCGCTCGATTTGGGCGCCGATCCATCTCCAAATCCCATGAATGAATTCACGGTCTGAAAAATGAAACCCGTTGAAACGGGTTGCGGCATGATGGTGACACACAACGGGTTTGAACCCGTTTCAGATATCAGACGCCGATTTCAATCGTTGGCTGCCTCGATTTGGGCGCCGATCCAATTCCCGAACCCCATGAATGAATTTACGGTCTGAAAAATGAAACCCGTTCGATACGAGTTATGGTGTAGTAGGTCAGGCATGCTGCCTGACGGTTCTTCCCCGGCGTTGGATGAACCCGAGACTCAGCATGAATGGTCGCCGAATTCGGGCACGACCAAGTCTAAAGCTTTCGCCTCTGTGCGCACCTCGGCTATAGAATCAGATCGGGAGATTCTTCGAGCAAGCGGTGTAATTCTTTTTCCTGGCTGTATGCCGCTGATCCCACCAACTGCCAATCCTCGCCGCTTTGATTGCGTATCAAAATCTTCATTGGTTATCCTCAGTCTGCTCTTCGAAATCGCACCCATTGGCTCTGCAGGTTGACCGTCTCCACCAGCCAACCGGCGTTCATCCAACTGTGCGCCTGCACATGGCGACCCGCTTCTTCATTCGACCACCATTCGCGGTATTTAAAGGCTGAAGGAGGCAATGGGTCGTTGGTGATCCGTTCCAGTTGATCGAACTTCAATGTGATTTCTTTGGTGGTAACCGGTAAACTTTTAAGGGTTTTGGTCATCGGCGTATATTTTGACATGGATCCCCACCTTCTCTTTAATTTCAGAAATTACACGATTCACAATTATGTGATATACGGATTGATCGCACTATGAAACCTGCGCATCGCTTCGATCATTTCTGCTTGCAATTCTGTCCATCTTCCCCGGTCGCTCAAGCCACTGCTTGTGATTGGATAACTTATGCGGGCGGTCTTCTTTTCGACTGGTCCATCCCATTCCAACTGGTTCCCAAATCGAGTTTCGATTTCATCTTTCATTGCATGTAATTTTTCGAAGTTCCTGTGGTTTAATTTAGCATTGCTATGGTTGAGACTGATCTCGATTCTGGCGCTATCCATTAAGATCACATAGTTGTATGCCAGTCCGCTTTTACCGGCACCTGCCGCCACCCAATTATCCTTGCTCGGAGAGATATTCTCATGCAGCCTGATTTCCGATTTCGCCTTTTCTAACAGTTCTCCCCAAAATTCGAGCCTGGCAAGATGGCGCTCTGCCAGTTCCTTTTTCTTTTCACCGATCTGTTTGCTCTCCACACTGGGTCCAGCAATGATGGTAAACAATGGAGCTGGAACAGAATCGTCAATTTGATAGGCTTCCAGTTTGATTAGAAAAAAGGCCGTATCAACCGGCAACGTCTCGTTTAGCCAATGAATAGCTTTTTCATGCTCAGGCCTGGGTTCACTGGTAATCCAGATAGCGACTTTGGTTTCTAAGTTACTCATGTAGGTGATCAGTTTTCCAAGATGGTCATGGTCGGTTTTTTCGAGTTGATTTTCGATGACAACCTGATTTCCATCTAGGTCTTCCGCCAAGATATCCGCGGAAAAAGGTCCCGCGGAAGCTTCTCTTTCCACAAGGGACAATTGTATGCCGATGGTATCGTTGAGAATATCCAGATTCTCAGCCAGCCATTTGGTGAATCCATGGGCTTCATGGGGCCATAGTCTACGTAAGGGAACTTTTTCCAGTCGACTAATATTCATGAGCAATTCTCCAATTCTGGTTTGCCGTAAAATGGTCTTGCCAATGGCAATCGTTTCATTCCTCCTCCAGAGTCTCAAGAATACTGTTGAACTGCAATAATGCTGCCTCTAAATTATCCACGATCTCTTGGGCAAGGATGTCGGGAGCGGGCAGGTGGTCGGTGTCTTCCAGGCTCTCATCGCGCAGCCAGGTGATGTCCAGGTTGATCTTGTCGCGCTGGATCAGTTCTTCGTAGCTGAAGGCTTTGAAGCGCTCGCTCTCCTGGCGCTGGTGGTGGTTGGCGGGGTTGTAGCAGTCGATGAAATCCTGCAAATGCTCCAATCGCATCGGGTTGGTCTTGAGGGTGAAATGCTGGTTGGTGCGCAGGTCGTAGATCCACAGCTTTTCGGTCCAGGCTTGTTCACGACCGGGGCGCTTTTCGAAGAACAGCACGTTGGCTTTGACGCCCTGGGCGTAAAAGATACCAGTCGGCAGGCGCAAGAGGGTGTGCACGTCGAAGCCGGACAGCAAACGCTTGCGAATGGTCTCGCCGGCGCCGCCTTCGAAGAGCACGTTATCGGGCAGCACGACCGCGGCGCGCCCGTTGACCTTCAACAGGGTGGCGATATGTTGCAAGAAGTTGAGCTGCTTGTTGCTGGTGGTAGCCCAAAAGTCGTCGCGCTCGTATGTCAGCGACTGGCGGTCGGCTTTGCCCACCGCGTTGACGATGGTAATGCTGCTCTTCTTACCGAAGGGCGGGTTGGTGAGCACCAGGTCGAAGCGCTGTCCCGGGTCGCCGATCAGGCTGTCCATTACCGTGACCGGGCTTTCCGCCATCTGGCTCCCATTGCCGCCGATGCCATGCAGGTAGAGGTTCATTACGCACAAGCGAGCGGTGTTATCGACGATCTCCCAACCGTGAAAGGTGTCGTAGCGCAGGGCGCGCTTCTGGTCACGGTCGAGCTGGTAATTGCTTGAAAGATAGTCATGGGCGGCCAGGAAAAAGCCGCCCGTACCGCAGGCTGGGTCGCAGATGGTCTGACCGGGCTGCGGGCGCATGACCGTCACCATAGCCTGGATCAGGGGGCGCGGGGTGAAGTACTGCCCGGCGCCGCTCTTGGTATCCTCAGCGTTCTTTTGCAGCAGCCCTTCGTAGATTTCGCCCTTGACGTCGATATCCAACCCGCTCCAGGTCTCTTCGTCGATCAGGGCGATCAGGCGCTTGAGCTTGGCGGGGTCCTGGATGCGGTTCTGCGATTTGCGGAAGATAATGCCCAACATGCCGGGCTGCTTGCCGAGCTGCTCCAGGATCGTGCGGTAGTGGCTCTCCAGTTCGACGCCATCGCGAGATTGCAGGCTGGGCCAGGCGTAGTCGGCGGCGATCAGGGAGGGCTTGTTGAAAGGCGGGCGGGTCTGCTCGTCGGCCATTTTGAGGAACAGCAAGTAAGTGAGCTGCTCTACATAGTCGCCGTAGCTGACGCCGTCATCGCGCAGGACGTTGCAGTAATTCCACAGGCGTTGCACAATGGTGGTGGATTCGTTTGACATTGATTCACTTTTTCCGTAAAGGTGTTTTTATCAGATCATAATTACTCATAGTCAATATTTAACAACATTCGCCTAATTTCATTTGGCTTAGCTACTCTAGCTGATGATCCCGATCGAATGTATATCCTATCACCCGACATACAAGGTTTCCAATTAACTTCAAATACACGTACAACCAACACACATTGGTCAGGCGAATTTGTTACGTCAAATACTTGAAAATCAACCTTTGGGAAAGGATTACAGCTGTCTTTATTAATATTCAATATCTTCAATTCTGCATCATCAATTTCTTTTCTCGGAAAACCACTAATAATCCCGTTATCATTTACACCTATAATTAATATTCCCCCTGAAGGATGATTAGCCATAGCACAAATTTGCTTAGCAATTTTATTGTTTTGTGGTAGGTCTTGCTTGAAATCATAATTGGATCTTTCATTCTGCTGTTTCATTTCAAACAATGAATAACCAACTGTGTCTATTAAGTATTTGTCTAGTTCAGATGTCAACTCTTCTATTTCTATATTATTTGGTTGCTGATCTGAAATTCCAATTATTCCAAAAGGATATTTATTTGATAAGGATGGAAGCGATTTGATTCGATCGGCAATCATTTCAAATCCGCTTGAAGATCGATTAATCTTTGAAGAGAGAGATTCCATAGGCATTATCACAAATGCCAACTTAATTTCACCTTTATTTATAAAGATTGGGAACTTAACAAATAAATCACTTTCAACAAAAGAAAATTTTCCGAATTTAAATTCAATACCTACGGAATTCTTAACCGCATTCATACTCGAAAATCTAGGCTTTCCTTCAAAGTTTATTCGAATTCTTTTATTAATTTCCCAACCACTTAGACGAAACTCTTTTTCTAATTTCAAAGTAAAATCTCTGATACTAAATTTTTTGTTTTGAGTAGTTTTACTTTTATCAAAAAGTTGTTTGGATAAAGATATGTTATCTATCGAAGAAACTATATTTTCTATTTCATCCGGAAAATTTTCGCACAAAGTTTCCCAAGCACCTAAATAACTAATTACTTTTTCTATGTACATTTGATTACCTTAGTAATGGAGATATTGATTATTCTTCTATCCTTCAAATTATTCCAGTCCATTGTGCCTAAATAATGGCGTTATACTTACTAATCTGCCTTCAAAGGCATGCTTAAGAATACTTTGACGCAGTATAGATAATTTTGTTATCGAGTTATTTATTTCTTTTTCGATTTCATAAGCAACTGATAACCTTTTATCTAATTCATCAACTATTTTATTTTGCTCCCTAATAGGCGGAAAAGGTAAAGCAATTTCACTTAAAATTCGTAAATTTATATTCTTTTGTGCCGTCGCTGGAGCGTATCTTTCTATGTTCGACTTTGCTGTTCGAAAGAAATATTCAACAAACTGAACATTGCATTTATTGTCTTGATGTAAGAAACCTACAACACTATCTGGAAAACAACTATCAAAGCTAAGAATCGCAGTATCAGCAATATTTGCTGCGATAGTAATACAGAGAGTCCCTTTTGGCCATAAACGACTTTGTTGTAATCCTTTTTCGCTATATGTTTGTGAATATTCTCTTATAAAACCATTTGCTTGTTTTATATCTCCGGTTTGAATAAATGGATAAGGTCCATCATATAAGAATGGTTCATTTCTTGGTCTGTGCTTAGATTTTCCTCTATTTAATTCGCCTATTTGAGGGAGTGTCACCCATTCCCAACCCTGCGGCAGTTCCGGTAAGCCCTCGGTCTGCGGGGGTTGGGGGGCTTTGTATTTCTTCCTCCAGCCATCGTCCAGGGGAACCTTGCCCTTGGCGCGCATTTTGTCCAGTTCGGCTTGCTCCCACTTTTGCTTCCTTTCGGCCAGGATGCGCTCCAGTAATTGGGAAGCGGGCTCCAGTTCCCCCTGGTGGGCGGCGCGCCATTCGCGGGTCAACTCGCCGGTCACGGCTGCTTTGAGCACCGACTGGCGGTAGCGCTTCAGCTTGCGTTGGGCGGCGTGCAGCTCGGCTACCCCGGCGTCGAGTTGGGTGAAGAGTTCTTCGATTTTGGCGACAATGCGTTCCTGTTCTTGGAGAGGAGGAATGGGAATTTCAAGCGCATAAACATCATTTCTATTTAGTCCGGGTATTGCAGTTGATTTATCAAGATCACCTAGATTTATGTGTGATAGGAAATAATATAGGAACTCTAATTTAAATCTATTTGGCTCTAACACATAATAAGTAGTATCAATTGGCCAGCATGGTGTTTGAGAAATATGAACAACTCCGGCTGCGCCTTTTCTTCCTATGACTAAGCATGGTTTATTCACTAAAGCTTCTGAATGATAACCAACAATCCCATTGGAACCATATACCGGTATGTTTCCACTTTCGTTCCGTTTATCCTTTCGCAATCCCTTACCATATTCAAAAGTCAGAACATCTCCTACTTTTTGGATATCCCAACCTTTCACATTATGATTGAAACTATTCATTATTACACGAGTACCTGTCTTAGTTCTTCAAGTATTTTGTCTAAATCCGGTTGAAATAACTTATCAATTCGAATAAGCCCACCCTTCTGAACAAACGGCTCGTATTCAAAGTCCTCCATTTCAATGGTCAGGCTGGCGGCGATGTGGTCTTTGATCATCTCTAGCCAGGCCAACTGTTCGTCGCTAAATTGGCGCCCAGCTTGCATCTGTTCCACCAGCCAGTTCTTGTAGCGCTCTTCGACGGTCAGTGGGAAGGGTTCCAGCACCTCGCACTCACCCAGGGCGAAACGTACCAGCGAGATAATATCGGTCAGCAGGCGCTGCGGTCCGGCGCTGCGCACTTTGTCGCCCTGCAACTGCCGGTAGGCGTGCCACAGCTTCTCGGTGGTCAGCGAGTAGGGCGGCTGCTGGATGGCTTCCGCCAGTTCCTTGATCATCTGGTAGGTTAAACCGCGGGCCGCGTAGGGCTGGTTGTAAAAGATCTGCAAAGCCAGCAGTTCGTCCTTGTTGTCCTGGATGAACTGCTGGAAAGATTCAATAGCCTGCCGGGCGCCTTCGGCGGCCTGAGGATCGAAACCAACCCCCAAGACTTCATCCTGGCTGATCAGGTCGATAATCTGCTCGTCGCGCCGCCGCAGCGTCGTGAGTGTTTCGCGCAAAGCAGGGTTATCGAAAGGCGCGCAGGCTCCTTTCACCAGTTCCGCTTTAGCCTGGTCGACCTGCTCGGGGGTGGGCTGTTCGGTTTGAAAGTCCTGGCAGGCCCGGCGGGTTTGTACATCCGGGTCGAGGGTGTCCAGTAAGGCATGGGTCAGGTCCTGAAGCGCCTCCCCGCCGCTGACCTGCTGGACCTGCTCCAGGTCGGCGGGCTTGAGCGAGCTTTGCAGGCGCGCCAGGCGCCCGGCCAGGCTGCTGAGCGTGTCGTCGTCGCGCACGCCCTGGGCAATCTGTAAGAGCAGCTTATCGAAGGGCACATGGCGCTTGCGTTCCAGGGGGCGCGTATCGGTCTTATCCTCTTCGCACACTCCCACCGCGTCGATAATCACAAAATGGGTCTTGGTGCCGGCGTCCTGCGAGACCACCTGCAAATCGTCCGGCGAGATGACGCGTGTACCGCGGCCTTTCATCTGCTCGAAGTAGGTCTGGGACTTGATCATGCGCATAAAGAGCAGGCACTCCAGCGGTTTGATATCGGTGCCGGTCGAGATCATATCCACGGTGACAGCGATGCGCGGGTTGTAGCTGGTGCGGAAGGCTTTGATCAAATCCTCAGGGGATTCACCGAAGGTCTTATAGGTGATTTTCTTACAGAAATCATTGCCGCGCCCAAACTCCTGGCGGATGATCTCGACGATGTCCTCGGCGTGCGAGTCGTCTTTGGCAAAGACCAGCGTCTTGGGCACTTCCTGTCGGCCGGGGAAAATTTCAGTGAATAGATTTTCTTTGAAGGCGCGCACCACCGTGCGGATCTGGTCCTTGGATACCACCTCGCGGTCCAGCTGGTTGGCGGTGTATTCCAGGTCTTCGTCCAGCTCGACCGCCCAGCGCTCAGCGTGCGATTTCTTATCGCGCCGGTCAACGTAATGCCTGGCTTCGACCCGGCTGCCTTCCTGGGTGATGCGGGTGCGGATGCTGTAGACTTCATAACCCACATTGACCCCATCGGCGACGGCGCGCTCGTGGCTGTACTCGGTGACCAGATTGTTATTGAAGAAACCGAGCGTGTATCTGGAAGGCGTGGCGGTCAGACCGATCAGGAACGCGTCGAAATACTCCAGCACCTGGCGCCACAGGTGGTAGATCGAGCGGTGGCACTCGTCGGTGATGATGAAATCGAAAGTCTCGATCGGCACCTGGGGATTGTACTCGACGGTGCGCGGCGGGCCGGAGTCGGGCGGCGCAACCTCGTACAGGGAATGCTCTTCCAGTTCGTCTTCCAGCGGCTCGCCTTTCAGGATCGAATACAATCGCTGGATGGTAGTGATGGTTACCTTGCTGACCCGGTCTATGTTCGGACTGGTCAGGTGCTGGACATTGTAAAGCTCGGTGAACTTGCGCCCGTCGTCAGGAGTGATATAAGCCTGGAACTCGCGTTGAGCCTGCCTTGCCAGGTTATTGCGGTCGACCAGGAACAGGATGCGTTTGGCTTTGGCGAACTTGATCAGGCGGTAGATAAATGAAATGGCGGTGAAGGTCTTGCCACTGCCGGTCGCCATCTGGATCAAAGCTCGCGGGCGGTTCTCAGCCAGCGATTTTTCCAGGTTGTTAATGGCTTCAACTTGGGCTGCCCACAAACCGCTGGTATCCAAGGGAGGTAGGTTTTTAAGGCGGGCGCGTAGGGTTTGCTTCTGCCCCAGCCATTCCCGCAGGGTTTCTGGCTGGTGGAAAGCGAAGACTTTTCTCGAACGAAAGTCGGGATCGCGCCGATCGGCGAAGTGAGTGACTTGTGCGTTGCTCTCATATCCGAATGGAAGAGGCAACTCTACATGGGGGATTTGTTCTGGGAAATTTACCTGATATTTAGCGGTCTCCTCGGAAACACCGCCTAGAGTGGTTTCCTGTTTTTTTGCCTCAACCACGGGTGCATTTCATTTTTTCGGGAACGAAAATTGCAACAATAGACTACAAGAAGAAAGCGAGGTAGTCTATGAACACAAATGAAGAGAAAAAGAAAAAAGAATTTATGGAAGAAATAGGGAA
>Ga0172371_10011691_pt1 | contig 11663 bp, 9 predicted proteins | sample Lak12m_FD_114543 | JGI IMG/M metagenome (GOLD analysis project Ga0172371, IMG submission 114543) | Freshwater microbial communities from Kabuno Bay, South-Kivu, Congo - kab_022012_12m | ecosystem: Environmental > Aquatic > Freshwater > Lake | place: Democratic Republic of the Congo: South-Kivu...
ACGAAGTCGTAACAAGGCATCCGTAGCGGAAGCTGTGGATGAATCACCTCCTTTCTAGGGAGTATCGGTGCAGAGTTGTTGACCACGGTCAACTTCTCAAACCAACGGTCGATCGTACCGGCGTAAGTCGCGTACGATACCTTCTCAAAGTTACCGTAGACAGGACCAACCATAAAAGAATGCGATACGAAGAAGACGCCGAAAGGCGTTTTTTCCGTTTTTGGATAATCCTTCCATATTCGTGGTATACTCTGAGTGCATACGGAGCGAATTATGGAAAAACAAATGCACGCACTTACCGAATTCATCGATCGACTGATTGAAGAAAAACGGTTCGCGGTGACCGATCCCGACGTGCTCCGGCAGATCAGGCTCGATCTGACGGAGCGGGTGGAGGACCGGATCAATGCGACTGTTTTGGAGAACATACCGACCGAAAAGTTGGAGGAATTCAACGCGTTTCTGGACAGGGCGAGCGCTGAACAGATTCAGGAATATTGCCGGGAAAACATCCCGAATCTGGACGAATCGATTGCGGAGGCCCTTGTCTGTTTTCGGGATACGTATTTGAACGCGTAAAATCCGATGCGAATCGAGAATCAGGCCGTCCCGTCTCCCCCTGCGGGGGAGACGGAAAAGGGAAAAACGAAAATCGTCATCGCGAGCGTCGATATCGAACAGCAGACTCGCGATATCGCGGAAGGGAGGCTTCTGGCTTCAAAGGATGATTTGAAGGGTTTTCGTGGTTTCTTCGACAGGGTTTGGAAACACAATCTTGCCCATGAATATTATCGGCAAAAGGAAATCGCCAGAGCAAAACGGGAGATTCTCGATTCCGGAAACCTGTATGCGGGCGAAGAAGGGGAGCGGAAGGACCACGAGCGCGCGATGAACGCGATCGTCGGTCGTTTCGCCGCGGAGTACGAGGGAGAGACGATGTTGCGGGCGGGGGAAGAGGGGCGGACGCTGAAAAACGACACTCCGGACGATGTCCGATTGAAGGACGGAATCAACGGTCTCATCGGTCGCTTCGCGTCGGGCGGTATGACTGAACAGGAATTCATCGCGGAACGGAAAAATATTTTCGGATCGCTGGCTACCGGTCTCCCGAACCGGTCCGTATTCGCCGATAATCTTTTGGAGGTCGCCAGACAGGTTAGGGACGGCGTCGCTCACGGCAAGGGACTCGATGCGCTCGATACCGATTTCGATATCGTGGTGGGAAACGCGAGGGCAGGAGTCGAGACCGAGGCGCAATACAACGCGGTGGACAGGATTACGGAGAAAGTCCAAAGATCGTTTGTCGGGAAGTTCGTGAACGAGGCGACCGTCGCGGCGGCCGTCTCCGTCGCGTACGGGATTATCGCGAAAGGGGCCGTGAGTGTCGCTCAGCGCGGAGCGAAGCTTGTCGGACCGCTCGGCATGGGCCTCAGTGCGGGCATCGGCGGTGTCGTCGCGGGGGCGCGCGAGAATAAGCGGATCAAGGACGAGCGCGCTCAACATGGGCGGGAGATGGCGAAAGGGAAACGGATCGAAGGCGGTTCGGCTCGTCGGGAAGAGATGGAAAAGTTCCGTTATGAGACGAGGGATGCCGTGGAACTTTCCGGAAACCTGAGGGCATCATTGGAGGCGTTGAAAGCGCAGCCGAGCGAGCAGGCGCTTCATGCGGTACTCGAGCGACTGACCGAAATAAGATCGCGTCTTTCCTTTTCCGAGAGGGAGAAGGTCGACCTTATCAGTTTTTCCGATTCCAAGAATATCGAACGGGAACGGACGGATATGTATATCGCGGCCGCGGAGGCGGGGGTCTATCTGAAGAAGAACGCCCGCGCCGATTGGGCAACCTTTTATCGGGACGAGCGGCAATTGAACGAATACCTTCAGCACGCCAAGGAGGTGAAGATGCGAAACGATTTCTTCGGAGAAAAAACGCTTAAGGATGAGGCATTCGGCAAGATGAGGCGAAACAAGGTTGCGTGGGCGGTTACGAAAGGCCTCGGGGTCGGCCTTGGGGCCGGTTTGGCGGCGCAGGAGATCGGCGCTTTGGCCGGAAGCGGCAACGAGGGCCTTCTCGGGGGCGCACGCGTCGCCGGGCAGGACCATCATTACACGGCATTCGGTTTCATCCGACACTATATTTCAGGAGAGCCTGTTTCAAACGGGGTTCCTGTGCCGGCACATCCCGGCGCGGGCGTTCCGATTCCGCCGTCCGGTCCCGCCTCCTCCCATGAGGCGCTCGTCGGGACGAAAGACTATATCAAGGGACATGAGAATCTTTTTTCGAAGATCAGGCGGAGCGGATGGGCCGACAACGATACGCCGAGATCCGACAGGAACGAATTGAAGGTGTTCTGGGGCGGCGAGAAAGGCTCGGGCATGGACAAGAGTGGGAATTACGTGTTCAACGTGAGACGCATGACGCAGGACGGTTCGTTTCACGGTGACAGGCAATGGGATCCGCGGGAGCTGATGAAATCCGGAAAAATGAAGCTTCTCGTGTCCCTGTCCGGCGATACGCAGAACCGAGTCGTGGAGATCCCGATCGATGCCGAGGGAAATGCGATCATCGATCCCCATAGCGAAATCGGAAGACTCGCATTCAGCGGCACGGGCGGCAGCGCGAAGTTTCTCGGAAAATTCGCCGAGGTGGCGGTGGTGGGTGACAAGGTGAATGGGGTCGATTCCGTCAGTGTTCTGGCGACGCACGTCGGCAAGGGACTTGGCGATATCCGAACCTCCGTTCTCGGTGATCCGACCGGGTCCGATCACACACCCATTCCCGTTGCCGGGTCCCAGGTCGGCATCGCGTATGATGTCGAAGTGCCGTTTGTCATACCGATGACGGGCCGGAGACCGATGGAACATTTGAGGAACGGAACCGGAGCGCCCCGCTCTCCGGGGATCGCAGGCGGAGGGACCGTTCCAGGTCAGCCACCGTCCGGTCGACCGTCTGTATCCGCCCAAGAGCCCGCACCGGTTTCTACGACGGCTTCGGACGGCTATCCGCCGTTCGATGTGAAGGATGCCGAACTGGCGCGTGCCGCGGCATGGCACACTATCGACAAAGTCAAAAATTACTCCGATCTCAATGCCGATTCCCGGAAGGAGCGAGACCGCGTGTTCGCCGAACTGACGAGGGAGCTGTGGACCGAATTCACGGTGCACGAGAAGCCCGACCAGGACGCGCGAGGCTGTCTTCTCCTTATGAAGCTGGCCGGCATGAAGAACGTGGATCCGGACAATCCGAGCACGGTCAAAAAAGGGGAGTTTGCGGTGAGCGGCGTTACCATGGATACGGGAGATCATCATTCCGCGACCGCCGAAGAGGATGGAAGGCGTCTTATCATCGATCATCATGCGCCCGAATCTGACAGGAGCACGTCCGCGACGAGATTCGTCTACGAGACGCTCATCGCGGCGGGGTTATTGGAAAAGGAGCCGTATCTCGACCGGTTTGTCGAGTTCGTCACGAAATGCGACAACCTGGACCTCTCTAACGGCGAGAGGAAGGCGGTCTATTCGAACTATCATAAGAACCTGTACGGACTGGCGTACAGGATGAAGACGGCGGACGTCCTGGACCTTTTCAGGGACGAGGCCGTCGATCCGGCGGCGGATCTTCCGGAGAAGTATCTGGAAAGTCACGAATATTTCAATCCTCAGAACGGCGGGAAGTTCGAGTCGCTTACCAGACTGTCGGAACATATCAAGGAGCAGGTACGGAAAGGGAAGTCTGATCTGTCGGCGGTCGAAAGGGCCGGTTTCGTCTTTGATACGGGAGTCAGGTTCGGGAAAATCCTGATAGATACGAAGAAGAGTGCGAATAAGGATAAATTTTACAACAGGGTGACCGGCGAAAACAATTCCAATCAGCTGGAAGTGTTCGAGAAAGGATACGGAGGATACCTGGTGTGGGCGCCTGCTGAGGACAGCTTTGTCCTCTATACCCAGGGAAAAATGGATGAACGGTCGATCCCGGGCGGGTTTTCGCAGGGCACGAATGTCCGTGGGCACATGTGGATGAAGGGACAGGATGACGGGGAAAAGCTCGCCGTTACCCTGGAAGAGATTCTCTCGAAGTTGTCCGGAAAGGATTTCAAGATCGGAGATGTTCCGAGGCTCGGGGACGCGTTGAGACTCGATAAGAAGAGCAAGGAAATGCTCGCGCTCTTCGACGTGGGGGCATTGACGAGGGATGCGATCCTGGACGCGGCGGAAATTTCGAAAATCCCGTTGAAGAACCTTCTGGAAGATATGTTTTCCCAGAGGACGGTCTTTGATAAGAAGTTCGGTGAACGGAAGAAAAAAGCCGGAAATCAAAGGCTCCAACAGGCCGGCACGGCCGAAAAAATCGCCATCGAAATGCTGCTCGAGCTTCAGCCGAAGCCGCTCGTCGCCGATCCGACATCCGAATCCCTGAAGAAATTCTCCGGACTGTTCTCGACATTCGAACTGTCGTACGATGCGATCAAGAAGGAAGCTGATGAAAAGAAAGTGACGCCGAAGGATCTCGCTCTCTCATTCGTCAACAGTATTCCCGAATTGAAAACCGAATTCGAGACGAAACTGAATGCTCTTCCCGCCGACAAGCGTGGGGTGGATAAAATCGAAAGACTTGCTTTGGAGATAATTTTCGATACCGAAATTGATAGGCTTGAGGCGGAGATTTTAAGAATAGAGAAGGAAAATGAGGCTTTGTCTGACGGACCAGCAAAGAAAAACCGAAATGCAAGTTTAGAAATAATGAAAGTCAGGCAGAAAACAATAGAAATAGATTGGCTTACGGTTTATTGATCTGAGAAATAGATTTGAGGAAGGCATATGACAAAAGGTGAAATGATGCAGCCTCGTGCTGAAACCTCATCAGATAAGAGATATTCGGACAATGAATTGTTCGATTTATTTCGTGGCGGCAAACTTCTGAGGGAAGTGCTCATCAAGGAAGCGCAGGAGAGGGGGGTAGGCGTTGATTTGGTAGCAAAAATGATATTGTCAAACAATGATCTTACTCGCACATATCAAAAAAACCTTAAAACTTTTGGAAAAGTATTAGTTGATGATATTGAGCGACAGGAAATCCTCCTTTCCTTTCTTGAAAAAATTCAAAAGGAACGGAGTGCCGTTTCGGAGGAGCGCCCACCGAGCATCAAATCAGATGAATCGTCCGTTCAAAACGATGAACCGGTCCGTATCGAAAAGGAAGAGTCTTCGACTGTTAATCCTGATATCGATTCTGCTCCGGAAGAAGAACCGGCTCCGATCGATGAACCGGTCCGTATCGAAACGGGAGAGCCTCAGCCTGTCGTCCATAATGATGTGTCTACCGGAGATCGGGTGACGGAACCGGAACAGCCGATCGAAGAATCGACCCAGCCTGATATAGAGCCTGCTTCGGAACCGGCACAACAGGATGATGCGGTGGCAGAAAATCCGGAACTCCCGGAAGACGTTTCCCGACCGGAAAAACAGGACTGGTGGGAAGTGAAACGCGAGACAGAAGTGATGGCCATCGAGGATCTCGATGGGAACATGGATAAATTCAGGGAGCATGTTGCACGGCTCGGTATCGCCGAAGAAGGTCCCGACGGGAGTTGGAAATGGACCGGTGGGAACAGGAAGCTCGTGTTTCTCGGCGATATCCTGGGGGATTGTTGTATGAATGGCATCGAAATAACATTTGCCATCGCAAGTCTTGCCGAACAGGCACGGGAAGCGGGTGGTCGGGTCGACCAGATCTGTGGGAATCACGATAGTTGGTTCATAGATTTTTTGGCGAATGAAGGTTATGAAAAGGAATTCGGATTATGGGAATTGGTTCGATTTGATCCGAATCTCGATTCGGAATTACGGAGAGCTGTGGTTAGGAATGTCGATGGGAGTCCGACCGATGAATTTACTAAGCGGAACAGGGAATTATATGACAGGATGCCGGTGATTCTCGAAAGTATGAGAACCGATCCGGAGGGAAGGAGGTTGCTGGAGAACATCTGCAATCTCGAGGTGGTGGTCGTTCATGACGATACCCTGTATTGTCACACCGATCCGACCGGTGCGATGATTCGAGATCTCACGAAAGATGGGGATATCGCCCGTCGGACTTCGGAAATCAATACGATATTTCAGAAAAACTTGCGAAGAAAATTATTCCTCGGAGAAGATTTTGATGATGAGTTTAAAGCGGTGGAAAGAATATATCTTTTTGTCGGCAATAGGGAATATTTTACGGAAGAGGAAGTGTTCATGGAGGACCTGAATGAAAGGCTTGATGAAGATATGAAGGAATCAGAGGTAGACAGGATCGTCGATGAGTGGAAAAGGGCCTATAAATTGACCGGAGAGTATGCCTTGCAAGCAAAGAATATTCTTGTCGAGATAAACGCCGGGAACATGGAGCGCGCAAGAAGATGGGCCAATGAAATAAAAGACGGAATAGTGCTCGAATATGTGGAAAGGGTAAGGATTTCCGGAGTAAACTCGATCATTCATGGTCATTCTTCGACGGCTGAGCGTAATTACGATGCGAACGATCTTATAATCGTGTCGCCGCATTCGCATTTCCGCGTCAATGGTACGAATCGGAATTGGGGGGTTCTGACCGTGAAAACGAATGGAAGAATCGAACTTTTCGGCCGGAGTTTTCGGGAAAACAGGCTGGAAGGGAGAAAAACTTTGACTGGAAAGTCGAAAAGAAAGCGTAGCCGATAGGGTCTGTCGTCGAAGCCGGAAATGAAAAAAGGAGTGAATGATTTCACTCCTTTCGGTTTGTATGGCTACCGACATCAGAGGAAGTGACCGCATCTTGGAACGGGACAGATGACTAATCTTCCGTGTATTTCCTCCCCGCAATTCGGGCATAATATCATTTCACCCATCGTAGCCTCGATGAGCGAAAAAGGGAACGGTCCTTCCAATGCGCAGGACAGCCAGCGCTTGATGATATGCTTGAGGGGTATTCCCATCCGCAGGTGGCGTGCATATTCTTCCGCGGGACCGAGATCGATCCCGCTATGCATGGCCGCGCGTCCCATCATGCGGCGATCCTCCGCGCTCAGGACATCTCCGCCCACGTCCCAGAATTCATACGCCCCGTCTTCGAAGGGGTCCCGGTTGGTCAGGCATTTGGTCAGGAGATAGGTGAATGTCCACCAGTCTTCCTTTGGCGTGAACGGTGGCAGCGGGAGATTCATTTCGGTCGCCCGCAGCCTCAGTGGATGGATCGCTTCGGGATCGAGCGCGTACGGTCCATGGGATACCCCGAGGTCCGGACGATCCATTCCCCATCCGTCCGTGTCGATGATCCGAACCTCCGCGTCGTCTCCGAGGGCGGAGATCAGGACATTGCTGCCGTTGAGATCGCCGATGACGAATCCGGCATCGTGACAGGCGCTGATCGCCCGATGAAGCTTCGCGAAAATGTTGAGAACCCCTTTCAGGCTCACTCCCGAATCTTCGGCATAGAGCCTGTTCAAATCCCTCCATCCCTGAAGATTCTGCATGACGTACCCGATCGTCTTTCTGTCGATATCCGTTGCCAGATATTCCGGGACGGTAGCGATCGAAGCGAGTCCGGGCCAGGGGTTTTTCCCGTTGAGTCGGAAGAGCTTTTCCAGGTCGCCGATTTTCTCCTTCTGTTTTTCGGGTTCATGGAATATCTTCATCGCCCGTCCGGCGTCTATCCTGTAGACGGCTCCTTCGCCACCACCGTCATTGATGACATTCGTCGGTGTCAACGCATATTTCCGGCCGAGTCCTTTCACGATGACTTCTCGTTTCATGGCGCATCTCCTGATTTCTTGTTTGGTGTATGGTTATTTTCAACATCCTTGTGTTTCTTCCGGGAAAACTCAAGAAAGGAAACGATAAGGTCCGACTCATCTTTACGCCCGTGATTATCGGTCATATCCCTGTCCGCTATGAAATCCCGGTAGAGGACGTATTCGCGGCAGAGACGATGCTCGGCCAATATCATGAAGGCCGAATATTCGATGTCGATATTCCGGTCCCTTGCCCTGGCGACGATCATCTCCCTCGTGACGGTCTCGCCAGCCATCGATCCGCGAGAATTTTTTTCGGGAAGACCTACACTGGCAGCTGCAAGTCCGATTGTCCCCGTAGGGAGAGCCGATTCATCGAGTGGGCGCCACTCCGCGTCTTTCGGTATATGTTGCATGATTTCCTCCTCTTTCGTGTGTGATTGTGAAGTAGCACGGCCTCTCTTTCAAAGCTTTTCCCAGTCCGGACATCTCTGTCCTGAGAAAAGATGTGAAATGTGTAATTGTCCAAAAGGCGTTGCTTTTGGACAATGGTTATGGTCGTTCAATGCATCGATGTGTCGAGCATCAGAGCGCCGTTTACCATGACCAGCGAATAATCGGGAACCGTTTCGGGCGTGAACGACGCTGCCGCCTTCTGGCCGTCGAACAGCGGCTTTCGTCCGTCAAAGTTCAGGCTGATCGCGTATTGACCCGGAATCTCCACGTGATTCTCGTAGAACGGATTCCGATAGACGCGGAACTTTCCCCACAGGGCCAGCTCGCAAAGCTCCTGAAAACCGGCATGATGGACTCCTCTGAAAGGGCGGAAGGCTTCCAGTCTCGTCTTGTCTTCCAGTTCCTCGAACGTCCTTCGTATGAACGTATAGCGGATCGCGTGATACAGGACATCCTTCTTGTGTTGGTCGACCCGTTCCCGATGTTGGGCATCGACGAGTACGTAACCGCCCGCATGCAGGGATATCGGCAGATAGGAAGTACTGATCTTGGTCCGGCCGATTTCCGCGAGTCGGGTGTCGGCCGCGCTGATCCTGTTCGCGGCCCTTCTTTTCGTCGAGGCGGCATGATCCTCTTTCTCGATACGAGGAAGACAGAACGGCAACGCCTGATAGTTGTTGAGATCCAACTGGACCATCAGCAGACGGTCCGTCGGAAAGAGTTTGATGTTCATGTCCTGCCTCCTTTTGGTCGTTTTTGAAATTCAGGAGCGGTTGGATTCCATCCGCCCCTGAAAGAAGATCCTACAAGCCTTTGTTCGTCAGGTATTCGGAGATAATCCCGAAATTGCGTCTGAAGTCCCGCGATCTTTCATGTCCCGTCTTGTTTTTCAGATCGAAGTAGTAGGTCGCATCGCTGAACCCGGTCGCTTTGGTCATGGCCTGGAATTCATCACGGCTCAGGCCGCCGTTCCCATCGCCCCGTGTCGTGTCGAAATAGGCGAGTACGAGCTGTACCTGCTGTCTGTCCAGGATGGTGTCGGTTATCGCCTTTACGGACGACACTTCCTGTGGTTCGAGATTGTTTCTGCCATCAGTCAGGATGCAGATCTTTATCTTCGCGGGAGCGCTCTTGTGTCCGCTGCCGTTCGCCCTCTGTGCGGCGGTCGCTGACTGCTTCAGTGATTCGATCATGGTGCGATAGAGCGCGGTGCAGCCTTTCCCGGTCGCATCGATGGTATCCATCGACAGCTTCCTGCCCCTCAAGCCCTCGATGCTTCGGAATCCGTCCCATACGGGAATGATCCTGTCGGAGAACGCGGCTGCGCCGACACGCAAGGTTTTCGCGTACTTGTCCACCACCTGACCGAACGATGGGATCATGATGTCATTGAAACATTCGATAAGCGTCGGATAAAGTTCCGCCATCGAACCGCTGGTATCCAGCGCGATGTCCATTATGATTTTCTGATTCCGTTCGTCCTGCCGGATTGGATCGAATGTTGTTTCCGGCCCCCCGCCGTACATCTCGTAGAACTTTTGGTTCGACGGTCTGTGCCAATCTTTTCCGAGTTTCATGATGCGCTCCTGTCGTTTTTGTTTTTTGAAATAGCCGAATAAGACCCGTTCCTATCCAATACCCCGTTGCCCGTTTCCGGATCGATACTGATCATGGTTTTGAAGGTACTTCCGGATAGGAATACCGTATCCGAGGCCTCACCACCCTCCGAAGCAAGGCTTTCCTGAAAGTAGAGGAGGCTCCGCCTTCGGGAAAATTTGCTTGTAAGGGAGAATAGGTTCCGGCGTCGCAGGAGGACCGCATAAACATATCAGAGTAGGACAATCCGATTATCCTGTCAAGGACTTGACAAGCATTGACGCGGATGGTACTTTTCACCGTCATAGTCCATTAATAAGCGGTCTGCGGGCGACTCGGGTATTCGCCGTCCGATTGATTTTCACCATCAAACAAAAACAGGAGGTCTCATATGGGCGGTCAGGGATATAAGGGGAGTCGGCAACAGAAATCGATCGGCAGCGAAAGGATTTATCGGAGCGAGTGGAGGGTGACTTCTCCGACGCGTCTTTCGCGGACGGAAGTTTTCGACTTAGGCTTTCAGAAAGGGCAGGATGTTCATCTGCACCTGAGCAAAAAGCTGGAGTTCGCTCTGAAACAGTTGCAGCATCATGTGCTGAAGTTCGGCGAAAAGGCAGAGCTTTCCAGAATCTATTTTCTCGGGAAGAACTGATATTCGTCGGAAGGGAGATTTTTATGCTGGAGATCGGACAAGATCCGGACTCCGGCTTTTTCGTTATCCGACTGACCGTCTTGTTGACATCCGTTCTTCCTTTCGATACATTGATACGTCGGAGGGATTCGCATGGAAACTTTAACAATATGAGGAGGTGGATATGAGGCGGAGGCGCCGGGGAAGGCGGGGAGGCAGACGCTTGAAAAGGCCCGCTAAAATCTTCAGAAACCGGAGAAATCCGGGTTCCGGCTGGATATCGTTCTATGATATCTGGCACAATATCAAGGAGGCCGCATATTGCTGGTGGTGGCGGGTTCCGGAAGGGTCGCATCTTCATTGGAAGGATGGCAGAATAACCGGGCACCATTCCAGGGCGAAACGGCCGTGGTTTTGAGCGACGACGAATCGATCAATCTTCGCCCAAGAGGCGGAATAAAAACAAGGAGCGACGGATGAAACGGAAGAACGGGACGAATCGAAGGCGGAGCGGTCACAATCGTGGCGGAGGCGTGATCTGCTGGCGCTGCAAAAAGAAGATAGGACGTGGGAACCTGAAATTCTGGGGCACTCATCCGGTGCATGCCGGAGAGTGTTATGCCTGGTGTTGCACGAACCTTATCACTGGAAAGAACCTTCTTCAGAGGAACGGAAGATCGGAACGGAAAGGATTCTTTTCCAGGCTGTTCGGTCTTTAGTGTCTGAATTCGGAAAATTTCAAAAATCGATTTTCAATCCGGAGGTGGAACATGTTTCGAAGCGAGAGTAGGATCAAAAAAGAACTCTTTCGGCTGAGAGAAGAGAAGAGGGAGTTGAAAAAACGCATCGGGCAGTCGATGAGTGGTACGGGACCGAACAGGGTCACCGGCAAGTGCAAAAGTCTGCAAAAGGATCTCGCGAACGTCGTAAGGACGGAGAAAAAGAAAAAACAGAAACTGCGGAGAAGATGAGCGTGATTACGTTCGGAAACTTCGGGAGACTTTCCCGAGTTTCGCATCCCTGACGATTCGAAAATCGTACAGGGTTGTTTTTTTATGCGTATTTCAGGCAGTGGTTCCGATCGACCGGACCATGGCCCTATTCTTGCAACCGGACCGGAAATGTCCTATGATGACATATCGGAATCGGACGGTTACGGAGAACGAAACAAAGGAGGCGGAGATGAATCTGGAGCTTAAAAACGAAGTGGAGTCGTTTCTGAAGAA
>Ga0172371_10011693_pt1 | contig 11661 bp, 15 predicted proteins | sample Lak12m_FD_114543 | JGI IMG/M metagenome (GOLD analysis project Ga0172371, IMG submission 114543) | Freshwater microbial communities from Kabuno Bay, South-Kivu, Congo - kab_022012_12m | ecosystem: Environmental > Aquatic > Freshwater > Lake | place: Democratic Republic of the Congo: South-Kivu...
CTGTTAATGGAGATCAGTGAGGAGTGGCAGATCGGAAAACGTTATTGTGCTTGTAAGTCATTCATTTGTTAAAGATCCATGGGTATTTCTGACTCCAATTTACAGAAAAAAGGTTGCATTATCGTTTTTTATGAATAGGGCTATTGTATTTTTCTCCTGGACGGACGGCCATTTGGATAAAGTTTGCGGTACCTGATCTCTCCGCTATAACTTTGCCTATAGCTGGCGTAGTCATGGGGGCACACTGCCATAGGCAATGTTATACCGCCATAAGCGACGATATGATACTTAATGATCATCCCGTCCCTTATTGCAGAAACTTTTTCTGGGATACCTATCAATAATTCTGATTTCGTCTACTTCTCTTCAAATGTCAATCCTCTTTGTCAGGTGGTAATATATACATAAAAAAGTTAATCTTTGCTCTACTAAATCCAAAGCGGCGGATCCGGGCAGTTGATCAGACGGGGACGAATAGTCGGGACGATTCCATTATATGCCGGGTGATATTGGGCGATCAAATACGCCACATATTTATCACGGGTGGTGTTATCTTCCTCAACGATATATGAAAATGCTAATGGAATCTCATTCCTGCTGAATTGATAGTTGTAAAAGTGTTCTTCCAAGCGGTGTTTGATCTTCCCCTGGCCGACATAAAGTATTTGCCCAATGGTAGCGATGATATATACACCTTCCACCCTTTCTTCTACTGCAGGCGCAAGTGAACGGTTATACCAATTTGTCCAACTTTTCTTGCTCATGGTTCACCGCTATGTTGTAAACAGTGATCATCAATACTAAATATTATATGTCAAATAATATGATCATCTCCTACCAGGTCCATAATTCGCGCGGCATATGCATCATGCGGTTGATGAACACCGGGTTGATGCTTTCGCCTGTGATATCGATGCAGGAAATGGACGCGTTGTTGAGGGTGAACCAGAAATTGGGCGGCAGGCTCTGCCCCAGCAGCGCATAAAAGAAATGACTGAAGAAACCCTGATGGCTGATCAACGCCAGCACATGATGATGGTCGGCGTGCCTGGTCCGCAGTTCGTTGATCAACCGGACGGCGCGGTGGTACCGCTGTTCATGGGTCTCAAATGGGCGGTTCCACCAGCCATCTTCATCCAGGTCATCCGGTAGTGCCAGTTCCGGGTATTTGGCATGCAGTTCCTCCGGGGTGATGCCTTTCTGCCCGACCGGCTCATTGGTCTCCAAATCGTCCAGGTATAACCCGCCGGATTCGTGCGAATCACACAACCCGTGAGGTGTCAAACCGAGCACGTGTGCCAGCGGCAGGGAGGTCTGTATGGCGCGCTGCATCAGACTGCAATAGAGTACATCGATATGCAGGAACTCGCGGCTTTCATAAAGGTAACCGGCCAGCACTTCAGCCTGCTGATGCCCGATGGTTGTCAGGTCCGGATCGACCACCCTTCCCTCCCGGGAGTTGGTGTCAGCCTGGAGTGCATTATTCATGGATTGGCCGTGCCGGATGTAATAAATGCGCATATGTTCCTATTTTAGTTCTGCGATCAACGCTTTGAGTTTCTCCAGCAGTTTTTCGTATGGATCCAGCCTGGTATGCTGTTCGCCGGACAGGCGGTGTTCAATGCTGGCTTTGTCTTTGCCGGTCTTACTGGTTGCGCTGGCGATCTGGGACACAGCCCGCGAGCGGAATTGCGTACTTAAAGAGCGGATATCCATCACCAGCTGCCCTTCCAGTTGAAGCATAGCCGTTAATAGGCTGGCCTTATTCTTCGCATCCGGCGCATCTTTCAGCCTGCCTGCAAGGTCATTGATATCATGTTCGTATTGTGCGGGTGTTTTCATTCCTTCCTCCTGCTTCCCTTTATTATAAAGGATATCCACTTTTCAGATATCAGGCATGTTCCGATATCTACAACCCCAAATACCGGGAACTGGTGCTTGCTGGATGAATATTAAATAACCTGCCTGAAGCAGGTTCTTATGGTCACATCATCAGGTACTATTTCACAACTGTATAAACGTTAAATTTAGGCGGGTTCTCCAGATGTTTTTTAACGGCGCATTGATCCGCGGAGCGAACCAGGGCGTCGTAGTATTTTTCCGGGAAGCTGGCCGGCACTTGGATCTCCAATGTGATATTATCCACCATGCCGCTCATCGGGTTGGATTGCACCTTCTGAAGTATACGGATGCCTTCCGTTGGCAAGCCGCGTTGCTTGCAAAACCCCAGCACATAAATTCCGGCACAGGTGCCAATGGATGCCAGGAAGACTGCAAACGGCGCCGGCGCAGATCCTTCACCGCCGCCATGCGGGGATTGGTCCGTCTTCACGGTGAATCCGCCAAAATGGGCATCCACTTTCGCTCCGCCCGGAAAATCGATCACTAATTCCATAAAATCCTCCAATAGATTGATATGTGTTTGGATGCAATTCCTGCGAAAAAGTTATATGCGGGATGAATGTCGCGCGATGGGTGATATGTTCCACTTCCTCGTTGAGGGTTAATCGTTTATAGTTGGAACATGCTTATAAAAGAAAAACTGCTCAGAACAGACCTGTTCCATGATCTTGCGCCAGACCAGCTGGAGGCATTGGCCCGCCTGGCAATACCGCGCTCTTTTAAGCAGGGTAGCATGGTATTTGAGCAGGAACAGTACGCGGAATTCCTGTATATCCTGTTAAGCGGTGAGGTGAGCATCCGTTTTAAACCCCATGATGGTGAAGATATCCTGGTGACCCGTGTTACCGCCGGCGGTGTATGCGGTTGGTCGGCCGTGCTGGGCCGCGCCATCTACACCTCAGCGGCTGAATGCACACAATCATGCGAAACATTATGCTTTCGCGGCCGCGAACTGCAGAATCTATGCGAATCTTACCCCGAAACAGGCGTGGTCATCCTGGAGCGATTGGCAGCTGTGATCGCTGAGCGGCTCACTTATACCAATGAAAAGATCCTGCAAATGCTTTCCCAAAATATGATCGGCAACCCCGGTTGAGGAGGTCTGATGAATAATCCAACCCCAAATTTTCCAGAGACGATCAGGCTGCAAGCGTTGATCTCGCAACTAAACGCCTATATAGAGATCTATCATGGTGGCTCAGTGGAACTGGTTTCTTTCGATGGCAAAAATGTCCGCGTCCGGCTGGGGGGTGCCTGCCTGGGCTGCCCGCTTTCACCCAATACACTGCACGGCTGGGTGGAAGGCACCATCCGTCAATTCTTTCCGGATGTGGTGAGTGTGGAGGCTGTTGACTAACCGGGTTTGATCAGAAATGCGGTCGCGATCTGAACCAATCCCAATCCGACCAGCGCAATCGAAGACAGGTCCAGTCTCCCCAGCTGTATGTAAAAGACCACGCCAAACACGATCCACAAAGCACCGATCACCATGGAAGAAGTCCGTTGGCGGGCAAGCATCCTTGTTCGGTTTTCCGCAAAAGCCTGTTTCTCGGCTTCCACTTCGTCCATCCCCTGGCTTTGCAATTCCTGCATCCGGATCTCTACTGCTTTACTGATTCCACCATTATCTGAGCCTTTTTTGCGGAACAGGAAATAAACCAGCGCCACAATACCTGCCAACGCTAATAGTTTTAAAATTAAGTTGATCGTTTCACTAGTCATCAGATCTCAATACCTTTAATCAATATACACTTCAACGTGTTCGCCTTCATCTTCTTTGTACACGTCGATCAATTTTCCGGTCACCCCGCTGTGGAGCAGCTCATTTAGCTTATCTTTATCCAATCCCTCCACTTGGGGGGAGAATTTGGCTCCCATTTTCATCCCGGCATTCACCAGGCTGAGCGGCAGGCGGACATTGACCCTGGCTTTGCCTGAATTCATATCCGTGATTACTACCCGAAACCAGTGTGCCGCCGGTGGAACCGGCTCTGTGGCTGTGGTGGCTCCCTTTTGGTTCTTGTCAGATAGTAAATCCAGTAATTCAATACCTTCTTCAGCGGAGATCTTGCGTTCCTGTACCAGTTTTAAGATCTTCAATCGTTCCGTAGAAGTCGCCATTAAATCCTCCGGCTTTCATTATATACCAACCTGACCGGGTTACTTAACGCTGGCATTCATCTCTTTCTTCACAGCATTATACAGGTTCTCCGCCTTCAGTTCAGTCAGGCTGTAGCAGGGTGATTTCAGATGGTCCGCCAGCATTTGCGCCAGCCCTTGATCAAAGGCGGCATGTTCCATATTGATCACAACGCTGCGAAAATTCTCGTAAGCGATCTGGTCTGCGATCCGATAACCCTCTTCCTGAGGCGGCAGATCACCGATCGAAACATTGCCGGCGCCATCCGTCAGGACGATTAACAGGGGCTGCACATCCGGGTGGAGGATAGCCTCGCGTTTGAGCACTTCGTACGCCATTTTTAAACCAGCCGGCAGGGGAGTCTTGCCCCCAACAGGAATATCCGCCAGAGCCTTTTGAGCCAGGTAGACGGAATTCGTGGGCGGCAAAACCAATGAGGCTCGATCTTTGTTGAATACGATCAGCCCCACACGATCTCGGCGTTGATAAGCATCGGTCAAAAGCGAAAGGATCGCGCCTTTAGTGGCGGACATGCGTTCTGCCACTGCCATGGACCAAGAGGCGTCCACCAGGAAGAGCACTAAATTTGCCGCACGGCGGACCCTGACCTTGCGGTGATAATCCATGGGTTGTACAGCGAAAGCCACTTTTTTTCTTTGCTCTGTGCGGCGCTTCTGATGAGGAGCAGCTGCGCGCAGTGTGGCGTCAAAAGCCAGGTCGGCTGCGTTTTCCGAGGGGCGTGCTTGAATATACCGGCCGCGTTTACGATCGGTATGTGTACGCGAGCGCCGACCGCCGTGCTGGCGCATCATCTTATCCAGTGGTGTATCCAGCCGCCTCGGTTGGAAAGTCTCGCCGGTTTTTACCTGCTGGCCGCCTTCCCACCAGCGGGCATTGCGGTCATCAAAAACATTCTGGACTGCGCGTGGTTCACCGGTTTGCGGTGTTTCTTCCCCCTGTTGTTCATCTACGGGCTTTTTTTTTCAGCCTGCCCGTTATCTGTATCCTCAATTTCGGTCTGCTGTTCCTGTTTTTGCTCTTCAGCCTGGCCTTCCAATTGGCTGATGCGTTCCTGCAGGTCTTCCACAGTTACCTCGGTCTGCTGGAAAGGACCGCGTTTGATGCGGTGGGGAAGCGCAAGTTCCGCCGCCAGGGCAATATCGTGCTGATTAATGGATGTACGGGCTTCGAACGCTGCCTGGGCGCGGGCTGCTTTCAGTATCACCAGGTCCGAACGGTGGCCATCAACATTCAAGGAGGTGGTTAACGCCGCAATGGAAAGCAGGTCGCGGTTGGTATAGGTGACTTTATCCAGCAGATCGCGTCCGGCCACGATCCGGTTTGAAAGTTCATCTTCCTTATCCATAAAACTTTGCCGGAATTCATCCGGATCCAGTTCATACGCCAGGTTGCGTTCCATGATCTTTACCCGGTCGCGAGCTTCACGGATGCCGCGAATTTCCACTGAGAGCGCGAAGCGATCCAGTAATTGCGGCCGCAAGTCGCCTTCTTCCGGGTTCATCGTGCCGACCAGAATAAAACGGGCAGGATGCGAAAAAGAAATGCCCTCGCGCTCAACAATATTCATACCCATCGCTGCAGAATCCAGCAGAACATCGACGACATGGTCGTCCAGCAGATTGACCTCATCAATATACAGCATACCGCGATTGGCTGCTGCCAGAACACCGGGTTCGAAATGACGCACACCCTGTTGGATGGCTTTTTCAATATCCAGAGTGCCAACCACCCGGTCTTCTGTGGCTGAAACAGGCAAATTGATGAAAGGTGTGGTTTTCCATTCGCTCGGCAGGGTAGCACCGCCAGCGGCGCGCTCTTTGCATTCGGTGCACCAGGATATTGGCAAATTCGGGTCGCAGCCAAAACGGCATCCGGAAACGACTTCCACTTTGGGCAGCAGGGCTGCCAGTGCCCGGGCCGCAGTGGATTTTGCAGTTCCCCTTTCTCCACGGATGAGCACACCGCCGATGCGCGGGTTAACAGCGTTCAAGATCAGGGCGCGGCGCATACGCTCCTGTCCTACCAGGGCGGTGAATGGAAAAATGGTTGGCATCGGGTTTCCTTTAGTTTTTTATTCTTACAGACAGAAGCAAGTTTACCACCACCCCTGCTTCATTTCAACTTGATGTTGTATAATTTACCTTAAACTAAAATGGGATGCTCACGGCCACCATCACGCTGTTCATGGATTGGCATTACATTCATTGAGCGCCAGTTCTCTGAATCTTTTTATTCAGCAAGATGTTCTTCGTCGACTTGCTGTTCATCCAAATCTTTCGGTATTCTTTCCACGTCCATGAACAATTTTCGGCCCAGCTTTTTGATCCAGTGCCTGAATTTTCGGATCGGGCGGGTGGAATAGCGGTTGACATAATGCCTGGCGGCTTGTTCCAGGGTGACTACGCCGCCGCTTTTCTCTGCCAGATAGTACTGATGTTCGATGATCCACAAATACAGGTCGGCTTCGCTCCGCCCCGGAAAATCTGCCAGTATTTTCAGGTCGCTGATGATCTGCACAAGGGGTAGATACACGCGCTTGTACCAAGAACGGGCAGCCCGCTGATCGCTGATCATGTGATCATACTTCTCTCCCATGTACCAGCGGTGAACCTGAATATGCTCGATCAGTTTATCGTACTGCCCTGCCTGCGTGAAGCGGATCTCCCGGTTCTCGGAAACCTTCCTTAATCCAGTAGCGTCGAGGAAATTGATATATTCTTTATCCAGGATCAGCTTTTCAAGATCAGTATCCGGTGTGATGGTTGTATCTGTTCTGATCTCTGTCACATAGGCATCGATATATGCCTGTCCCCGCTCCCGCGCCACAGAGACTCGGTGGTTTCCATCCTTAACGAAGTACATCTCACCGATTTTATACAGTTCAACGGCCGGTAATTCTATATCCCGCAGGCGGGCTTTATCGATATTCTCCCAGCGCGACCGAAGATAGGTGATCTTGGGAAGGAATGCCCGGTCAAAATCCTGGTATCTGCCGACAGAACCGATGATCTGATTCAGCGGGACCTCCACGAAACCCAGATCCGATTGACCCTTCCAGGTGATGTTTCGGCGTATTTCGTCAAATGGCAGCAGGTTATTATTGGTATGCCGCAACCGATTGAAGGCAGCATTAATAAAAGTCTTGAAATGCGCCCGGTCAAAATCCTTTCGGGCAGTTTCCTGGATGTGATCGAATACCGGTTCCGGGTTCTGAAAACTCATACTATCTCCTGCCGGTCGGTAGATCCAGAACTGTTTCTCTGTAACCGTAAGTATTTACCACGTTCGTCTGGAAATAGCGGGTCACCGGATCACTGGTGTTCCGGTACACATGGGTATGCCCATGGAAGTGATAAGCAGGGCTGAACACCCGATCCAGCCAGTTGAAAGCCCGGATGCCTTGATGCGGCAGGTCATCCTGGTCATGAATTCCGGCCGGCGGGGCATGGGTCACCAGTATGTCCAGATAACGGCCATAACGCAGGTGGTTTAACAGCAGTCCGGGCAGCAGCGAAAGCACCCACTTCCACATGCTGGACTGTGTGTACTGGAACGGCCCGTAGTTATACTGAAGGCAACCCTCCACCCCTGCGATCAGTAATCCGTTGCTCATGATCGTTCTCCCGTGAAGATTGACTCCTCCTTCCGGTCTATATTTAATTCCGGCAACTGTCTCTTCCACCTGATAGGCGTGATTCCCATGTACATAGAATAATGGAACATCCAGAGAGCTGATGATGAATTCGAGGTACGAGAATCGTAAATCGCCACAACTCAAGATCAGATCAATATCCGAGAATCTCTCCTTCACCCGTGCACTGTAAAGCAAACTCAGCTCTACATCACTGATGGTCAGCAGTTTCATTCCATCCCGATACCGATCACCTGTGCTGCTGCCATTCCGGCTGTATGCGTGATGGAAGTGCTCCACTCTGATATCCCCATGCCAGCCGCCAGTACCTGTGCCCTGCCATGCAGCACCAATTGCGGTGCACCATTGATATCATTCAGGATTTCCAGATCGTGCCAATGAATCGTCCCGATCCCGCATCCCAGGGCTTTAGCGGCCGCTTCTTTTGCCGCGAAACGTCCGCAAAGCGAAGCATCCTGATGCGAAAGATCCATCTCGGCAGGTGTAAAAATGCGGGAAAGGAAACGGGCTTTGATCCCCGCGTTCAGGTCCGCCAGCCGTTTGATCTCCACAATATCCAACCCGGATATGAGCTTCATGCCTTCCTCTTTATGACCCTGCGACTGCCACAGCAAGTTTGGATGGATCCATATAGCGGCGTGAGGCTTCAAGGATCTGATCAGGGGTCACTGCTTTCACCAGGTCAGCATAATGATAATAATAATCCAATCCGAGTTGATAACGTTCCAGGCTTAAGATGGCGGAAGCCACGCCTGCATTGGATTCCATGGAGAGCGGCAGCCGGCCGACGTAATTGTCCTGGCTGTCCTGTAGTTCTTCGACTTTAACCTGTGTACAAATAAACCGGGTGATCTCCTTCTTGACCATTGCGATCGTCCTCGCTACATTGACCGGGTTCACTCCGGCGGAAACTTCCCAGGAACCGGGTCCGATGCCTGAATTCAACCGGGTATAAGCATAATATGCCAGGCCGGATTGCTGCCGGACGACTTCTCCGATTCGTCCGTACATTCCAAACTGTCCTAAAATATTGTTGCCCAGGGATATGGGTAGGTAATCCGGTGAGTTGCGAAGCGGTCCGTTTGTTCCTATTACAATATCCGATTGCGCTTTACCCGCAATTACCACCTTGTTGCGGATCGATTTGGCCAGAGGATCGAGCCCGGGCAGGACAGGCGGATTTGTTTGGATGGAATTACTCCAACCCGCGAAATATTCTTGAATCAGATCTTTGGCTCTCTCTCCTTCAATCGCCCCGACGATCGCCATAACCATTCCGCGCGGTCCATAATTATCAGCGTGATACTTTACCAGGTCATTCCCTCCGATACTGGCAATGGTTTCCGGGAACCCATCTTCCGGGCGGGAGTAAGGATGCCCCGCGAAAAGCAGCTGATTAAATGTGAGTGCGGCCATGTCTCCGGTATCCTGAGCACGAATGGCCAGGCCGGTTAATAATTGCGTCCGCAATTTTTCCACATACGTCTCCGGGAAAGAGGGTGATGTCAGGAGTTCGTGCAATAACTTGAGCAGCATGGGGAGGTCTTCTATCAAAGCCTTGCCATTGAAACTGGTTGTATGGATATTTCCGTTGAAACCCAGGCTTGCCCCTGATGATTCCAGTAAATCATATACCTGTTTGAATGTGTGCTGACGGGTTCCCCGCATAAGCATAGCCGCCGTGAAATCAGCCAGCCCCAGCTTATCATCCGGATCCATTAACGCGCCTGTGTTCAAATAACCGCTGATGACAAATGACGGGTTATTAAAATTGGATCGAACCAACAGCGTTAAACCGTTAGGAAGTACTTTGCGGGAAATATCTTCTGATCCGGGAAGAGTATTCCCTGGTTGTTTATTGCGCATGGGATCTGCCCTCCTCTCCCGCCGGGCGGTAGATACCAACGACCCTGTTTTCGTGGAGTAAATATTTTCGGGCAATCCTCAGGATATCCTCCGGCGTCACTGCGGACAGATACTCCAGGTATCCGGTGAACCAGGAATAATCCGCAAACATCTCAGCGTATCCCAGCCAGAAACCCTGGTTGGTAATATTTTCTGACCCATACACGAACAATGCCCGCGACTGCTTGATCGCTCTATGAATTTCAGCAATACTGGCTGGGTTTTGCTGGATTCGATCGATCTCCTCATCAAAGGCGTTTAGGACTTCTTCCGGTTGTTTTCCGGGCGCGATGGTTAGCAAAGTTTCATATAAGTAAGGGTCGATAGTCGCCGCGAGACCGCCGTGCACACCGACTGCCAGCTGTTTTTCCACCAGGTTTTGGTACAAACGGCTGGTTTTATTGGAAATTCCGCCGCCGCCGAACATATTCAATCCCGATGGACCGCTCAGCAGGCTGTCCAGGACCGTAAACGGAAAGAAATCCGGATGATTAGCCTGTGGCGCATGGTAAGACACCTGCATAAAAGTCGTTTCGCCTGGTCCGCTAACCTCAACCCGTTGTTCGGTTTTCGTTGCCGGATCGTTTTCAAGAGTACAGCCGGGTAGAATGGAAGCGCTGATTTTTCCAAACAGGTCGCGCACCTGTTCCACCATTTTTTTTGAGTCAAAATCGCCGGCTATTGCCAGCACAGCGTTGGAGGGCACATAATACTTCCGGTAGTGATCATATAGATCGTCCCGCTGTATGGAGCGAAGGTCCACCATCTCACCGATGATCTCATGCCGGTACGGATGAGAGGAAAATGCGGTCTTCTGCACCGCCTCGCCAAGCATGAAAAGCGGTTCATTCTCATTCCCCTCGCGTTCCGCGATCACCACGGTTCGTTCAGAAACCACCTCCTGCGGGTCATACAGGCTGTTCAACATACGGTCAGATTCCAATTGCAACGCTATATCGATCTTATCTGCCGGCATGGTCTCGAAAAAGGTCGTCCAATCCAGATAGGTGAATGCGTTCCAAATTCCCCCTACCCGAGAAATGATTTTATCCATCACGCCCTGGGGAAAACTTGGGGTACCTTTGAACTGCATATGCTCCACCCAATGAGAAATACCCGTTTTCCCGGGGATTTCATTGCGAGATCCTACCCGATACCAAACCCAGCTGCTGATAATGGGTGAATCGTGAATTTCTTTTAACCTTACCTGCAATCCATTATCCAGGGTATATGATGATAGTTGCGGTTCCATGGTCTCCTGATGTTGGTGCTGAAATCAAAATACTCTATGGTTATCAATATATCACAAATGAAATGAACCCAATTGAATCCAGTTATAATTGTGGAACATATTGGTATGAGGAGCTTTAATGACAGATAAGGGTTTGATCGTTGCCGTGATTGGTGCTGGCCCGGCGGGAATGTTCGCCAGCAAACAATTAGCAGCGTACGGCCATGAGGTAGCTTTGATCAATAAAGATATCAAACCAGGCGGGTTGGCAGAATACGGTATCTATTTCTCAAAACATAAAATGAAAGAGGGTTTACGAAACCAATTTCATACCATTCTGGCTGATCCAAAGGTCCATTACTTTGGTCATTGCGAGGTGGGAGACCACACGGAACTTACTTTACAGCAAGTGCGGAAAATGGGTTTCGCTGCAATTTTAATCGCTGCGGGGGCGCAGGCTGCCAACACCCTGGGAATACCCGGAGAGGATTTGGAAGGAGTCTACCACGCCAAGGATGTGGTGTATCACTACAATCTCTTGCCGCCTTTCAGCCGGATGAATATAAAAGTGGGGAAACGGGTGGCAATTGTCGGCGCGGGCAACGTAATGATGGATCTGGCCCACTGGCTGATATCAGAAAAAGAGGTGGACGAGGTCATCACTGTCGTCCGCCGCGGACCAGCTGAGGTGAAATTCGATAAAAAGGGGCTTGAGAGCGTAATCGCCAATATGGATATACCCGCTTTACGGCAGGAGATAGAAAAAGCAAGCCCATTAATGATATCCATGGGACAGGATCCGGAAAGAGC
>Ga0172371_10011697_pt1 | contig 11659 bp, 11 predicted proteins | sample Lak12m_FD_114543 | JGI IMG/M metagenome (GOLD analysis project Ga0172371, IMG submission 114543) | Freshwater microbial communities from Kabuno Bay, South-Kivu, Congo - kab_022012_12m | ecosystem: Environmental > Aquatic > Freshwater > Lake | place: Democratic Republic of the Congo: South-Kivu...
ACACAGTCCAAGCAGGCGCTGATTTAGCCATTGGTTCACGGCGTGTAAATGGTGGCGGAATTGTAGGATGGAATTGGTGGCGAAAGTTTATGAGTAGAGGAGCAACTGAGTTTTCTCGTATTTCTTTAAAATTAAAAACTAAAGATGTGACTGCTGGATTTCGTTGCTATCGGAGTGATTTATTAAAGAAAATACCACTTGAGGATATAAAGAGTAATGGCTATTCTTTTCAAGAAGAAATGATTTTTTTAGTTGAAAAGTTAAAAGGTAAAGTAGTAGAAATCCCTGTTATTTTTATTGATCGCAAGAAAGGAAAATCAAAACTCTCTTATAAAGAGATAATAAAATTTTTTTGGATAATTTTTTTACTTCGTCATAAGTATGCATATATCAAACATTAGCACATGGCGACGCGCTGAGTGCTGGGGTTTTTTTCTTATTGTTATTGGGTTAATAGTACTTACTACTTTACCCTATATATTACTTTTTTTATATACACCGGCCGGACAAATATATAGCTGGACTACTTTTTTAAATCCTGGGGATAATTATGTATATTATTCTTATATTGATCAGGTTAAGTCAGGTAGTTTTTTAGTAAACAATCTATATACCAATGAAATTACCAAGCCTACCTTGCAACTTTTTTGGCTTTTGGTGGGACTAGTAGCACGAATTTTTCAAGCTGATCCAGTTATAATATTTCATGTGTTTAGATTGTTATTAATTCCAGTCTTTGTATTCGGCATGAATGCATGTATGCAAATATTTATACCCAACTGGCGACAACGAATACTGGCGTTAGTAATTTTTTTCTTTACTTCTGGACTCGGTTGGTTATATATATTATTTAAGCCCTTGTTTTGGATACATAATGAATGGCAGAATGTTCCGTTTGATATTTTATCAACCGATGCTTTTCCTTTTTTGTCAGTACTCGCTTCACCTCATTTTATGTTTTCTTGGGTATGTTTAATATATGCGCTGACCTATAGTTATTTAGCGTTTCAGAAATTAAATACACACGATGCTTTTTTTGGTGGTTTATTTTCTTTACTACTTTTTTTGATACATCCATTTTTTATTCCGCTGGTGTATTTAATTGTTAGTTTATATACAGTATTACAATATTTTAGAAATAAAAAAAATAAAATAAAAATTCTAAAAAATTATTTGATATTGTTTTTTTTACCACTACCTGCCGTGGGGTATTATGTATATTTATTTTTCTTTGATTGGATTACACAAATTCGGACAATGCAAAATTTACTTATTTCACCAAAGCCTAGTATTACGTTGCTTAGTTTTGGGATAATAATTGTTTTTGCTATCCTTGGTGTACGCGATCAATACAAAAAAAGTGAACAAAAGCAGCTTTTATTTTTTTTAAGTATTTGGATAGGTATAGTTATGATAATGTTATATATTCCATTTTTATGGCAAAGACGGTTTGTAGAAGGTTGGTATTTTCCGCTCGTGATTCTTGCGAGTTATGGGATATGGTTTGTAAAAGAAAATGTAATTTTTAAAAAAAGTTTTTCATTTAAATATATAATTTTTGTATTTATTTCTGTATTACTTGTTTTTAGTAATTTAATGGTATTATTTTTAAATCAAAATTTTTATAGGCAGAAAATATTTCGTTTATATTATGTATCTGATGATTTTTTGCAAATGACAAATTATATAAAAAATAATACTGGTCAAGATGCAATTTTTTTATTAAACGATGAAATTGGTTTTATGACTTTTCCTTATTTTGGAAATAGAAAAGAATATGTTGGGCATATTGTTGAAAGCGTGTATGTACATAATAAAACTCAACGTCTGCGTTGGTTTTTTGGAACAGAAGGTTCACCTCAGACCAAATATGATTTTTTACGTGCTGAAGGTATAGATTATATTATTTATAATTCTGAAGCAGATAATCTTAATATATATAAACCTGAAATCTCAAATAATTTACAATTAAATTTTACAAGTGGAAATTATAGTTTATATGAAGTTTTATGACACTAGGTAATTTAATAAAACAAATTAGTTTTAATGAATGGCGCTTTATAGGAATTGTGTGGCTAATATTAAGTGTATTGTCACTCATTCCTTTTTTATTTGCTTTACCTTATGTAAGTCAAGGATTTGTACTGACTGGTATTCATTCTATTGCGTATGGGGATATGAATGTATATCTTTCTTATATTCAGCAAGTACTAGATGGTAAATATTTATTTGATACGTTATTTACTGCAGCTCCTGCGGACTTTTTAATGTTCAGGCCCGATTGGCTACTTATTGGTTTATTTGGTAAATTGTTTTCTTTACCACCTTTACTGGTATTTCATATTGCCCGTATTTTTTTGAGCGGTCTACTTTTAGCTATTTTATATATTTTTATAAAATATTTATTTCAAGAAACAATAAAAAGCAAATTTATTTTTATTTTATTCTCTTTCACTACGGGTATAGGTTTATGGTTAATATTACCAATTCAATTATTTTTTAAGGATTATGTAACAACACTTTTTTGGCCTATTGATTTTTGGATCCCAGAAGCATTTATTTTTTTAAGTATAATAAACAGTCCTCATTTTATTTTTTCTTGGATTTTATTAATTTTGGCTTACCTGTTGTATTTATTTATTATTGATACTTCTATTGTAAGAAATACTAGATTTATATATGCATTTTATTTGGGTGTAGTGCTTTTTATATTATTTTTATCACATCCTTTTCATATCCTTACTGTGGTAGCCGGTTTTTTGATCCATTTTATATATGTATGTATAAAAAATAAAAGATTTGAATCAATAATTTTTTATCATTTGGTTATTGCTGGAGCCATTGGTTTTTTTGGAATTTATTATCATCTTTATTACTTAGGAAATGATTGGCTCACTGTAGTAAAGGCATGGCAAAATAGTACTCCGACGCCAAATTTTTTAATGATCCTTGCAGGATTTATTTTATTACCACTAGCAGTATTAGAATTATACAAATGGGTGGCAAATAGAAGAAATCTAGATTTTAAAAAAGTGTTTGTAGTGATTCTCTTTATAATTACACCGATTCTTGCGTATTTGCCTTTTCCTTGGCAAAGGCGAATGTTACAAGGCTGGCAATTACCAGTTTATTTACTCGCTGGGAATTGGTTGTGGAATAAATGGGGTCATTATATTACGAAAAAAAGTTTTTATCTCAGTTATAAATTTATTTTTATATTACTATTTTTTATATTTGTACTTTTACCAAGTTCTTTTTATAATATTATTCGCGATGGGTATTACTATCAGACGAAGATGAAATCGTTTTATTATACTGCCGATTATTATAAAGGTTTAAAAAATTTGCGATTATTAACTGATGGTACATCAATAATTTTTTCTCATCCCAGTTCAGGCAATTATATAGTAGGCGTGACTGGCAGACACGTATTAGTGGGTCATGGGGTAGAAAGTGCTTATATAAACGCCTATGTGCCACTCGTACAGCTCTTTTTTAAAGACAATAATAATTTAGAGAAAAAACAATTGTGGCTAGACAATTTACATATTACTCACGTATTTTATTCTGAGTATGAAAAAAATTTAGGCACTTTTGATCCAAATAGTGTAGATTTTTTGGAGCTCGTATATGAAAATAAAGAAGTGCAGATTTTTAGAGTGGTTAAATAAAAAAGTATGTCTTTCTTTCTTTTATTTAAAAGTATTTCTAAGCATGAGTGGTTGATTATATTTGTTGCCTGGCTAATTACAATAACGGCTTCACTTTGTCCTTTTCTTTTTTCAAAAGATTGGCTGCACCAGGGATATGTAATTTCAGGAGTGCAAGCTTTAAATTATTTAGATATTCATTATTTTTATTCATTAATAATTCAGATAAAGGAGGGCAGTTTTTTTGTAGATAACTTTTATTCAATTTCTACATTTAGTTTTTTTCAATTACGTCCCACATGGTTATTGGTAGGGTGGTGGGCAAATATATGGCACCTCTCTCCAGTAGTGGCATTTTATTCATTTAAAACCGTTGTCACGTTATTGCTATTGGTTGTAATATATATTTTTTTAAAATTATTTTTTGAACAATTTATCTGGCGAATAGTTACTTTTTATAGCATCATATTTACGATGGGTTTCGGTTTTTGGCTTATTGTGTTATTGCAAACTATAGCACCTAATTCGGCCTTACTTTACAATAATTGGCCACTTGATATTGGCGCTCCAGAAGCATTTATTTTTTTATCTATACTTGCCAGTCCGCACCTAGTAATTTCTTGGGTGTTATTAATAAGTATATATATATTTTGGTTTTTGTTTATTCAAGAAAATATAACAGCCCAGCAACGATTGATGTATAGTTTAGGTCTTGGAATATTGGTGGCTCTACTATTTATTGATCATCCATATCATATCTTACCAGTGAGTTTGGTTATTGGTTTACATGTGTTATGGCTCTTTTTTTATAAAAAACAATTATTTTATAAACTAGTGGGATTGTTATTAATAATTATTTTATTCGCTACTGGGGGTATTTTTTATCACTTATTTTTAATAAATTTTGATTGGCTAACAATGGTTAAAATATTACAAAATAACGTAGTCACACCGGCGTGGTGGGTTATTTTAGTAAGTTATGGTTTTTTTATAGTTGGAGCTATGTGGCAAATAAAAAAGTATGTTCAGGAGAAAAATATTGATTCAAAAAATATTTTTTTGATTATTTGGTTTTTTGTGCACCTAGTGTTAATACTATTCCCGTCTTTTTTACAAAGAAGATTTATTCAAGGCTGGCAATTACCACTGGTTATTTTAAGTTTACTATGGCTAAAAAATTTATATACAAAAATGTCAGCTAGCAATCGTAAGAGGCTCATATTTATTTTTATTTTATTAGTATTTTTTCTTTTACCCAGCCCTTTGTATAGTGTAGCCAGAAATATTATTTATTATCAGGCAAATACACCACAAACATATGTATATTATTCTCCAGGTATAAATGCTGCCTATCAGGAATTGTTAAAACCTGAGTATTTAAATGCAGTATTACTAGCTCATCCAGTAAATGCAAATTTTATTCCAGGCGTGACCGGGAGAAGGGTGGTGGCTGGTCATTGGAGTGAATCAGCTTATTTTGATAGTACGGCGAAATTGGTTAAACTATTTTTTCAAACAAATATTCCTGCAGAGCATAAAAAAATGTGGCTTAAAGAATTGGGTGTCACTCATATTTTTTATTCTGAGTATGAAAAAATTTTGGGTGATTTTAATCTAAATAATGCTGATTTTTTAGATCTAGTGTACGAAAATCAAGAAGTAAAAATTTATAAAATAAAATAGGAATTAATTTATTTCAATATGTATTGACTCGCCAATAGGCGTTATATGAATGCTATTTTTTATTCCTCGCCAACCATCTAGCTCAATATTACCTTTGATGGTCATAAGTTGTAACTCCATTTGTTTATCTTCTAGCGTGACCGGGAGAAGGCTATGATATATATAATTTTCTTGCCACAATAAGCTCGAGGTAAAGAAAGAAAGTGGCCTTATATATTCATTTTGACTCGTGGATACTTGCATAAAATAATTTTTATCATCTTTTTTTATATATTTCCAAGCTAAGTGAAGAAGATTTTTTTCGTGCGAAAAATCTAGATAAATATTGTCTGCAATTTGTTGTGTATAGTTGTTTGTTACAAATGGTTCTGAATATTCAAACTGACTACTAATCTGAGACTTTTTCCAAATCATAAGTTCGGGATGAAAGTAGGTGAGTTCGTAGTTTTGTGAAAGTAGTTGTTCAAGATTGGTAAAATTAGCAGGATAAAAGGACTTATAAAATTTTGAGTTAGAAAATTGCAACGCGTAAGTTAAAAAATCTTGCGGGTCAATGAGTATAAAGTCTGGTTGAGTATAGGTATAAGGAAGGTCAGAAAATTGTTGTTTGCCAATAAATATATAGTGTAAAGAAGCAACATTTTTTCTACTAGAAATATAGGGAAGATATTTATAACCGGCTGCGATACTTGCTTCAGTTGGTATTTCATTAAGTAATTTTTTTTGCCAGTTTGTATTATTTGATTCTAATGTTTTTTTAATAATTCCCCAACCTGGTCCTAGAAATAATGGTAAGTATATAAGTATTACGGCAATAATTAGAAAACTTAGTTTTTTGTCAAAAAAGATTATTTTACTAATAGGTGTTTTTTTTGTAGAAATATTGTGCAGGCCATAGATACTCGCAATGATAAGTCCAGGAATAAAAAGCGAAGCATAGTGGGTATCAACAATTAAATTGCTACCGCCTGGTTCTCCAAGTAGAAATTGTGTCAAAGGACCAATGAGGAGTAATAAATATTTTTTGGCAAAAATAGGTAAAAAAATAAATGCGAGTAATAGTCCGAGTACCATCTCAAAATTTCCAATTGCAAAAAAATGTAAAAATATTTTCCATAACGATGATTCAATCAGCCACTGGTAGTAGACTTGGAAGCGACTACCGCCAGTTTGCCAAAAATGGATAAAATAGTTAGCTATTAAAAAATATCCACCCGAGAGCGCAAAGGGTGCGAACCACCAGCGCCATGATTTTTTTTCATATAATGCAAGCAGAAAAAAACCAAATACGGCAACAGCCACATCTTCGCGTACTAAGAGAGCAATAAAAATAAATAATAGGTAAGACCAAAAATATTTTTTTTCATAAAAATAAAATGCCATAAGCAGTAAAGGTATGGCCAGTGGCAATAAATGCCATTCATACAAATTCATATTCCACGCCAGGGGATTTATAAGCCATATGAGTGCAAGGAGAGTGGCAATTTTTTTATTAAACCACAGGGTGGAAATTTTATAAATTGGCAAAGCGATACTGGCAATAATAATGCTTTGCAATATCAATAAGTTAAGTGGTGATTTCCACAACCAGTATAAAGGCAAAAAAAGGTATAACAGAGGTTCAAAATGATCTGCAAAATAATGGTGCCCTTGGATACTTGACCAGAAATTTCCGTTGAGTGTCGCATTGAAAAATGCATTATTATAAATAGCCAGGTCCAACGCATTATAACCAAATTGTGAATATTTATACCAGCAAATTCCTGCTAGTAGTAAAATGTAAGATACAATCCCTAGCCAAAGAATGGCAGTATAATTTATTTTTTTATTAAAAATTTTCATTTATTTAATTTTTTTCTATACCCTATACCCTAATCCCTAATTCCTAATGGTTATTATGACTGCTTTTAAGAACCTTGACAAATGCAAAAAATGCGTTATAATAGTATGATTTCTAATTTAACAATTTAATAATAAAAAACATAGGAGTTCGTCATGAAAACAATCGTTGTAATATTTATTTTTTCTTTAATTTTATTTTTTGGGTGTTCTACTTTTCAAGCACCAGTTGATTTAAGCGTTTCGGCAAATTACAAAAATTCTAATTCAGAAGTTCAGATAAGCGGTAAAATTAATTCTGTACAAGGATTACAAGAAACAACCAGGTTTATTGCCATTAATAATGTGCAGTATGATCCCGCAATTTCTCAGGAACAAAAAAGTAATCAAGTAAATATATTAAGTCAGATGCCGAATTATAAAGTCGTCATTGAATCTACAGGATATCGATATCCAGGAAGTAGTCAACAGACAGTAGATATGGAGCTTGATTCAAAGCTTCGGTATTTAAAAAGTAAACTAAAATAATTTACAAAAAAAGCTCTCAACTAAGAGAGCTTTTAATATTGCCAAAAATATTTAATAAGGGTTATCTGTGGACTGCCTGATAATATCAAAAATCCATTTAGAGAGCCCATACGATATGATAACAATAAACAAACCAATAGTAGCTTGAGTGAGCACTTTTTTTGCTTTTTCAATCTGTTGCTCATTGCCCGCAGCAGTCATCCAGAGCCAGCCACCGTACATAATAAGGACAGTAAAAATGATACCTAAAAATCCAAGTAAGGCACTAATAATCAGGGCTATCACTTCTCTGACATCAGTATCAGCATTTCCTAGTTCTGCAGCTACCCCAGTATCAATAATTCCTTGTTTTATACGTGAACCAGCATCGGTTTGGGTGGTAGTTTGTGCAAAGCTTGGCAAAGCGATCAAGAGTGGCAGGGCGACAAGTAGGGAAATAAATAAAGAGTATATTTTTTTTAACATAAATTAAAGTGTAGAAGTGGTTGTTGCTGAAATAATCACATTGATAATAAATAATGATAGCCCATAAGAAAGAATCACTATAAGCAATCCAATAACTGAGCTAGAAAGAATTTTTTTCGCTTTTTCAATCTGTTGTTCATTGCCCGCCGCAGTCATCCATAAAAATCCACCATAGATGATAAATATTAAAAATACAGTTCCTAAAAAACCAAGTGCATATTTAATAATATCACCAATGATAAATGCGGGGTTATCAGCATCTGGAAGTTGAGCCTTGGCATTGGTTTTGTTGGCAGTATCTAACGCATTTTGCAATACACCAGCTGCTCGGCTTGGGGTTGCCAGCATAAAAATAAATAAGCTGTGCAAAAATATAAAAATGTGAAATAATTTTTTTTTCATATTATAATCCTGCTTGTATCAATGTATTGAACACAAATTTAGTAATAGCATAAGAAAGCACAACGATAAGTAGTCCAATCACTGACGCACGAATAATTTTTTGTGCTTTATCTATTTTTTCATCATTGCCAGCCGCAGTCATCCACAAAAAACCAGCATAGATAATAAGCAGTAAAAACGCAGTTCCTAAAATGCCTAAGAGACCATTGAGTAGTGTACCGACCACAGTTGCAAAATCAGCATTAGCTAGACCAGTCGCAGAACTTACATCAGCCAATTGTTCTTCCATGCTGGGAATGTCAGCGGCTTGAATATCTTTTATTATTGAAAACATAAATTATATTTTAGGATATAATACAACTTGGACAAATTTGAGAGCAAGTCGTATTAGGAGAAAAAGTTCCGTTTAAAACATTACATCCTTCTTGAGTCTCACTGTTAATGCAGTATTGGTTATTATTATATAAACAAGCGCCAGTGGTAGTATTTTCTGTGGTGGAATTGGTGGCGGCATTTTTTATTTGGGTTATCCAAAAATTAGTCATTGAATATGAAAGAAAAATGATTATAAGTCCAATGATGGCGCTATTGATGATTTTATTTGCGATTTTTACTTTTTCAGTATTGCCACCAGCAGTCATCCACACGAAGCCGCCGTAGATAAACATTAAAAGTAAGAGAATACCAAGAAGTCCAAGTACGCCATTGATAATTCCACCAATTTGAGTGCCCAGTGATTCAGTTCGCACTAAGTTCGCTACATTAGCTGCTGTATTTAATGAATCATAGGGTGAATTTTGGGCAAGTAAATATTCATTATTACCAGCGCCAGTAGAGGCCTGGGCAGTAGTGAATACTCCACATGCAAACACGGTGGCTATTAAAATAATAGCCACCGTGCTGTGGTACAAAACTTTTTTTGTTTGTATAAAATTCAAATTCATGAAAATACAAGTATATTATGTCGTTGCTTGAATAATAACATTGAAAACCCAAGTAGATAAAGCGTAAGCAACAATGATAATGAGTAAACCGATTACACCAGCACTGATAATTTTTTTGGCTTGACCAACAGATTCTTCATTGCCACCAGCAGTCATCCAACGAAAACCACCAGCGATGATGATTAAAGTAACCACGATACCCAAAATACCTAATACTACGTTGATAATACGAGCGATAGTTAAACGTACATCTTGTGTACCAAGACCGATAGCGCTACCATATTCAGTTCCAAAATATTGAGCTGAAGCAGCAAAAGGTGCTAAAACAACTGACAAAATTCCAAAAGCTAATAATTTTTTCATACATTCACCTCCTTTCTAAATATTGATTTAATTTTTATTTTTTTTCCTTATATGTATATAAGGTATGTTTATTATAGCACAGAATAAAAGATTTGTAAAATTATAGCAGTGTATTTGGTAGAAATGTGCAACATTGTTTTATAGCATTTTCATCACAATTGTTTGGTATATAGTACGAACCACTTCCATCAGTTGTAGTACAGCTATCTAGACAAGTACTATTAAGATTTTTTTAATATGTTATAATACCAGTTTTTTGATTTCCATTTTGACATAAATTAGTTTACACATCTATATAGTTGTCACATACAGTATTGTCTAATTTATCTATGTATTCTGATCCATTTATCTAATACTTTAATGAAGTTGATATTGTTCAACTATGCCAATTGTTTTTTGAATTGTAAATATGATGACATAGCTACCAAGCACTATGGCGAGGCCAATGGAGGTGCCGATTAAAATATCTTTGGCGCGTTTAACTCGTTCTTGGTTTCCTCCAGAAGTCATAAACATTACCCCGCCGATGACAAAAAGAAGTAGTGCGAGAGCACCAAGATATTTCACTCCAAATGAGTAAAGATTGGCAAATAGTTGTAGTAGATCAATTAAATCACATTTTTCTGCATTTCCATTTAGACAATCTTGAGGGATAAATGCTGATGTTTGAGCATTAGATATCAGAGGAAATAATAACAATCCTACCAACCAGATTTTGCCAAGAATTTTTTTTAATTTAATTTCCATATGTTGGTTTTAAATATGTTTGTTTAAGTTGTTCAACGCTATTTTTAAGTAGTGCTGTTAAATCGGAAAAATTTCCTTGGTTTACTGCAGTCACTAGTTGTTTCATTATTTCTTCGGCAGCTGTTGGGTTAGCGCCTCGATACCAGCTTTCAGCAGTAAGTGTTTGTAGAGTAAAAGGTGAAGCATTTGGATCATCTTGTACTTTGGCAATCAAGCTTTTGAGTGCCGGGGGTTTTCCACTTTTTTCTAAGTAGGTTTTATTTTGTTCAGCATCAGTGGTTGCAAATACAATAAAATCCCAGGCAGTGTCTTTGACTTGTTGTTCGCTTTTAGGAGATACCCCTAGTAGCCAGTAGTTTGCGAAATTATATTTTTTAGCCAGTAGATCTATTTGTGGTAAAGTACTTATTCGGAAATTTATTTTCGGTCCCTTTGCTCTGATTTGCGCACTATGATAAGAATAGCCAAACATCATAGCTGTTCTACCCTGCGCAAATGCTTCTAATGAATTTGGCAGTTCTTGATTCCACGTATATACTTCTTTGATTGGATTTGCGTAATCAGTATAAAAAATTAATGCTTGTTGACCAGGATTATAATCCGCGCTTCCACCAGGCGGGATTTTATCAAAGGTAGGCAAGTTATCAGGACCTGTCATTTGGGCACCATTTTGCATCATCAGTACTGAGAGAACATCAAGACCTCGATCAATATTGTCAGCGCGTCCCATAGCTACACCACTACGCACGATATTGTTTTTTTCATCAAGGCGGGTTATTTTTTGTACTGCTTGTTTAAATTCAGCCCAGGTAGATGGTGGTGCGGCAATACTGGCATCATTGAACATATCCACGTTGTAGTATAGGGCTAGTGTATCAAGACCCATAGGTAGCGCATAAATTTTGTCTTCTCTTAACACATCACTTTTTATCACACTTACAAATTTTTCATCAAGTTGCGCTGGAGTAAGAGTTGGAAAGTTTTTCAGTGTCCACACAACTTCTTTTTTAATAGTCCCTTGTACGGTTTGAGCAGGTA
>Ga0172371_10011698_pt1 | contig 11659 bp, 8 predicted proteins | sample Lak12m_FD_114543 | JGI IMG/M metagenome (GOLD analysis project Ga0172371, IMG submission 114543) | Freshwater microbial communities from Kabuno Bay, South-Kivu, Congo - kab_022012_12m | ecosystem: Environmental > Aquatic > Freshwater > Lake | place: Democratic Republic of the Congo: South-Kivu...
CCGCCCCGGCCAGCAGCACCAGCGCGCGGTGGCGAAAGGCCCAGCCGCCCCAGTTCGCGCACCAGCGGTTGCGCCGCCGGCCATGCTCGGCCTCGTCCGGCCGGTTCTTCACGTCCCGCCGGACCAGGGCGAGCACCGCGGGCACGAATGTGAGCGCCAGGATGAACGAGAAGGCGATGCCGACGACGGAGAAGACGGAAAACGCCCGGATCGAGGCAATCTTCATCAGGAAGTTGGAGCCGAACCCGGCAACCGTCGTGGCCATCGCGAGGAACACCGGCAGGCCGGTGTTGCCGACCGCGATCTCGACGGCCGACCGCGGTTCCTTGCCCAGCCTGCGCTCGTGCTCCCAGCGCTCGACGATGTGGATGCCGTACGCGCTGCCGACCGATACGAGCACCGGCGGCAGCACCACCATCACGATGGTAATCGGCTGGCGGAACAGGCCGACCAGCCCCAGGGTCCAGACCAGGGCGATGAGCACCGCCCCGAGCGGCAGCAGCACGCCGTACCAGGTGCGGAAAGTCAGGAGCAGGGTGAGCACCAGCACGAGCACGACCACCGGGAGCAGTTTGAGCATGTCCGAAGTCATCCAGTCGCGGATGAACTTCATCAGCGCCGGCGAGCCGGAGAGCGAGACGCGGCCGGCACTTCCGTGCTCCCGCGCGACCTGTTCGATCGCGGCCACGGCCTTTTCCTTATCGCAGCCGGGGAGGAGGCGCGCCAGGAGCAACGCGGCAGTGCCGTCGGCCGAAACGAGCGTGCCGCGGTAGCGCGGGTCGGCGAGCACGGCGCTGCGCAGCGCGGCGAGGCGGGCGGGGTCGGACGGCACCGAGTCGATGACCTTCGAGATGATTACGTCGTCGCCCTGCCCGCGGACATCCTGCAGGGTTGTGAGCCCCTGGACTTCGGCAACCCCCGGCAGATCGGCCAGTGCCGAGGTCAGGGAATCGATGGCGTGGAGGGTCGCCAGCGCGAAGACGTCGCGGCATTCGATAACGACCGCCACCTCGTCCGAGCCGCCGAACTCGCTGTCGACGAGCGCCATCACCGAGAGCGACGGGTCGCCCTCGGGCAGCATCTTGTTGACGTCGGCCTCGGCCTTCAGCCGCAGGCTAAACGGAGCCAGGGCGACGGTGACTGCGAGCGCGCCGGCGAGGAAGAGCGACGGGCGCCGGGCTACCTGGACGCCGAGCCGGCGCAGCAGTCCGGGGCCCGGCTGGTTGGACGGGTTACTGCCCACGGGTAAAGTTTACTAAGTTGACTTTTCGTAGTCAACAGAAGTTTACTTAGTCAACTTCATGCCGCGAGCCGGCGAGACTGGTGGCGGGCGACGGCTGCGCGGAAGTTCGCGGCCGTAGCGGGGAAATCCGGAGTAACGGCTTCGGAACCGCGCCCTGGTCGTGTCCCCCGGCCGACTAGCGGCGGGAACGGCGGGGCAGCTTCTTCTCGGGCTTCGCCGCCTTCTTCTCCTTTTCCTTCTCCGGCGGTTTGTCGGGCTTGAATTCCTGGTGGAGCTCAATCAGCTCGGCCAGCCGCTTCATCACCCGGCCGTTCACGCTTTCGGTCGGGAAGCAGCCCTTGGCGTCGGCAACGCCGGCCGGAACGCCGGTCAGGAGTTCGACGCCCTCGTCAATCGTCGCGACCGAATAGATGTGGAATTTGCCGTCCCTGACCGCCTGCACCACCTCCGGCCTGAGCATCAGGTCGGGCAGATTCGCCTTGGGGATAATCACGCCCTGGGTGCCGGTCAGGCCCCGCGCCCGGCAGGCTTCAAAGAAGCCTTCGATCTTCCAGTTGACGCCGCCGATCGGCTGGACCTCCCCCTGCTGGTTGACCGAGCCGGTCACGGCCAGGTCCTGCCGGATGGGAAGGCCCGAAAGGTCCGAAAGCAGCGCGTAGACTTCGGTCGAGGAAGCCGAGTCGCCGTCGACGCCGCCGTAGGACTGCTCGAAGCAGATTGAGGCGGAGAGGACGAGCGGCTGCCGGCGCGCGAACTTCTGGCGCAGGTAGCCGGAAAGAATGTAAACGCCCTTGTCGTGGGTCGGGCCGGAAAGCTGGGCCTCGCGCTCGATGTTGATAATGCCGGCCGAGCCGACGCCGGTCTTGGCCGTAATCCGGGTCGGCAGGCCGAACGCGTACTCCCCGGTATCGTAGACCGCGAGGCCGTTCACCTGCCCGGGCTTGCTGCCGCGCACGTCGATGAAAATCGTTCCCTGCCGGATTGCCTCCTGCAGCTTCACCTCGGACAGCCGGACCCGGTCGCGGCGGCGGTCGATTGCCTGCTGCACGTGCTCGTAGCCGACCGTTTTCGCCCGGGCCTTGCCCGCCCAGTGATTCGCCTCGGTCAAAAGCTCGCTCACGACGTTGAACCGGGTCGAGAGCTTGTTCTGGCGGCCGGCGAGCCGGGCGCCGTACTCGATGACTGCCCGCACACCCGAGCGGTCGAATGGCCGGAGCTTCTCCTTCTGACACAAAGCCCTGATGACCTGCGTGTAATCGCCGACCGCGTCCTGGCTCAAGTCCATCACCCAGTCGAAGTCCGCCCGCACCTTGAAGACCTTCTTGAAATCCTCGTCGGCCCCGGCGAGCAGCGAGTAGATCTGCGGATCGCCGATCATGATCACCTTCAGGTCGATGGCCACCGGCTCGGGCTTCATGCCCGAGGCGCCGAACAGAGCCGAGTAAGGGTCGCCCGAGGTGATCTCGAGCCGGCGGTTGCGCAGAGTGCGCTTGAGCGTGGGCCAGACGCCGACTTCGAGCAGGGCGTCGAGCGCGTTGATAACGAGGAAGCCGTGGTCGGCGCGCAGCACCGAACCGGCCTTGATCTTCGAGAAGTCGGTCCGCCACATCCCGGTCCGGTCCCAGACCCGCTCGATCGAGCCGAACAGGTTCTTGTAGTTCGGGTTCGTCTCGAAGATGACCGGCGCTGTCTTCGTGTCGGAGTTGTCCACCAGCACGTTCACGCGGAATTCAAGGAAAGGGTCGATCGGCAGCGGCGTCTCGCCTTCGGCCGGCGGCTTCTGGCGGAAGAAGTCGGGCCGGGTGAGGATCGCCTCCTTGACATCGGTCAGGTAGTCGTGAAGCGCCGCTGCGTCGGGGCACGGGTTGGCCTTGCTCTCTTTCGCAGTGTGGTTGGCCTTGGGCCGGCCGCAGCGCTCCTCGATGTCGGCGAGCCGCTCCTCGACCACCGGCCGGACGATGCTGTCGTCGAGCTGGGCCAGGCCGTCGCGGGCCTGCTTCTCCAGGTCGCGCACTTCCTTGTAGATGGTCGCGAGCTCGGCGGAGAGTTCCTGGTACCGCTTCTTCACTTCGTCGGCGCGTTCGGCGGTGAGCTTCCCGTCTTCGACCATGGCCGGCAGGGCGTCAATGCTCACCGGCTGCTTCTCGACAATCGGTGCCAGTTCGGGCCGCGACAGCGGCCCGGTCTGGACCAGGGCAAAACCCTCGGCGATGATGCGCTTCTCGAAGTCGCGCACGCGCGCCCCGCCCCGCTCCTTGAACCCGTCGACCAGCGCTGCCCGCCGCTGCGAGTAGGTGTCGCTCTCGAAGAGCATCGGGATGTTCTTCACCAGGAAGTCGATGAACTCGTCCATGTCGCGGCGGAACTGGTGCCCGTGCCCGGCGCGGAGCCGGAGCAGCCGCGGCTGGTCCGGGTCGCGGAAGTTGTTCACGTAGCACTTGTCGTCGAGTTCCCGGGGCCGGCCCCGGGTCGATTCGAGCAGGTTCTTGACCGTCGTGGTCCGGCCGGTGCCGACCGGGCCGGACACGAAGACGTTGTAGCCGACCGACTCGATTTCGAGCGCCATATTCAGCGCGTCGACCGCGCGCGGCTGGCCGATGATCCCCGTCGTCTCCGGCAGGTCGTCGGTCGTCTCGAACTTCAGGTGTTCAAGCCGGCAGGTCCAGACGAGTTTGTCCGGCGCGACTTCAAGCGCTTCGGGCTTGAGCGGGCTGACCTTTGCCGGAGCTGCGGCTGTCTTGCTGCGTTTCCCTGACTCTGACTTCTTGCTCTTCATGCTCGTAGCCTCCTCAAGCCGTGGCTATTCGCGGGTTGCTACCTTCAGACACTCAAACATCAGGAAAGGCACGTGGAACCGGCCGAGGTCACGGACCACATCGCCCACGGCCGCAACGTTCGCGAGCATCTTGTACACGTTGCCCGCAATCATCGTGTCTTTGACTCTGCCGGTGAGCTTTCCGTTCCCAACGTGGAAACCGGACGAGACGTTGACGGCGACGTCCCCGGCCAGCACGTTCGACTGGCCGCCGCCGATACAGTCGTGGACCAGGAGCCCCTGCTTGATGCCGGTGAGCACGTCCTCGAGCCGCGCATCACCGGGCGCGAGTTCGAGATTGCTCATGCCGGGCCGAGGCGGAGAGGAGTAGTCCCGAGCGGCCGAGCCGGTGGTCCGGGCACCGCAGGCGGCCGCGGTTGCCAGGTCGAACAGGAACCCGGTGAAGACACCACGGTCGAACAGGACGTTCCGGCGCCGGGGCACGCCCTCGCCGTCCGACGGAGCCGAGGCGATACCGAAGTCCCGCAATGCGTTGTCGGCGAGGACAATCTTCTCATCCAGCAACTTCTCGCCGACCTTGCCGATCAGCGGCGATGCGCCCTTCTCCAGTTGCTTGCCGTTCACACCGGTGACCAGCGGGTAGAGCAGGTCCGGCACCGCGGTCGGCATGAAGACCACCGGGTACGTTCCGGTTGCCAGCCGCGCGCGCGTCCGCGCCAGCACCGCCTTCTGCTCGATCCGGTCGGCCAGAAGGCCGATGGACGGCGGCCCGCCCGCCGACAGGTTCTCGTACTCCGACATCCAGACGAGGCCGTCGCTCACCAGCAGCCCGGTCGCCGAGAGCTCAAGCGTCGCGCGCGAGAAGCGACGCCTGAGTCCGGCGCTGTTCACGATAGCCCTCTCGCCGTACCTGCGGGTCAGGCTGACGTCGACTTTGATGGCCGGAACCCGCGCGCGCACCGCGTCCACCAACTCTCTCGCCCACTCGATCATCTTGATTGCCGGCAGCATTATCACCCGATTGTCGAAAGTCTTCACCGCCGGCAGGGACGAGGCGGGTCCGGGGAACTCAAACCCGCACCGCTTCCCGAATTCGGACGTATCAACCGCGGCCTGGACCAGCTCCCCGACCTTGTCCGGGTCGCTTGTGGAACTGAACCCCACCCGGCCGTTCTTCACGACCCTCAGGCCGTACCCGCGCGCAAGCCGGCTCTCCTGCGAATGGAACTCGTTCGCCCGGAACTCGACCGTCAGCCGGTTCTCGTCAGACGAATACACCTCGGCCTTCGCGCCCCGCGCCTCAGCCAGCTCAAGAATCTGCTCTTCCATCTGCTACTCCAGAAACGGGTTCGAGGGTTCTGGGGTCCTGGGGTTCAGGCCTGATGCCCGAACTTGGTGCCTTTGTGTCTTTGTGGTGAACATCGCGCCCTACTTTCCGCCTATCACCACATTGCGGATGAGCAGGTGCGGCGCGCCGAGCCCGACCGGCAGCGGCGCCTGCCCGTTCTTGCCGCAGCCGCCGAGCCCGCCGAACATCACCAGGTCATCGCCAATCATCTTGATGTTCTTCAGTGTCTCGAACACATTGCCGGAAAGGATAACGTCGCGCATGAGCTTCGTCTGCCGGCCATGTTCAATCAGCCGCGCGTACTGGGACGAGAAGGTAAACGATTCCAGTTCGGTCATCCCGCCGCGCGACCCGCACACATAGAGCCCATTCTCGACCGAGTCGAGCATGTCCTCGATGTTGTAGCCCCGCGGCTCGATAAAGGTGTTTCTCATCCGTACAATCGGCGCGAATCGATAGGAGACCGCGCGGGCGTTGCCGGTCGGTCTCTCGCTCATCCGCTGGGCGCTCTGCCGGTCGTGCAGGTGCCCGGCGATGCGGCCCTCCTTGATGAGCTCGGTCCGCTCCGCCGCGCTGCCCTCGTCGTCGTAGCGGAAGCTCCCGCGCTCGCCCGGCATCGTCCCGTCGTCCACTATCGAGAGCTCGTCCACCCCGTACTTGTTCCCGACCTTCATCAGCTCCCGCAGCCGCTCGTTCGCGGCGAGAAAGTCCGCCTCGCTCAGATGGCCGAACGCCTCGTGGGCAAAGACGCCGGCAAGCTCCTGGTCGATGATGACGTCGTACCTCCCGGCCGTCACCGGCTCGGCCTTCAGCAGGTCGAGCGCCACCTTGGCAATCCGCTCCACCATCACCTCGCGGTTCAAAAGCGACGAGAAGCCCGCGGTCTTGCCGAACGTATCGTGGTAATCCTGAACGTTGGTGCCGTCGCGGGCGACCGCGCGGCAGACGAACCCGGTGTAAACCGAGTCCTGGGTGATGAAGCGGCCCTCGGAAGAAAGGAAAGACGACCGGCGGAACTTGTCCTCGTACGCCGACATCGTCGTCGTGACGCCGGGGGTCTTCAAAAGAATGTCGTTATAGTGCTTGATGAGCGCGTGCTTGTCCTCAAGCGGCACCTTGCGCGGGTCGTCGGCCTCGGGGATGGTCACGCTGTCAGTGAGCGCGGGCAGCGAACCGAGCGTCTCCGGCTTGGCCGGCATCGCCTCGACCGCGGACGCAACGTCCCTCGCCAGCCCCTCGAGCTTTTCGTCGACCTGGTTGAAGCTCGCCGTACCCCAGTTGCCCTGATGGAACACACGGATGCACCCGCCCCGCTCAAACGAACGCTCGACCTGGTCGAGCTCCTGCCCGCGATAGACGATGTCGGTTTCGTCCGACTCCTCAACCCGGATATCGGCGTACTGACTCGCCACGCCGGCGAGCACCTGGGTAAGGAAAGGTTTCAGATTGTCCATCTTCGTGGCCTAAAGCGTAAAGACGAATGCCGCGTTGTCAATCCGCACCCCGGAACCGACTCCTCCGCCCTCATGCCGGTCGCTCGCTACTAACCTGCGATTCAACCAGGTCCTTAAGCTTCCTCAGCGCACCCCGCCAGTTCTTCTCCGATATCACCCTTGCCTCCTCCGAGGGCAGATTCACCTCGCTCACCGTCAGGTCCGTATCCTGCGCTCGGACGGCGAGCCCGTAGGTTACCGTCTCATAGTTCTCGGGCCGGTCGGCCCGACCGGAGAACGGACTCCAGTGGCTGTGCGAAAGCAACCTCGGCGGCTCAAACGCGAGCACCACCCCCTTGTCCTCATACGCCTTCCCCGCCATCGGTGCCCGGTGCACGAGCCGACTACCCACCTTCCAGTCCGTCTCCGTATCTACGCCAAAGAACCACTGCTTGAGAATTGCCGGCGTAACAAGCGCCTCCCACACCCTCTCCGCCGGCGCATGAATGCAGACTGTTATCCTGTTCTCATATCCCGTGCCGCTTTCGTTCATCCTTGTTAGACCGGGCCCCGGCCCGGCGGTTGCGTAAATACCTGCCGGCGCGACTCACTAAAGCCAGCGGCTTCGGCCGGACCCCACGGCCCGGCTGCAACAAAACCAGGTGCGGCTAGTGGCCGCCTCTGCCGCGGCCGCCCTTCCGTTCCGGGGGCCTCACCGGCTCGGGACGCGGCGCCTCCGGGACTGGTGTCGGCTCAACCCGCCCTACCGGTATCGGAATCCTCACCGGCGCCGGACGCAAACCGAACTGGCCCGAAACATGGGCGGTAAAATACGCATCACGCTCCGGCGCAGCCAGGAACTCAAGATAGACCCCTTCGGGCACGTCCTCGTACTGATAAACCACGCCGTCGGCCAGGGTAACCACCATTACCCGGTTGGGCCTGTCGTAGGTCACCTCGGTTACTCTTACCACCTGACGCCGGCCCGACTTCTCGGCAACCGGAGCCGACTTCGGACCCTTCCCGCATCCACCCAGCGCCAAAACCGCGCCGCAAATGAAAGCAAGGAACGCGATATTCACGTTTCTCATACAACTCCCTCCACCCCTTAGACGCCGGCTCCCACCGCCAAGGCGCACCATATCCCATGCCGCCTTCCACAAACATCCGGCATCCGCAAATCTGCATTGGCCCTCTGGATTCTGAATTCTGGACTATCTGAATCCTCTTCGTGCCTTCGTGCCTTTGTGGTAAACCTCGGTATCCGCTACTCTGCACTCTAGACTCTGGATTCTGAACTCTGAACTATCCGAGTCCGCCCTCATCCGCGTTCATCTGTGTCCATCCGTGGTCCCCCACTCCGGTTCCACAACTCTCAATTCTGGCCTCTGGATTCTGAATTCTGAACTGTCTGAATCCTCTTCGTGCCTTCGTGTCTTTGTGGTAAGCCTCCGGTCCGCAATTCCGCATTCTGCTCTCGGGATGTTCCTCCCCGTTAGCAGCACCGCGCTTCACATTTATCCTTCGGTCATTAGTTCTTTACAGACTATTGCTTAGTCGTTAAAATACAAACGTGAGATTCGACTCAACCCGCCTCGACGAATTGCTGACCGCACTGGACCGCCAGATTGCCCTTGCCGGAGGCAACGAGGTCGGGCTCGTTGTCTGCGGCGGGTCGGCTCTCGCTGCCCTCGGGCTCATACACAGGACCACACGGGACGTGGACGTGCTCGGGCTGGCCCGAGCTACACGCGGCGGCATCGTCGTCGAGCGGCTGGAACGACTGCCCGAGCTGCTCGCCTCGGCTGCGCTGAAGGTCGCGCGCGACTTCAACCTGCCGGCGGATTGGCTGAACCTGGGACCTGCTCCTCAGGTCGGCATGGGCCTGCCCGACGGATTCGGCAGCCGCGTCGAGCCGAGACGCTATGGCCGCTACCTTGTGGTGTACTATGCGAGCCGCTACGACCAGATTCACTTCAAGTTGTATGCTGCGGTCGACCAGGACAGCTACCACGTTCAGGACCTTGCGCTGCTCAAGCCAACCCGAGAGGAACTGCTCGCTGCCGCGCGCTGGACACTCACGCAGGATGTGTCCGGCCCGTTCCGCAAGAGCCTGCATGATTTCCTGCGCGCGAACGGCCACGCCGATGTCGCCAAAGCGATTTAGGGCCGAACTCCGCGAGCTGTTGCTGGAACTCCACTGGCGGCAGTGGTGCGCGCTCGGCGTGGCAGGACAGGTCGAACCGGAAGAACACTGGGTGATCGACCTCGAAGCGCTGGTCGTTTCCACCTTGCGGCTGGCGTCGACGGACCCAAGGTTGGTACAGCGGGCAAGAGAGTGGCTGGCGCTGAACCAGGACTGGGTGAGCACGGCCCGACTGAGGCGCATTAGTCATGTGTTCAACCCCACATCGGACTCGGGAGCTCTGGTACAGAATGCAGCATTTCGCGGCCGCACCAAGGTTACAGGGCCGGTAGTGACTCAGCCGGTGCTGCTGCAACTGCAGCTCCGCGCATTACTGGGCATGGACGTTCGGGCCGACGTCTTCGGCTACCTGCTGTTCAACCGGCACGGCAACTCCTCCTCCATCTCTCGCGCTCTCTGTGTGGACCAGAAGCGAGTCTACAATGTCCTGGAGCGATGGAACTCCGCCGGATTCGTGCGGCGGACCTCGGGTGGATACTCACTGGCGCCAACGGCGGTCCCGCCCGCAGTTGCGGAAGCAAGACAATGCGTCGAATGGCTTAACTGGCCTGCGACTCTGTCAGCCCTCGCAAATCTGGACGGGTCAATGACAAGCGCAGGCGCAGACGACGAATACGTCCTTGCATCACTGGCACGCGACGTCACTCCCCTGCTGGACTCGCAAGCGGCGGCGGTTGGAGTCGCTCTGCCCCAGGCCAACCGCTACCCCGGCGCAGCCTACCTCGAACCCTTCATTGCTGCGGTAATTGACTGGCTCCGCAGGCTCACCGAGCCGCGCAGCTAGCCTCCGGCCTGGCAAAAGGGGCCGTCCGCTGGCCCAGCACGTTGTCTGGCGATTTCATTCCGTGACGAGGAACCAGGGACGAAGGACTGTGACGGGGCCGAGCAGTGGGTCGGATGTCCGACGAGCAGCCAATCTGCAATCTACAATCTGCAATCGAAAAGGGCAGGCTCCCCGCCCGCGCCAATCTGCAATCTACAATCTGCAGTCTGAAATGCCCCTGCGCCGTCGCCGTCAATCCACAGTAGCCGGAACACGCGGTTCATTTAAATGAACCGCGTGGTTCGGCACTAAGCTGGAGATGACCGAAGGATAGCGGCACGGTTAGCAATCAAGGAGATCGGGTCAAGGCAGGCTCCCTGCCCGCGCCAATCTGCAGTCTACAATCTGCAATCGGAAATGCCCCAGCGCCGTCGCCTGATAGGTGACTGTCCCATTTCCCCGAGTACGCGGCCGGCTATGACCACTTGGCCGGGCGAGCCACGTTAAGGCGGTGAGCGGCGAGAAGGTAGAATGCGACAAGACCGCGATAGGGACGAAAGGGCTCGAGCTTCCGCGACACCCCGGCCGCCGTCAGTCGCTGGCCGCTGCCAAGGTACTCGCCAATCACCCGCCGAACCCCAAGGTCATCTTCCGGCAGGCTGTCGGAACGGGCAAGACCCCGAATGAGGATGTAGTCCGCTGACCAGCGCCCGAATCCGTTGAGCTCCATTATCCTTTCGCGCGCCTGCTCGTCGCTCAGCGACTGCAGCGCTTCGAAGTCGAACGTCCCATCGCTGACCTTGCGGGCAAGCTCGTGGATGTAGCGCGCCTTCTGATGCGAAAGACCGCAGGCAAGAAGCTGCTTGGTCGTGGCCTCGGCAAGCACCTCAGGCTCGGGGAAGACCCACTGGTCCCGGAACGGCGCGCCGAAGCGCTCGACGATTCGGTTTCTGACGTGGTATGCTGCGGCCAGCGATATCTGCTGCTCGGTAACCGCGTAGACGGCCATTTCGAAGAGAGAAAGCGGGCGCATCGGCTTCAGCCCCTCGAGCCGCCTGGCGATAGGTCCCAGCGTTGGGTCTCTATTCACGAGCCGGTAGAAAGGTCGGAGGTCCAGCTCCGCGACGAGCACCCACTCGACAATCCGCTTGAGCTCGCGCCGGTCGGCATCGGGCGTTGATGACACGCTGACAGAACTGACCTTGCCGGGAACAGGACTTACCTCGATAAGCGTTGGTGCGCCGCTCACTCGCGTCGCCATTCGCAGACTCTCGCCAGGCCCCCTGCGCTCAGGCCCGAACGAATGGGTGACCCGCACCGACAATCCGAAGTCGTAAGGCGGCGCAAAGGCGACAAACATGACCGATTCTTAGACGCTGAACGCCCGCATTGCGCTGCCGGACGCCCTCGACGTACGCCATCGCTGAAGACGGCGGCTGTCGCTGGTTTCCCCTGGTTCCCCGCCAAAACCAGTGGCTGTCCATAATTCCCCCTGAACTACGTCCTGCCGGAACCCGTTCCCATCCGCGTTTATCTGTCCGAAGGGCTGTTTGAATGAAAACCAGGACCGCGAGCCTGCTACCAGGCGACTTTCTGCATCAGCTCCGCGATGCTTCCGACCCAGAACCGCCGGTGGAGTTCGTCGCACTGCGCGGCGTCGCGGTTGTAGCAGAACGCCTGCACGGTGGCCGTGACGCCCTCATGGGCGATGCGCCGGGGCTGGTCCTTCACCTCGAACAAGTGTCGGTAGCCATCCAGCTTCTGAAAGGTCCTGGTGTGGGCCATGCCCTTGGGGTCCACGAAGACGATGTGGTACTGCCTGCCCTTCGCGAGCCAGAAGACGAAATCGGGCAGGAACCATGCGATCCGGTTCTCCTCCGGGTTGTAGTA
>Ga0172371_10011700_pt1 | contig 11658 bp, 8 predicted proteins | sample Lak12m_FD_114543 | JGI IMG/M metagenome (GOLD analysis project Ga0172371, IMG submission 114543) | Freshwater microbial communities from Kabuno Bay, South-Kivu, Congo - kab_022012_12m | ecosystem: Environmental > Aquatic > Freshwater > Lake | place: Democratic Republic of the Congo: South-Kivu...
CCTGTCATTGCGAGGAGTGAAACGACGAAGCAATCTCAGCTCTTCCGGTCTTTGAGATTGCCTCGGGCTCACGACCTCGCCATGACAGGTTCCTCTGGCCTGGTCAGCACGACCTATAAAAACTTTTCATACCGGCCCGGATTCGTCAACCTTGTTGACAGTTTAATATCCTCTGATTTTACCCTGTTACACGCACGGTCTTCGCTGGTGTCAAAAAACGTCAGAATTCGCGGCCTTATTGCGCGTGAAACAACAGCACGCCGAGTGGCCGCGGCGCAACCTCCCGCTATAAGGCGGCAAATCACCTTGGCACGGTTCTTGGTTACGCATAGCGTGGTATCCTATCTCCACGTGCACCCTCATCTCAGGAGGTCTTGCCATGCAACTCGCCGGCATGTCTGGTTTCAAGGCCGCGACCGTTGTCGGTCTCGTCTTGGTGTTCGTCGTTGGGACAGCGCTGGTCGCTGTCAAGTCCGTCTCGGCCCAGACCACGACGACCGCCATTCAGCCCTCGCCCATTGCTCCTCAGAAACATACCGCCGCCAAGCTCACCTGCGATGGGTGGCGCTTCGGGAAGCTCTTCCTCGGTGGAGTGGGATACAAGTCGGCGAAATTTACGCAATATCTGGACGCCGCGGGCGGCCCCATAGCCAAGAGCATGATCACCAAGGGCAGCATGGTGAATGTCGAATATTACGAAGGTGGCACGAGCACCGAAAGCTATCCCTTTCATCCCGGGGACAAGGTCCTCATCACCGTGCGGAAAATGCGATAGGGGGAGGTCGGAACCATGGGAACGAAGAGATCCGGAATAATCGTCATCGCGCTGATCTTCGGCCTGTGTGCGGCCCTTGTCCCCTTCGCGGTCGGGTACAGCCCCGACTGCAGCGAGCCGCCGTTCATCAAAGCCGGAGCCAAATCCAACCTCCTGTTCATTCTTGATAATTCAGGCAGCATGGCCGAATTCGCTTTTCAAGAGTCAACGGCCCAGGTGCGGTCCGCCCCACCCCCTGATCCCTCCACGCTGACGCTCCCTTGGAGTAGCCGCCCTTGCGCGAGCACCTGTACCGGCATCGGGCAAGACTGCACGGGGAGCGCCGACTGCTCGACCTGGCCTTACTACAGGACATGGACAGGCAGCAACAAGTGCGGCACCTGCTCCGGCTCCGGCACCGGCTCCTGTAACACCGGTGACTGCGACGGAGCGGTAACCACTGACCCTGGCACCCAGAAATGCTACCAGAAGATGTGCTGGTCGAGCGCGGACCCCGCTTGGGTCGACAATGGAGCGGGAACCCCGCCCTCCTGGCAGGGAGGCTATTGCGAGCGGGCGTTCTATTGCAAGAGGGTGTGCAGAAGCCAGCAGAGGTGTCAGACCGACGGCTCCACCTGCCGGCTCAGGCTCTTCGACGGCGCGTATCCCCAGTGCAGAATGGCTGACGGCTCTTCCATGCCCGATTACGTGAGTTTCGATTGCAGCAGTAGCTCGCAATGCGTCCTGAATTACGACCCCCCAGCCGGCGTCGGCGGTATTTCCTCTACCGCGTACGCGGGATATGACCCCGCCAGAACCTATTACGGACTCTTTGATTCGGACAAGCTCTACAAATACAACCACAGTTCGGGCCAACACCTTTTCTATACCGAGGACACGTGGAACGCGGTCAAATTCATCCCGTCGGGCAAGACGTACACCGTGAGAGCCGCGTGCAGGACGACTGAAACGTGCGACAAATTCTCCGGCAACTGGCTCAACTGGCTCACCATGCGCCGCATCGACATAGCCAAGAAGGTCTTGACCGGCGGCCGCCTCGGTGGGGATACCGCCAACTGGGTGCTCGTCGGGACCCCGCCGGACAGAAGCTGGTGGAAAGCATTCAACGACAACGGCACGGATGGGGTCTATTACACCCCGTTCAAACAGCCGGTGGTGATCTATTTCTCGACCCAGGACCCCGGCGGCGGGCGCACGCCCAGCGCCACGAAACTCACGACACCTACAGTGAAGAGATGGCCCCAGGGCAAGTTTGTTCCCCTTTTCACCATCTTTCCGGCGTACATCGAGAGCGGCAGGTACATGGTCAACGACATTGCCCTCTCTCTTGACACGCAATATCAAAACGCGGGTGAGACTCAGTCCGGCAGAGAGTATGACGGCTCGTACTACCTTGCGGTGAAGTACGCGGGGGTGGCAAGCACTGCGGCCGCGGACACTCCGCCGACCGGGGTTGTTCAGAACTTTGCCGACAAGGTGCGGTTCGGTTTCATGCACTTCAACCAGGGCGTGGGTCCGGCGGACGGTTACAGCCTGAGCAGCACCAGCATTGACACGTGGGACATCGACGGTGACGGCACGACCGACTTCCGCGAGGGACGCGGGGATGGCGGCAGGATCATCAACTACCTCGGCGATCTGAATATGGCCGATCTGACTCAGACGAGGAGCGCTGTCCCGACCCTGGTTCAAGCCTACGACGTGGTTTTCAATATCAATGAGGCCGTACCAACGACGTGGACGCCCCTGGCGGAAGTCCTGCGTGAGGCGATGAACTATTTGAAGCAGGCCGACTCCTGCTATGCCTGGGTGGACGGCAACGGCGCCCTCCAACCGAACTTCATCAAGGATGCGGCCCACGATCCCTTCGCGGGGATCGAGTCGTGCACGAGAACGTACCTTATTATGGTTTCCGACGGCGAGGCCACCCAGGACGCCCCGTGCAAGTGCGGGTGCAAGACACTGAATTCGAGCTCATGCAGCTCCAGCGATTGCGCGCCGATTACGAGATCGTTCAGGTTCAACGGATCCGGGTATCTCGACGACATCGCGTACATCATGCACACCGAGGACCTGCGCACGGATGTGGGCTCGGGGGCCTGCACCGTCGTGAAAAACACGAGCGGAAGCTGTAGCGGAGACACGTCCGGGTACAGCGTGGCGGCTGATTTCCCGGATACATGTCAGACAGCGACGCTGTACACGATCTTCACGTTCGAGACCTCCCTTTCGGCCCAGGACGCGCTCGCTCGGGCCGGCCTTGCCGGGGGATTTACCGACAACAACAAGGACAATGAGCCGGGGTGCACCGGCAGTGGTGTGACCGACTGGCGCTGCGCCTACCTTTCCCCGACATACACCGGATGCGACACTTCTCATGCGCCGTCCGGATGGGTCGGATACACGGAGTGGGACGGGACCGTTCCGCCGGCACAACAGCCGGACCATTTCTTCCTGGCATCCCAGGATACGATCGGCGCCACTCTCGAGGGATACCTGGCATCGATCTTCAGTCAGATCGCGCTCGGCGGTTCGGCCGGAGCGGTACCCACCATCTCTCAGGAAACCGCTGAAGGCGACGTGATCGTTCGTGGCGCCTTTGACGCGGCCGATCCCGCGAACCGGGCCAGGTACTTGTGGAACGGTCATCTCGAGGTCTATTGGCCCGGCGGGACCGAGTGCAAATACGAGTTCGACTATTCCACGAACACCGGGCTTTTTTGCGAACAGATCACCGACGGGCATTGCGGCACATCCTTAACAGGGTGCTCCGCTTGCAGCGACGGCCGGAGTTGCTGGGATGCCGGAAAGAAGCTCCAAGACCGCACTACGGCGCGGACCATCTACACCATGATCGACGGAGAGCAGAAAGCCTTCGACCTCCTTACCGCTGCAGCAGCCTCGACAGGCGACCCGCTCCGTATTCTCATGCGCGACTCTTCAACCGGAGCGCTCCCGGATATCGACACGATGCAGGCCGTCATTCAGTGGGTCAGGGGTGTGATGGACACGACCGGCCAATATCCTCTCGATGATTCCGGAGACTATATCCCTGCAGGCTCCACGCCGGGGGACGCCTCGAATCCCTCCAAGGGCCCCTTCCGCGACCGCCAGGGTCGAAAGCTCGGCGATATTGTCTACTCAACCCCGGTGATTGTGGGGCCTCCATCGCTCGGCGGGGTTTTCGGAGTGGACCCCGACGTCGCGGATTTCTGGTCGTACCGCTACGATCATCGAGAGAGACAGAAAGTGGCGTACGTGGGGGCCAATGACGGAATGATCCACGCGATCCGCCTCGCGAGGCGCGTGGAAGTAACGGACGCTGATGGAGTGACGAGCTCGACGTGGTGCTACAACTGCGACGATTGCGGGGAAGAGATCTGGGCGTTCATTCCCAGCAACTTCCTTGGGGAGCTTGCAACCCTGGCCGGGACGGGCTATGGGTCCGGATCGTGTAAACATCGGACCATGGTCGACCTGTCTCCGAAGGCCTGGGACGTTCGACTGACAAAGAGAACCGGGTTTACCAACGCGGATGGCACGACTGCGCAAACCGAGGGCTGCTCGGCGGACTCATCGTGCACCAACGATCAGTGTTGGAGGACGGTCATCGTCGGCGGAGAGCGCGGGGGCGGTGATGTTTACTTTGCCATTGACGTCACCAATCCGGAGAATCCCATCGTCCTCTGGGAATATTCGGTTTTGAAGAATCTGGCCGTGGTGTACGACAGCGGAGCCGAGTTCAGAATGGCCTTGCCGTTCAAGTCTCACGACGTCAATGCAGACGGTGACCTTGATGACGACGACGTGTACTTCAAGCTCAAGACCATGCCCATGACCTGGAGCGAGCCCGCTATTGGACGCCTGAAATTCCCGGTTAACGATGTAGGGTTCTGGCGATACATCGGAGGGGAGCTGGCCCCGAGCCAAACGACCACGACCGCGGCCACCGCGGCGGCCCTCAACCAGAAGATGTTTACCGGGTGCGACAACAAGAGGCACATGGTGTTTATCGGCGGAGGATTCAGGCTCTTCGAGCCGACGCCGGCCCGTTTGGGGACCACCCCGGCGCCGGACGATTCATCCGATATGGTGGAGAAGGCTCTGACCAGGCCCAACTTCATGGCCATCGACGTCGAGACCGGCGAGAACTACTTCCAGGTGATCTGGCCGATTCTCAATAGAGCGCGGCTGCCGTTCGGGACGAGCGAAAACCTGCTGCCGGACAAGTACATCCCGTCCACATCCACCACCAATCTTATTCCGTGGGCCATGGCCGGCGCCACAGCGATCGACGTGTGGGATAACGATCTTGACGGCGTCGGTGAGGACGGCTTCGTCGATACGATCTATGTGGGGGATTTGAGGGGATACCTGTACCGAATCAGATTCCAGCTCAAAGATGCGGCGACGTCGTTCAGGAAAGGCATCAACGTCAATTTCCGGGTTACCAAACCCATTCCGGCCCTAGCCACTCCGACCGATCCCGCGACGTGCGATGAGAGTAACGTGTACCGGGATTGTCGCCAGCCGATAACGGTGCCTCCCGCGGTGGCCTGGGACTCCTCGACGGTCGGCTCTTCCACCCCAAGCCTGCGGGTGGTGTTCGGCACGGGCAAGTTCGACGATGTTCGGGGAACACTCGGACACGACAAGAGTGACCAGGCGCAGATGGCATTTTACAACCTGAAAGACCTTGTCGCGGGAAAAGACCCCACCACCGAAACCGGGTGGTATTTCGTGAAGGACCCGGTTACCGGCGCCTCAACGATTTCCATGACCAATTCGTGCACGGTGGTCCCCAAGGTCGACGCCTCCGGCTATGACACGGTCACGGGGCTGACAGCGGATCACGCCAGCGGCTTCGTCCTCGGCGAAAACAATTTCGTGGTGCAATTCGGTGTCCAGACGGGCGCCGCACTCGGTGTCGCGGAATGCACTCCCGATCTATACAATAAGTATGGGTGCACCTTCACAACCACCTCCTGTGACGCGGTTACGAGACAGGCATGCGAGGACTCATGCGACACCACCTGCGCGGCCAGAGCCAAGCGCTTCTGCGGCTCGGCAGCCACATCGGGCTTGGGAGCGTGCGCGGGATCGGCGAGCACCACCGATACGGCCGCCTGCATCGCAGCATACAAAACCGAGTGTGCGACGGCCTGTAAGGTGCCGTGCAGCTCCTCGGAGTGCGAGGTAATCGAACGTACCGACTGTTGTGACTGGGCCGAAACCGTCACCTGCAACCCGGACCTTGAGAAATGCACGGAAATCAAGAAGAGCGAGACGGAATCGGTCTTTATCAAGACCCAGGGTATTTGTTGCGAGGACGACTGCACTGCCTCATGCTGGTCGTGCATCTACGACTTCGCCTCACCTGCGGAGCGCGTCATCGGCAAGGCCGTGATTTCCGGCGGTCTGGTGTTTTTCACCACCTTTGCCCCTGAGGACGCGGACTGTTCCGCGGGCGGAAGAGGATGGTTGTACGTGCTCAATTACCGCTGTCAGGCATTCGAAGACGGCCTCTTCCCCGTCGTGGCTGCGGGCGGCCATGCGGTGTCGAGTCTCACGACCACCGGATCCACTCCGCAGCTCTTCGGGGTGAAGGTTGACCTCGGCTCCGGGATGCCGAGCAGACCGGTCCTTGATTCCAAGGGAGAGAATGTTATCATTCAGAAGAGTGACGCGACTCTCATCAAACTCGGCGTATCCACCAGCAACACGGGACGCGTCACGTTCCAGGGATGGAAAACCGAGACGGGAAAATGACCCTCTCGTTCGGCGGGAAGAGCCGCACTCAGCCGGAGTGCCATTGCAAGGGCTTGCGCCCCTGCAATGGCATGGTCAAGGGAGCTCTCGCCCGGTGTGACTGAATGATTATACAGGAAGGTGCCAGCATCGATGCCTAGACCCATGCGCGTTCTCCCCACCTCGAATGTCGGCCGGTCCGGACTCCGCCGGAACCGGCGCGGGTGCTGGTGGCCCATTGTCGGTACGGCTCTTCTGATCCTGGTGGGGATACCCCTGAACGGTGCGGGTCAGCAGGGGCCTCCGGGAGAAACGGTTCCCAGGGTCATGGGGCTTTCGTTCAAGCCGGCTCAGCCCGAAACCGGACAGAAGCTGTCGCTCCGCGTCGCGTTGAAGAATGCGATCCGGGCTGAGGTGCGCTGGTCTATAAACGGAGAAGAGGCTGAATTGTCCGACTACGATGGCATCGCGGATCACGTGGAGTTTCCGAGGCCCATCAAGGCCGGTGACAAGATCTCCGCTCAAGTGACGCCGTACAACGCGTTCGGAGAGTCGGGTGGGCCTTTATCCAAGGAAGTCACCTGTATCAACGCGGGGCCCTGGATGAAGCTCGCCTCGGAAAGTATCGACGGTGACCTGTATCGGGCGAAGATCCAGTTCGGCGATCCCGAAGAGGGAGCGGTAACGCTCGCGCTCCGGGAAGGTCCTCAGGGCATGAACGTGGACCAGCAGGGGAACATCACATGGAAGCTGGGACCTAAGACGGCCGGCAGCTTCCCGGTGAAAGTCTCGGCCAAGGACGAGCAGGGCGCAGAAGCGATTTTGAGCTATACCCTGCGAATCAGGAGATCCGGGCCATGAGAAGGGATAGAGGTCTTTACCGTGGGGGTCACGAAAATGGCGTGGTAGTCTGTGATCCGAACAGATCATCGCGGCCGGCCTTAACGCTTCGTTTCCCAGGTTCGGCTGCATACTCTTGTTCGCTGAGATTGCTTCGCTTCGCTCGCAATGACACCCGCCGGCACTGTCATTGCGAGGAGCGGAGCGACGAAGCAATCTCTCATGGACGCCAAATCAGACGGCACGCTCATGAACAGGAGCATCTGGCGCGGGAGTGGCGCGCTCACCCGAGCGGCGACAAGGGCTTCACCCTGGTCGAACTGATGGTGACGCTTGCCGTTATCGCCATCGCGCTGTTGGTTCTCATCCCTCTCGGCAACAGTTTCCTCTTCAACTATCGTTTTTCCGCTGCCACCAACAACTTCGTCAACGCGGTCCAATTGACGCGCGTCATGGGGATCGCGCCCCCTTTCACCATGGTTGTGACGAAGATTGAGGGAACGGTCGGATCAAAGACCTTGACCGTGACCGTGGCCCCGTTCACGTACACCCTGCAATCCGATACCGCCGCTGTCCCCTTTCAGCAAGGCGGATATGTGACGCTGACCGGGATCAACGATCCGGACTCCATCAACGGAAACATCTACAAATTGACGACCACGAACACCGCCATCATCGGTACCCTGGTCAGCGGTACCAAATATCAGTACGCCGTGAGCGAGTGCTCGTTCGAGTGCGAAGGGCCGGTGAAATGGACCGACACTGCCACGGAAAAGCAGACCGCCATGATGACCGATAAGGTGACGTCTTGCGCGAAAGCAACGAATCTCAACTGTTTCGCTTGTCACGCCGGTCGCGCGCAGGTGGCGGCGAGCTTGCATTTCACGACGTGGCCCACCTGCCCGTGGTGTTGGGCAGACGGATGTGGCGTGCCGGCATACGCGATTCAACGGAACGGCAGTACCATCGTCTGCAATTACAATCCCTGTTACATGCAGTGTCAAATGTGGGTATTGGCCTTGGCGAGCCCTTCATCGAGCACCTGGGTCTGGACAAAGACCAGCGATCCCGTGGTCTTCGACGCCGGCGGCTTCACGAGGAACCACGACACGTACCGCGTGGACATGGTACAGACGGACAAGGATGGGACCCCCATACCAGGGCCGGCTGTCACCTTCCTCGTGCTCCCATCGGGGAGAATACGCCTGGAGACTCGAAAGTGGGACCAACCATGAATCGGATGCTGCGGAGGATTACGCCATGCAACGGTTAGGGCGCCAGGACGGGTTTTCGCTGCTCGAGGTTCTCGTGGCTATCGTGATTCTCTCCATCGGCATGCTGGGTGTGGGGACCATGGTGCTCACGTCGCTGAGGCAGGATCACTATACCGGTCGGGTACGGGTGGCGGAAAACCTGGCCCTCAGTAGGCTCGAGGAGCTCCGCGGCAAGACCGCGGATGGAACCCTTGCCGACATAACTCCGCCCACATCGGGCAGTTATGACACTCCAAACATTCGAACGGGCGAGGCCCAGCAGTTCTATTGCCGCCAGTGGATGATTACGGATGCTTCCCCGACGATCGCGGCGATGTCGGGGAAGAGCATCAAGCAGATTGACGTGGTGGTCGGTTGGCCTCTTGACCTGCCTACTTGCAGTGGTACGAATTGTTGCAAGGAAGACAGTGTGGAACAGTGCCCGTACAAATACCGGGCCAGGGCGTTCATTGTGCAAAAATAATAGGGAGGGATCGCGGACCGTCCGCCGGCGACATCAGGTTTCAGATACCTCACCGCAGAGAGCGCGGAGAACGCGGAGATGACAACGGACCTGAACCAAATCACGGAGAATGTTATTGGAGCAGAGATCGAAAATCATCGTGCGCTCGGCCCGGGTCTCCTTGAATCAACCTATGAGGCATGCCTTGCATATGAGCTGATGCAACGAGAACTGAAAATTGAACGACAGAAAGACCTGCCCGTAACATATCGAGGGGTCCATCTGGATTGCGGTTATCGAATCGACCTGCTGGTACAGGATTTGGTGATCGTTGAGCTGAAGGCCGTGGAGAAGCTGCAGGCGATTCATGAGGCTCAACTTCTGTCTTACCTGAAACTGTCAGGCGCTCCCGTCGGCTTGCTGTTGAACTTTAACGTTACGGAGCTGCGCCGAGGCATACGTCGACTGGTCAACAATATGACGGAAGATATACCTCCGCGTTCTCTGCGATCTCTGCGGTGAATCGTTTCTTAAGGCTCGGAGGACCGATGCGCAATCAAAAAGGCTTGACGATTTTGGAACTGCTCGTGGCGCTGGGGATCTTTGCCATTGTCGCGGCAGCGGCCATGTCATTCTATCAGTATCAGAGCAAGCAGGGTGTCGGGGCCGCCCGGAAGAAAATGGCCGAAGAACAGATACGCATGGCCCTGTCAGTCATCGGACGGGACATTATGCAGGCGGGTCTGGGACTTCAGGGCCGCGAAGCCTTGGCGATCTTCGTCCAGAACGGCACGTCCGCCACGGATCCGGATGAGCTTTACCTCAGCTACAGCGGTCCCTGGGACATGGATCTGACCGGCGACAAGCCGTCGAGCTTCTACGCGGGGCGCCAGTCTTCCGAGTCGGGCGTCAAGGGATCGCGCGGCACCCCGGGACAAAACAGAATCTGGTTCAAGTTGTCCAACAGCACCAGCATCACGCTCAAGGACCTCAACGCTGCCATCGACGCCAATTCCGTCGGGAGCCTTATTCTGGACGTGACCCCCTATTTCATCAGAGACCCGAAAGCGCCGGCCGACCCCAAGACCACGGTGACGGTCTCGCAGACGACGGATCAGGCGGACCAGTACCGACATGATGTGCAGCTCGCCTGGACGACCGCGTATGACGGCACTGCCGCACCCGCGGTGTCCTATCGACTCGTGCTCGATTCGGACACGACGTGCAATGCGTCAAATGAATCCTTGAAGTGGAGCGCAGGGAGACTCTTGCGCAACGGTGTGGCCCTCGCGGGAGCCGATCCCCTTGAGGCCGCGACGAGTGCGTTGGCTTCTGAGTTGAGACCTCTCGTAAAGATCACCGATTTTCAGATCAGGTGCGGGTACAAGAGCGCGGTCGCAACGATCACATGCGCGGACTGTCCCTCGACCGCAGTTGAATTTCAGACCAAGGTAAAGGATTTGCGGCTCGTGGAGGTCACTATTCGGTACCTCGTACGGGACCCGGCAGGTGGATTTATGACACCCGACGTGGTCGGACCAACAGGATACCGCATACCCAACGACTGCACCACAGGCCCGTGGACGGTGGGCGGGACGCAGACGTTCCTCGTCAGTCCGAGAAACATTGTGATGCCCCAGTATCTCGCGACTCAGTAAACCGGGCGGAGGATCAAATGAACAATCAGCAGGGAAGCGCTGTCGTCATCGTCTTGTTGTTTCTCGGAGTGGTGAGCATGATCGGCGCGGGACTGATTCTTCAGTCCCAGATGGATGTGCAGTTCACTTCGGCCCTTCAGGGATCGGATATGACGATGAACATGGCCGACGCAGGGTCGGTCACGGCCTTGCGCAACATGCCGGAAGAAGTGCCCATGGCGAAGGGTTACGACAATCCAATTGTGGTCACAGCGATCGCGGTTCCGGTCCTCCAATATTCCGCCAGTTTCACCTACCGAACGGTATTCATGGGCCCCGCACCCCAGATGGCGGGGGCCGGCCAAGGTGAGCTCGGCCTGGGAGGGTACGAGGGAGGCTCCAAGCCGTACTACTGGACCTGCGAGGGGATGGCCAAGCCCAGCAACAAAGGATCGGCAGGCGCGTCGGCGGACGACACTTCATCCGCGGCGCTAACGAGCGGAAACGAGAGCAGAGTTCAGATCGCGACCATCAAGCTCCACCCGGATAACTAGTAGATCGATTCACAAGTTTCCTTTCACTTGGCCCCTGGAAGGGCAAGCGGTTGAATGTGCAACACTTCCGCGGTAGGGGCGGTTCGCGAACCGCGCCGTATCGGAAAATGCGTGATTGTGACGACGTAAAGACATTTCTGAATCGCTCTACTATAGTGTCACGCGTTGAGAATTGCGGAAATGCTCAGCGACCGATGTCCTCCTGTTTGTGCGGCAATGAGACGCAGGAACTGTCTCAAAATTCCTGAACCGGCCGACACCGTGCCACGATTGTCGTAGGGGCGATCCTCGTGATCGCCCCTCGCCTCGTGATCGCACGATTTCCTCTGATTTCCCCGTTTTCTCTTCGACCGAAGAAGGGCGAATACAAGATTCGCCCCTACAAAAA
>Ga0172371_10011702_pt1 | contig 11657 bp, 7 predicted proteins | sample Lak12m_FD_114543 | JGI IMG/M metagenome (GOLD analysis project Ga0172371, IMG submission 114543) | Freshwater microbial communities from Kabuno Bay, South-Kivu, Congo - kab_022012_12m | ecosystem: Environmental > Aquatic > Freshwater > Lake | place: Democratic Republic of the Congo: South-Kivu...
ATCTGTAACAACATCCTGTTCCCTGATTTTCTCAATCTCGGAAAGGTAAAACTTCAATGGACAATCAATATAATTTCTGATTGAAGATGCCGACAATCCTGAAACACCACCCTCTTTATATCCATTAAGCTTACTAAGCACTAGTTCATTTTTAATTACAGCAATGTTTTCATTATTAACCAATTGTACATCATACTTAATTTCTTCAAAAATAAAATCTGCATGATACAAGAATTTTAATTGATAGAAAAATCTGCTGATCTCACTTGATTGTCCGTTTTCATTTCTGCTGTCACATATAAAGTATAGATTTTCAGCTCTTTGTATCAACCTGTAGAAATTATAGGATGTGATGGCATCTATCAATTCAAAGGTTGGTAGACCATATGCTTTTCTTAACTGAAAGGGAATAAAAGTTTCCTGATTTCGATTGGATGGAAAAACACCTTCATTAAATGATGTTATTATCAGATTTTTAAAATCGAGTCCCCTTGTTTCAAGCATTCCCATAATTTGTAATCCGCTCACAGGTTCACCTTCAAAAGGAACATTGATACCTGAAGTTAATTTTCTGATAATTTTAATTTCAGTCTCCAACTGAATATTCTCATCTGAAAGTTTAGTTTTGAATATTTCACTAATCCGCTTTACAGTTGTTATATACTGAAATAAATATGCCTGTTCGAGGGTAGTGTCGTGTATATTTTCATCAAAAAGTTTTTTAAAGAATATATTCAGAATATTCAATAGATAGTCAGAAAACTGATTTGGTTTAATTGCTGAAAGAAATATCGTACTTAAAACCAGATCATCCTTAAACTCTTTTTCAGCAATATATATCAGGTTTTTTTGATTGATTCTGTTCTTTAAAGTCTTAATAACATCCTGATTTACAGTGTTTGAAATAAACTGATGATTTAAAATATTCAATACAGTAATATGATAAAATTCATTCCTTCTGATTTTCTTTCTCATATCAAATATCAACTCAATTAAACCGGCAACGGGTGTTAACTGAAGTGGATAACCCATTGTTACATTGATGTTTTTTATTTGTTGAGGTAATGAATATAAAACCGGAAGTAACAGATTCTCATCCGGTAGAACTACTGCTGTTTCCAAAAGTTTTGTTTCGACAGTTTCAGAATTGTATAAATCTGAAAGTATTTCATTTACATATTTGGATTGACCAACCGATGATGGAATATTATATAAATGTATTTTTTTCTCCTGAATCGGGATATTATAAGTATCGATATTGAATTTAGATTTGAACAGCTTTAAGTTTTCGTTCATATACAATGAAGCAGGATTTTCTGCATCATTCAGTAGCTCAGATTCATAATCCCAGTAAAAATCGGTTTCATTTTGTTTTTGCAAAGATAAGAACAGCGATTTTTCACAGGGATTTAAGGCATTAAAACCAACAAATACAAATTTTTTATCTTCAAAGAAATCAAACTTTTCACCATTAGCTAATCTATCTGTTATATCTCTGAAAATTAATCCCTTCCAGGCAATTTTTTCAACTGATAGTTCATCTTTTAATTGTGTATAAACCGGTAATAAAATTTCCCATAACTCCAGAAAATCTGCTCTTGATTTTGACCAGTTCTCCTTAACAAATTTACCCCAGAACTCATTGATTGCCTGTAGTTGATTATCAGTAATATAATCATATTGATCAATCTCTTTCAGGTCTTTAATATTGGTAAAAAGTTGCCTGACATCCACTTTATAAGTGTCAATTTCATTGAAATCATTTAAAAGCATTTCTCCCCAGAAGGCAAAATCATCAAAGGTCTCTTTTGAACCACTTATTTTACGATATACCTGAAATAAATGGATTAGCAGACTGATTCTATCCGTTTCCTTAATATCCGATGCATTAAAAAAACAACTTTCAATAGTCAGAATCTCTGGTGCAAACATGGTTTTTCCGGAAATCTCCGATAAAAATTTCTCAAAAAAAACACCGGCTCGTCGATTTGGAAAAACAAAAGTAAAATCTGAAACCGAAGATTCATAATGTTGATAATAAACATTTGCAATACGGTATAGAAAGCTATTATTAAGCATGTTTGGCAATCTTTAAGATATATGCAAAGATAATAAAAACATTATCTGAATACAATTTTCGGATTATTTGATTACTTTAGCATTTTTAATCAAACAAATGACAGGAACTATTGTTAATACTTTTGCTGTGATTGCCGGTGGCACACTCGGTTTAATTGCACACAGGAAATTGCCTGAAAATATCAATAAAATATATTTTCAGGCCATCGGATTGGTAACCATAGCGTTGGGTATCAATATGGTATGGAATATTGAAAATGTTTTGTTAGTTGTGTTAAGCATTGTTTTAGGTGCTGTAACTGGCGAAATATTCAGACTTGAGAATAAAGTTGAAAGTATTGGCCAATTTCTAAAAGTAAAATTAAAAACTAAGAATGAAAGATTTACCGAAGGTTTGGTAACATCATTTTTGTTGTTTTGTATTGGATCAATGACCATTGTTGGTGCAATTCAGGAAGGTGCCGGTGGTTCATCAGATTTACTATTAACAAAATCTGTGATGGACTTCTTTTCTGCAATGCTTTTAGCAACAGGTTTAGGTCTTGGTGTTGTAGTTTCTTCAGTTCCGCTTTTTATTTTTCAGGGAAGTATTACACTGATCGCAATGCTGGGTTCTCAATTTTTAAGTGATGAAATTATTCTGGGGTTAACAAATACCGGTGGAATTTTATTAATTGGGTTAGGAATTAATATATTGGAAATCAAAAAGATGAGTATCCTCAATATGTTACCCTCACTATTTTTTATTATTATTTTCATAATATTGTTTGGATAAGTTTGCACAATTGTAGTATTTTTGCGCAGGTTTTAACTATTTGTAATATGAACAAAAACGAAATTTTTGAAAAAAGATTAAAGTCATTAAGGGAAATGGAGGATAATGCTGTCAACAAACAGCACCTGAAAGGAAAATTAACTGCCAGAGAAAGACTTAATGTACTTTTTGACGAAGGCACCTTCTTTGAATTTGATGCTTTTGTATCACCTTCTCAGAGTCCGATGAGTAGTCGTCAGTCAAATTTTGGCGATGGGGTAGTAGTTGGCCGGGGTTTGGTTCAGGGCAAAAGTGTTTTTGCTTATGCTCAGGATTTTACTGTTTTGGGTGGTTCATTGGGCTATTCTCACGGAATGAAAATTGCAAAAGTTCAGGAGATGGCATTAAAGCTTGGAGCGCCTATTGTTGGTTTGATGGATTCCGGAGGTGCTCGTATTCAGGAAGGAGTAAAAAGTTTATCTGCCTATGCCACAATTTTTAAGAATAATGTAAAATCATCCGGTATTGTTCCTCAGATTTCTGTTATTCTTGGTCCTGCTGCCGGTGGAGCTGTTTATTCGCCTGCACTTACCGACTTTATTTTCATGACAAAGAAAACATCCTACATGTTTGTTACAGGTCCGGATGTTGTCAAGGAGGTTTTGAATGAAGAAATTGATATGGATGGACTTGGAGGTGGTGATGTACATTCAAGTAAAAGCGGTGTAGCTCACTTTGTATCTGAAGATGAAGAACATACCATCCTTTTGGTTCGTAAGTTATTGTCTTATATTCCATCCAATAATTTTGAATCATTACCGCTTTCTAATCTTGTTAAAAGTTATAAATCCCGTCAGCATTTTCTGAATAAAATCATTCCCGATGATCCTAATCGTCCTTATGATATGAAGGAAATTATCAATATAATTGTTGATAAGGATACATTCTTTGAGGTTCATGAGAACTTTGCTCAGAATATTTTAATCGGTTTTGCCAGACTTAATGGAAAAACGATTGGAATAGTAGCAAATCAGCCCAAAGTTATGGCAGGAACGCTCGATATTAATGCAAGTATCAAAGGTGCCAGATTTGTACGCTTCTGCGATGCATTTAATATACCGTTATTAATTTTGGAAGATGTTCCTGGATTTTTACCGGGAATTGAACAGGAACACAATGGTATTATCAGAAACGGAGCTAAATTACTTTATGCTTTTTGCGAAGCTACTGTTCCAAAGATAACAGTAATAACAAGAAAGGCTTATGGTGGAGCATACATCGTTATGAGTAGTAAGAATACCGGTGGTGATTTTAATTTTGCATGGCCATCTGCTGAAATTGCAGTTATGGGTCCTGCCGGAGCAATTAAAATTGTAAATAAACATGAACTTGCAAAGGCTGAAAATAGGGCTGAACTCGAAAAAGTTCTTACTGAAAAGTATAAACAGGAAATTGCAAACCCTTACAGAGCAGAAGAACTTGGATTAGTTGATGAAGTAATTAATCCGGTTCAAACCAGGGATATATTGATTACTGCATTTGAGATTTTATCTAACAAGCAATATACAAAACCTGAAAGAAAGCATGGTAGTATTCCTTTGTAATTGATTGATTAACAGTATTATGGAACAGAAAAAAAGACTTTTAATTGCAAACAGAAGTGAAATTGCAATAAGAATAATAAGAGCTGCTCATAAATCAGGTATTATTGCTGTGGCTTTGCAATCCGATAAAGAACCAGATGCGCTTTACCTGAAATTTGCAGATGTTGTGGTTCGTGCTAATGATTTAAATGATGAAAAACCGGTATTTTTAAATCCGGATAAAATTGTAGCCCTTGCCCTTGAAAATAATGTTGATTTAATACATCCCGGTTATGGATTTCTTTCTGAAAATCCTGATTTCGCTGCATTATGTGTGAAAAATGGCTTAAATTTCATTGGTCCATCACCTGAACTTATCAGGGATATGGGTTTGAAAACGGTTGCTAAAAGCATGGCTGTTTCCTCAGGCTTGCCACTTGTACCTGGTTCAGATGGACCGGTTTCGGACGCAAAAGTTGCTAAGGAGTTTGCAGATAAAATTGGGTATCCTGTTATTCTCAAAGCATCTGCCGGTGGTGGTGGAAGGGGTATGCGTATTGTTGAGAAAGCAGATACTATCGAAAGAAATTTTAAATCAGCAAGCGATGAAGCTCTGGCTGCATTTAGTAATGGTGACATTTTTATTGAGAAATACCTTCAGAATCCTAAACACATTGAATTTCAAATTCTTGGTGATAAACATGGTAATGTTATTCATTTAGGTGAAAGAGAATGCTCACTTCAAAGAAAACATCAGAAAATTGTTGAAGAGGCACCATCAATGAATATCTCCGAAGAGATGCGTAAGGATATGGGAGATATGGCCGTTCGCTTTGCAAAAAAGATAGGTTATTTTTCTGCAGGTACAATTGAGTTCATTCTTGACGAAGACGGTACTTATTATTTCATGGAAATGAATACCAGAATTCAGGTTGAACATCCTGTTACTGAAATGATTACAGGTGTTGATCTGGTTGACTGGCAGATAAAGATTGCTTTGGATGAGGTTCTGACTGTTAAACAGGAGGACGTTAAACTATCCGGATGGGCAATTGAACTAAGAGTAAATACAGAGGATCCTCAAAACAGATTCAGCCCTCAAACAGGTTTTATCGATAAAATTCACTTTCCACAGGATAAAAATATCCGAATTGAAACTGGTGTTTTAAGTGGCTCCGTTGTTACCCCGTATTTTGATTCAATGATTGCTAAAATCATCATTCATGGAAAGGATAGGGGAGATGCAATCAATAAAACTCTTAAAGCTATCAATGAATTCAGTTTGATTGGATTGAAAACTACTGTGCCATTTTGCCGTACTGTGTTACAACATCCTGATTTTGTTAATGGTAGTTATACCACAAGATGGGTTGATCAGGTTTTTACTCCTGAAATGCTTGAAAATGATGAGGATGAAATGATTGGTGCATTGGCTGCAACCATTTTATATGCTTCTGAATATCTGCAACTTCAGGGTGATATTCCTGCTTATAAAAGTGATGACTTGAATGTTTGGGTGTTGAATAAAAGATTAAACTATTGATTTATGGGAACTTCATATATTTACAAAAGAGATGCGACCAGGTTATTTATAGCTTTGCGAGAAAGCTCAGGAAAAAGGTTTAAAATATATCTTCCAAAGGAGTCAAATCCGATTATCAATGAAAAAGAACAAGAAGTTGATTTTGTTGAACAGGAGGATTTTCATTATGCATTCGACTGGAATGGTAAAAGATTTCATTGCGAACTGGTTTCCAGAGATCAAAACAAGGCTGTAATCAAAGTAAACGGTGTTGAATATAAATATAGTCTTGAATCACTTTTCTCTTACATCAGAAGGGGTATGATCTCTTCCGGAGAAAATAAGGCTGATGGGAATAACGTGCTGGCACCAATGCCGGGTAAAATTGTCGATTTATTTCTTAATGAAGGTGATTTGGTTAATGCAGGTGAACCGGTTTTAACTCTTGAAGCAATGAAAATGCAAAATGAGATTTGTGCTGAATGTAATGGTGTTATTCGAAAAATTAGGGTAGCAAAAGGTCAGTCAGTAATGAAAGATGAATTATTGGTTGAAATTCAATCAATTGACTAAAAAAAAGAAGCAGTACTAATTTTGTACTGCTTCTTTTTTAAATATATAATAACTACAAACTCCCGGAAACAGGATTTTATATTTTATTTTTTTAAATCTCTCCTTTTCAATAATATTTATCAATTCTTTTCCCTGAGGAAAATCATTCATTGTATTGTAAAGATATTTAAACGCCTTTCTGTCTTTTGATAAGAAAATGCCGGCTAATCCAAAAACTATACGTACATAAAGCCTGTAAAAGAATTTACTGAAATTTGATCCGGGGGCATTTACTTCAATGATTAATAACTTTCCTGAAGGATTCAAAACCCTGTATATCTCACGAAGTGACTGACTTAGCTTTTCAAAATTTCTTATTCCAAAGGAAATTGTTACTGCATCGAATGATTGATCACTGAACTTTAAATCAGAAGAATCACCTGTAAATAGCTTAACTTTTTCATTTAAATTCTTTTTACTGATTTTATTATTTCCTTCTTCCAGCATTTTTTCTGAAATATCTATGCCATAAATACTCTCAGGTTGAAGTATATCGTTCAGTACCAAACACATATCTGCTGTTCCTGTAGCAAGATCAAGAATTTTTTCGGGTTTATGTTTACGAAGTTTTCTTACAGCCTTTTTTCTCCAGGATCTTGAAAATCCAAAAGATACCAAATCATTGAAATTATCATAAATACCCGAAATGCCATTAAACATCCTCGATAACTGTTCGGTTTTATTTTCCGATTCAGAATATGGTTTTATTTGATCATTGATAATATCATTTTCTGACATTTTGTATACTATTTCTGTTATTACTATTGAGAATAAGCCATATACCCCAAATAATAAACGGAATACTCAGCATTTGCCCCATGTTTAAAATCATTCCCTGCTCAAAACTTTCCTGATCGTTTTTAATAAATTCAATCAGAAATCTTGACAAAAAGATGCCATTGAGAAATACACCAAATATCAATCCTGTTTTCTGATAGGCTTTCTTTTTATAGTATAACCAATAAGTAACAGCAAATGTTAGAAGACAATACAAAATTTCATAAATTTGTGTTGGATGCATAGGTTCAGTCTGTCCATCTCTCACAAATATGAAACCCCAGGGAAGGGTAGTAGGACCACCATAAATTTCAGAATTCATCAAGTTACCTAATCTGATTGAAGCTCCTGCTAATGCAACTCCAATTACGAGTCTGTCAAAAACCCAGATCATACTTTTCTTTGTTACATTTTTATTGTATAACCAGGTTGAGATAACAATTCCAATTGCACCTCCATGACTTGCAAGTCCACCCTGCCAAACAAAAAGTATTTCTATAGGATTAGCCAGATAATATCCGGGATTATAAAAAATACAATGTCCAAGTCTTGCTCCGATAATGGTTCCTGCAACTGTGTAAGCAAAAAGCTGATCTACCCATTTTTCAGATAGATTTTCATGCTTAAATAGTTTTTGAGTCACAACCAGCGTAAGCCAGATTCCAATAGCCCATAAAAGGCCATACCACCTGATATGTAAAATTCCAATGCTGATAATTTCAGGATTTACATCCCAATAAATGTATTGAAGCATATAACTATCTTTTTAATTTATTTTCAGGCACCGTGACAATGCTTGTATTTTTTTCCACTACCACAGAAACATGGCTCATTTCTTCCGGGTTTTTTATCTGCGTGAACAGGTTCAGTTTTCTGTATCTCTCTGGTATCCTGTTTAGTAGGATCCTGCGAACCTCTTTGTAATTCATCTTTTTGAGTCTTATATCTGCTTAAATCCATACGTTGAACTGGTCTTGCTTCTTTTACACTTTCCGGTTCACGAACAGGTATCTGACCTCTCATCAGGATTGAAATAACCTTTCGATTTACTGAATCTATCATTTCCTTGAATAAACCAAATGATTCAAGTTTATAGATTAACAATGGGTCTTTTTGTTCATATGATGCATTCTGAACAGAGTTTCGCAATTCATCCAGTTGTCTGAGGTGCTCCTTCCATTCATCATCAATCACATAAAGCAAGGTTTGTTTTTCAAATGATTTAACAACTTCCTTGGCCTCAGTATTATAAGCGGTTTCGAGATGTGTGGAAACATTGAAAACCCTTTTTCCGTCAGTAACGGGTACTAGAATGTTTTCGTATTGTTTTCCCTGCTTTTCATATACTTGTTTGATTACAGGCCATGCAACAGATGAGAGTTTATCCATTTTTCTTTTAAAAGATAAATGTGCTTCATCGGCAATTTTAGCTGAAATATCAGCTGATTTATTGCTTGAGAAGTTCTTTTCATCCAGGAGTAAATCCATTGCAAATGTTTTAAATACATCTTCTTCAAGTAATAAATAGTCCTGGTTATCTTTGGCATTTTCGGCAATAGAGTCGGAAATATCGTAAATCATATTACTGATATCCACACCAATCCTTTCACCCATCAATGCATGTCTTCTTTTTGAATAAACAACTTCGCGCTGAGAATTCATAACATCATCATATTCAAGCAATCTCTTACGAATACCAAAGTTATTTTCTTCAACTTTCTTTTGTGCTCTTTCAATTGATTTTGAAATCATGGAGTGTTCAATCATTTCACCTTCCTTGAATCCAAGTCTGTCCATTACAGATGCAATTCTTTCAGATCCAAATAATCTCATTAAATCATCTTCCAATGAAACAAAGAATATTGAAGAACCCGGATCACCCTGACGACCGGCACGACCGCGTAACTGTCTGTCAACACGACGACTTTCATGTCTTTCAGTACCAATGATAGCAAGTCCGCCTGCTTCTTTCACTTCTGCAGTTAACTTGATGTCGGTACCACGACCAGCCATATTGGTTGCAATGGTTACAGTGCCTTTTCTACCAGCCTCTGCAACAATATCTGCTTCTTTCTGGTGTAATTTAGCATTTAAAACATTGTGTTTGATTTTTCTTACGGTAAGCATTCTGCTTAACAACTCTGATATTTCCACCGAAGTTGTACCAACCAAAACAGGTCGACCTGCATTAACAAGCTCAACAATCTCTTCAATTACAGCAGCGTATTTCTCTCTTTTAGTGCGATATACACGGTCTTCCATGTCATTTCTTGATATAGCTTTATTGGTTGGAATGACCACCACATCAAGTTTATAGATATCCCAGAATTCACCTGCTTCAGTTTCAGCAGTACCGGTCATACCGGCGAGTTTGGAATACATTCTGAAATAATTCTGAAGAGTAATTGTAGCAAAAGTCTGGGTTGCAGCCTCCACAGTTACTCTTTCTTTCGCCTCAATTGCCTGATGCAAACCATCGGAATATCTTCTTCCTTCCATGATACGGCCTGTTTGTTCATCAACAATCTTAACTTTGTTTTCAATAACAACATATTCCACATCTTTTTCAAACATGGTATATGCCTTCAATAATTGGTTTATAGTATGAACTCTTTCAGATTTGATTGCATAATTCTGATGAATTTCATCTTTTATACTTTGTTTATCTGACTGAGATATGTCAGATTTCTTTTCCAGTTCAGCAATTTCTGCACCTACATCAGGTAAAACAAAGAATTTTGAATCTTCCGAATTGCCGGTTATTAAATCTATTCCCTTGTCGGTCATATGAATAGACCTGTTCTTTTCGTCGATAACAAAATACAACGGATCCGTAGCAATATACATGTTTTTGTTATTTTCCTGCATATAGAACTCTTCAGTTTTAAGCAAAATTGCCTTGATGCCAGGTTCACTTAAATATTTAATAAGTGGTTTGTTTTTAGGCATCCCTTTGAATGAGCGAAATAAAGATAAAGCACCCTGTTCTTTAATTTTCTCATCTTCTGATTTCAGCAATTCCTTAGCCTCAGATAAATACTTGGTACAGAGTGTTTTTTGTTCATTAACAAGTTTAATTACCTTTGGACTCATCTCTTCAAACAACTGATCTTCACCTTTTGGTACAGGACCGGAAATAATTAAAGGAGTACGGGCATCATCAACCAAAACCGAGTCAACCTCATCCACAATAGCATAATTATGTTTTCTTTGAACAAGATCTTCCGGATTAGTGGCCATATTATCTCTCAGATAATCAAAACCAAATTCGTTGTTGGTACCAAAAGTAATATCAGCGAGGTAAGCTTTTCTTCTTTCTTCAGAATTTGGTCGGTGTCTGTCGATACAATCAACAGATAATCCATGAAACATATATAGCGGACCCATCCATTCAGAGTCACGTTTTGATAAATAATCATTCACTGTAACAACGTGTACACCCCTTCTGGTCAGGGCGTTAAGGAAAACCGGTAGCGTAGCAACCAAAGTTTTTCCCTCACCGGTTGCCATTTCAGAAATTTTCCCCTTATGCAATACTGTACCACCAAATAACTGTACATCATAATGAATCATTTCCCATTTAATCAAATTACCACCTGCATTCCATTCATTGGAATAAATGGCTTTGTCACCTTCAATTCGTACAAAATCATGTATAACAGCAAGTTCTCTGTCAAATGGATTGGCAGTTACAATTATTTCAGAATGCTCTGATAATCTACGTGCAGTATCTTTTACAATTGAAAAAGCTTCAGGAAGTATTTCATCAAGAATCTTTTCATTTTTGGTTATAATTTCCTTTTCAAGCTTGTCAATTTCGTTGTAAATTTTTTCTCTTTGGTCAATTTCAGTCGATTCAATTATTCCTTTAAGTTCCTGAATACGGGTAACTTCAGGATTTATATAATCAACTATTCTCTGTTTAAGATTATCCCCAAGTGCTCTGAGTTCATCATTCGAGAGTAATTTTACCTTTTCATATGCTGCTTTAATCTTCACTACATAAGGTTCAATTTCTTTTAGGTCTCTCTGAGCTTTATTACCAAATATTTTTTTCAGAATATCGTTAAATGCCATATTTTTTGTGTTTTATTACTTTATTGAATTAAATTTTATCGAAAATGACCTACAAAGATACTATTTTTTTTTAAGGGTAGGGGAGATGAAAGCATATTTTTCAGTATTTTTGGACCGAATTTAATCTTCATTAATAAATCAAAATTTTTATGCAACATAAATCAGCTTTTATATTATTTATTGTTCTTCCCGTTTTTTGTTTTCTTCCCAATTTATCTTCTCAAACAACAATTGCATACTGGAATTTTGATGC
>Ga0172371_10011703_pt1 | contig 11657 bp, 9 predicted proteins | sample Lak12m_FD_114543 | JGI IMG/M metagenome (GOLD analysis project Ga0172371, IMG submission 114543) | Freshwater microbial communities from Kabuno Bay, South-Kivu, Congo - kab_022012_12m | ecosystem: Environmental > Aquatic > Freshwater > Lake | place: Democratic Republic of the Congo: South-Kivu...
GAAAAACCATGTCCAGACATATCCACGGACAAGACCACATAACCTCGGCGAGCCAATTCGAGGGCTGTATTGGACATATAGTTCTTCTGGTTGTTCAAACCATGGAACATTAGAATTCCAGGCGCGGGAGTTGCGGCACTGGCAGTTTTTGGCGTATACAGATATGCGCTTAACACATAACTGTTTGTTTCATTGATTTTCAGTTCAGTGACAGTCGCCGCACCGGCTCCGGTATTGATCCATGAGCCAAGCAAGCTTCCTCCCAACATTAATACAAGAGCGATAATTAATATTGTCCAAGACTTTTGTTTCTTTTCCATTATTCTCTCCTTTAGTAATAGTAAAAATCAAATAGTGACGAATGGCGAAAGAATAATTTCCTCCTTTCCTTGGTATCAAAAAAGTTATTTCCGAAAAATGCTTGTAAATTCAAAAACACCTGTATTTGCCTGTTTCGCCAGGCAATTTTTAACAGCTTGATTGGTGGAGAACAAAACCATTTCTCGGACTGGAAATTTTTGAATCGATATAACCATGGCAGGGTTTATTGATTTCGATTCCAGAAAGAATTTTTATTACCGATTTTTATTATTGCAAAATAGGATTGGTGTGTATATCAGGGTGGTAACCCAATTTAAAGCAAGATTCCCTATATCAGGGAATCTTTTGGCGCATATACTGTACTCTATTGGAGTATATTAATTCTTTAACCATCCAATAGTGCGAGAGACTGCTTTATGCCAACCATGGTAGAGGGCTTCGCGTTCATCCTCCCCCAGATAAGGTTCAAATTGCCGGTCAAGTCGAACGAGTGAGCCAACTTCCTCTTTGGATTCCCAATATCCGGTTGCCAAACCGGCCAGAAAAGAAGCCCCCAGCACACTGCTTTCATAGATCACGGGCCGTTTTATCGGTATGCCCAAAATATCAGACAGAAACTGCATCAGAAAATCATTCTTCGATCCGCCCCCGCCGATATGAATCTCGGGGATCTGAGCGTTATAGCTTTTTTTAACCGCTTCAAATGAATCTCGAATTTGATAGGCCATGGCTTCCAGCGCGGCTCGAACAAGATGGTTTTTTGAAGTCCCTTGAGTAATTCCAAAAAATGAGCCCCGGGCATAGGCGTCTTCGTAAGGGCTGCCCAAACCAGCAAAAGCCGGGACAAAATAGACGCCCAAAGTATCAGGAACTCGATTGGCCAATACTTCTGCTTCTGCCGGGTCACGAATGAGTTCTAATTCATCCCTGAACCATTGAATGGCTGCACCGGAAGTATTCGTCCAGCTTCCAATCGCCCTGGTAATTTCGTCCTCCATAGACCAAAGAATGGGTGAATCCACACCATCCCCGATCGGATATAAGCGCTTTCCTGTGTTAAGGGTCAAGGATGAGCCTGTGCCAATATTGCACAACACCTGGCCCGGATTGAAACATGCCGCCCCAAAAACTGCAGAAAACTGGTCTCCGATATCGCCAGCGATTGGAAGCCTAGCTCCAAAAAACAGATCCGGGTCTGTATAAGCATAAACTTCACTGGAAGTATGTAATTCCGGCAAAATTTCGTATGGAATACCGAAATCTCGTAGAATATCGTCGTCATAGGTCAGGGTATGTGTATTGAACATAAGACTCAAACAAGCATTTGAAAGGTCCGTTACGTGGGCCGTGCCGCCGGAAAGTTTCCAAATCAGCCAGGTATCCACGGTACCAAAGAGTAACTCACCCCGGGCAACGCCTCGCTGAATCGACTTGTCATGATTAAGCAGCCAGCGGATTTTTGTGCCGGAGTTATTTTGGAAAATATGCGCACCGGTTTTGGATATCAATTCCTGCTCTTGAGCTGCCTTCAATTCTTCACACAACGGCATATTCCGGTCATCTTGCCAACTTATGGCTCGCCCTACTGCTTCTCCGGTGTTTTTATTCCAAAATATGGTCGTCATGAGCTGATTGCTGATCCCAACCGCATCGATATCCTCCGGAGTGATCCTGCTGTTCTTTAGTACTTCACTGACGGCTTTTAGAGTAGAAGCCAAGATTTCATCGGGATCCTGCTCAACCCAGCCAGGTTGGGGAAAATAAAGTTTGTTTATAACAGATTCGCTGGAAACAATCCTTGCGTCATGGTTAAAAATTACAGCCTTGGTGATCGTTGTTCCCTGGTCAATTCCCAAGATATATCTTGCCATTGGGTAATACTCCTTTTTTTATTCGATTGGGGAACTCTAAAAGCCTGGTTCAGTCATCCGAAGAATTCATTGCAAGACCCAGCTCAAGGCTGGTCCTGACCAAAGAGGCCACATTTTCAACCTCAAGTTTGCGCATTGCGTCTCTACGCTGTTTTTCAACAGTTTTAACGCTGACCTGAAGTTCTCCTGCGATCTCTTTTGTGGAAAAACCGGCAACTATTTTTTTTACAACTTCGCGTTCACGCGGAGATAAACGGTTAAGAGGATTTTGCTGTTGCTTATTATAAGAATGGGTATTCAAAATATGGGCAACACCCGAGCTTAAATAACCGCTTCCACGATTGGCAGCGCGAATGGCATCAATCAACTCATCACTTACCGCTTGTTTAAGGACGTACCCAAGCGCTCCCAATTCAAGAGCATGCTGTACCAGTGCTGTATCAGCATAAATGGATAGAATTACTACTTTTGGGCAGGGATCAAGTTTTTGCAGGTTTTTCATAACCTCAATCCCATCCATCTGAGGCATGGACATATCCAAGACTACTACATCTGGGTGAAGGTCGTTCACCAACTGAAGCGTATCTACCCCATTTTCTGCCTGACCAACAATATTGAAATCATTTGCTTGTTCAAGTAATCTGCAAATGCCTTCCCTTACTATATGAAAATCTTCCGCCACGACAATTCGAATCATTTTAATACTCTCTTTATTTTTCTGCGGACTGGAATGGATCCGCTTAATCTCGTTCCCTTTTCGGGAGCAGAATCAACCTCAAAACAGCCATTAAGAATCACGAACCTTTCGCGGATGCCCCGGAATCCAACCCCTTCCGTGATCTCTTCCGCTTTAAATCCGACGCCATCATCTTCTATGGATATATTAATATCTCCATCTGAATAGTCAAGGTTCACCCATACCGACGTTGCCCTGGCATGTTTAACCACATTGTTCAATCCTTCCTGAACGAAGCGGTAGATCGTGGATTCCTGGTTTTCCAACAATTCGGGGATTTCCTCCTGACAGCTCAAGTCGATCTTTATACCATTTGCTTCTTCCACCGATGTACACAACGCTTCCAAGACCTTGGGTAAAGAGACTTTACTCAATGAAGGAGGATAAAGCTGGAAGAAAATCTGCCTCAGGTGCTTAATGATTATCTCCAGGTTCCTGGAGGCGCTGTTAATCTCCTCTAAATCGACTTTTTGATCCTTTTTCACAATTTCTTTCAGCGCGCGGAGTTGCAGCAGCAATGCCGTCATGCGTTGTCCAATTTCATCATGCAAATCTCGTGAAATGCGATGCCGCTCATCCTCCTGCGCTGTGGCGAGTTCAAGAAGCGTTTTTTTTAATTGTTCTTCGGCATGGGTTTGGTTTGTTACGTCAGTGGTAAAAAACCCCAATGAATCGTTCTGGCCGTCTTCATCGGAAAAAACCGAGATCTTTGTCAGGTACCAGCGACCACCGTCTTTGAATTTTATCGACTGGGGTTGTTTTGAAGTGCAGACCTGGTTGATAATCAGCTTCAATCGGCTTCTTTGCTGTTTGGATAATACATCCCAAATTGGCTTGCCGATAAGATCGGGGACTTCAGCAAAACGACTTTGAAGAGCGATTTTGTTCGCATATAGTATTTTTCCGGATATATCAGATAAAAGGATGCTTTCCGTACAGGTATTTAGAATCTGCGAAGACGTTTCTTCTATCAACCCAGGGCCTTTATTTTCAAAGGATGCAAATCCTGAAATATCCATCGGTTTTTCTCATTGAACGTATACGGTTTTGCATGTATTGTACACGTTTTCATTGAGTGTTATTCGAGCAAGTGTCGTGCGCGAATCAAACCTGATGGTTAAAAAAGTGAAATTCAGTCGGATTTTATTAAAACTCCTTGGGAAAAATATACAAAACCTCGCTCACGAGTGAACTGTACTCCTTAAGAAAAAAATGGGGGCGGAAGAACATCTTTTACATGCAGCTAGCCATACGAAAATTGGACTGTAGACAGTTCTAAAAGGGTAAGATCCAAAAAGCACAAAAAACAAGATTGTCTAAAATAATCCGCTAACGTTGACGGACGCAGAACCCTATGCTAATATGAAAGTGTTTTCATTAAAGCGAGCGGGAAGTTTGTTATGAATAATGGGAAAAAAGTTCCAACGATTTTTGACGTTGCGGCAGTCTCTGGTGTCAGCATTTCCACCATATCCCGTGTAATTAATACGCCGGAAAAAGTTAACCTGAACACTCGACAAAAAGTCTATGAGGCCATCGATAAATTGGGGTTTGTGCCGCAGGCTGAAGCGCGAGCCCGCGCCTTGCGTTTTTCGGGAAGAATTGGTGTGATCACCCCCTTTTTTACCGCCCCGTCTTTTGTGCAAAGGCTGCGCGGAATTGCAGCTTCATTATCCAAAGAAAACTATGATCTGGTAGTCTATACGGTTGATTCAAATAATCGTTTGCAAAGTTATCTTTCTTCGCTTCCACTTACCGGGAACCTTGATGGACTTGTGATATTGTCCCTCCCGGTTGCTGAAGAAGATGTGAAGCGACTGGTTGAACACAAATTACCTACTGTATTAATAGAATTTCCGCATCCACTTTTAAATAGCGTCGAGATCAATGATGTTGAGGGTGGAAGAATTGCTGCTGAATATTTGTTAAAAAAAGGACATAAAAGGATTGCTTTTCTTGGGGATACGGATCTACCGGAATATTCCATCCACCCTGTCAGCTTACGATTAAAAGGGTTTCGTCAAGCATTAAAAAATGCGAATATTGAATGTCCAAAAGAGTTTGTGCGATTGGCCCCTTACGACCAGGAACAAGCCCGCAGGATAGCCAAGGAATTCATCGATATGCCAAACCCGCCAACAGCGATTTTTGCTGCAACGGATTATCAGGCGTTGGGTGTTCTAAAAGCTGCCCGCCAGCTTAATATTAAAGTGCCCGATCAACTTGCTTTGATCGGGTTCGATGATCTTGATATGGCTGAATATGAAGATTTGACAACCATTCGACAACATCTTGATGAATCCGGACGGATTTCAATCGAAATTTTGTTATCACATCTTGCGGATTATTCCCGCCCGGTTAAGCATATTACGCTCCCCCTGACTGTAGTTGAAAGATTGACAGCATAAGGAACTGCTTATTGCTTTTTGCTTTGGAATGTGTTACCCTCTTTTTGAAAGTGTTTTCATGCAAACATTTTACCTTTTTCCCCAATTTGGATTTATGTCTACTTAATTCAGTTCTGGATAAATAATTTGAGGAGGTGAAATACTTCACAAATCAAAAAAATGTTCCTCACCCATATGTAGATGAAAAAACTAAAAGGAGAAGAATATGAAAAACAAGGTTTTACAGATACTTGGCTTGCTTCTAATAGGCACCTTACTTTTAACTGCTTGTAAACCTGCAGCTACTGCAGCCCCGACCGTTGAAGCAACGGCAGCAGCAACTGAAGCGCCGGCAGCAGCAACCACTGCCGCCCCTACCGAAGCGCCTGCGGCCACTACCCCCAACTGCGGTACGGATCCAATTGTGCTGAAGGCAACCTTCGAAACCGGCTTTGATCTACCCTTCAAGCTTTCTGAAGAGTTCACCAAGCAGTACCCGAACGTCACATGGGATATCAGCCAGGACCAGTTTGCGAATCTGATCACTTCGACGCCGCTGGTGCTCGCGAGTGACAACGCGCCGGATCTTCTCCGGTTGCCGACGATGGTTTCGTTTGCCAAGGATGGATTACTCTTAGACCTTGATCCTTATGCTACGGCGTTTGGCTGGGATAAATGGCCCGTGCCTCAACTCAACCAGAACCGTATTGATGCCGATGGCGTTCGCGGTTCAGGAAAACTTTACGCCATGGGTCTCAACTATAGCCTGACCGGTGTATTCTATAACAAGACTCTTGCAGCACAGATCGGGATGACCGAACCTCCAAAGACAGTTGCTGAATTCGAGGATTTGCTTGCCAAAGCCAAAGCTGCCGGACTTCAGCCGATCATGATGTGGGGCAGCGCCAAGAGTGGTATGGGGCTTGCCTTCCCGCTTCAACAACTGATGGCCGCTTATGGGCCTGTTGGACCGATCAATGAATGGATCTTCGGAAAAGCCGGTGCGACAATTGATACTCCAACCAACCTCATTGCTGCCCAGCATTTGGAAGATTGGATCAAGGCTGGTTATTTCCCTGCTGACATCAATGCGATCGAGTATACGGATGCTGCCGCCCGCTTCGGTAAAGGTGAGGGTGTTTTCACCTTCAACGGTGATTGGCAGAATGCCGGTTATGATACGGATCTGCCCGGAAAAGTCGGTTTCTTCTTGATGCCGCCTGCTGAAGCCGGTGGGGGCTATGCAGCCATGTCTGCTCCATTGACTTTTGGTATTGCAGCCACAGCAAAGCACCCGGATTGCGCGGCATTCTTCCTGAACTGGGTTGCCACGAACCCCACAGCGCGTCAGATTGACGTCACTGTCGGCGGCTCCAACCCCGGCGGACCGGCGGATGCCACGATGCCTGATGTTGCAGCCGGCTCAGTTACTGCCGAGACGCTCGCTGCCGGCCCCGTGATGGGTGCAGATGGTGGCGCAATGGACTTCATCGCCAATGCGACCAGCTCAATCTTTGCTCAAGGTTGGACTCCTGAGCTTCAAAAGATGGTTGGTGGTCAGCAAGACGCGGCCGGTCTCCTCAAAGCCGTTCAAGCAGAGTATCTGCGGGAATTGGCTCAATAAAATGTGGTGAGGGCCGCAGGGAAGATACCTGCGCCTGCCAGTTCGTGACTTAGACGATGACACCAGATAATCAACCTGCGACCCTCTCTGTTTCCAGGCGGACCCGTACTAAAAACCGGGTCCGCCGGGATGTCTTTGTTGGCTGGATGTACGTTCTGCCCGCGCTGTTCATGTACGCGGTCTTCGTACTCGTGCCTTTCTTATTAACCATATTCTATTCATTCCATCGCTGGAACGGTGTTGGCCCGATGACTTGGGTTGGATTGAAGAACTATGCGACAGTATTTACGGTGCCTGACCTGATTGGGACCATCTTCCATGCCTTCTGGCTGGTTGTGTGGTTCAGTTTCATACCGGTAGGCCTCGGTCTTGTGGTCGCAAGCGTGATCAATCGCATTGCGCAAGGAAAATTCGGCGAAGTTGCCCGGACTTTTTTGTTCCTGCCCTATGTTATCCCGCTCATTGCCGCCGGTATCATTTGGGGTTGGCTGTTTTCACTTTCGGGTCTGATCAACCAGTTCCTCAGTTTAATCGGTCTCGGTTCGATCACCCGTGCCTGGTTGGGTGATTTCAACTGGGCGCTTTCAGCCGTCGGGATCATTGGGATCTGGGTACTACTCGGTTTTTGTACAGTCCTACTCTCGACCGGTATATCGAAGATCGATCCTGCCCTCTATGAGGCGGCCAGGATAGATGGTTCCGATTGGTTCAGTGAATTTTTTGCGATCACTATTCCCCTTCTCAAACAGGAGATCAGTGTTTGTTTGACCGTTACTGTGATCCTGGCGCTTGCCACATTTGATATCGTATATGTTGCAACAGCCGGCGGACCGGGCAACGCGACATCGGTCCCCGGACTTCAGATCTACATCCTTGCTTTTGCCCAACGAAATATTGGTGTGGCTTCTGCACTGGCAGTCTTGCTCATGCTTCTCGTTATCGTGATCATCCTGCCGATCCAACGCCTGAACAGGGAGTCGAAGATATGAAGATTGGACGCGGTGAACTCTTTACAGGACGGGCGTTGCTTGTTGTATTGATGGTATTCACAGTCTTGCCCTTTATTAGCATTTTCATGACTGCGCTCCATCCCTCAGGGACTGTCCCCGGTGGACTTGATTGGCCCGCGCATCCGCAATGGAACAATTTTGTGGAAGCTTTCAAAGTGGCAAACATGAGCACCCTGATCGTATCCAGCGTACGCATCGTGCTGATGGTCGTGCCAATAGCGCTTGTCATTTCAACGATGGCCGGATTCGCCATCGGGCTGCTGAGGATCCCGGGCTCAGGTCTGCTGCTGACTCTGTTCGTATTCGGATTGACGCTCCCATTTCAAGGAATTATCATCCCCATTTACATTCTGGAGCGGGCGCTGCATATCTATAACACCAAGGTCGCGATCGCGCTGCCATTGATCGCCTTGTATATGCCTTTTGGCGTTTTCTGGATGCGCGCCCATTTCGTCAATATGCCAATCGAAATCTCAGAGGCGGCTCGCGTCGACGGCGCCACCATTTGGAATCTTTTCAGGAGAATCCATCTGCCGCTCGCCCAGGCGCCAATTGCCTCACTTGGGATCCTTATGTCCATTTGGACGTGGAACCAATTTCTCCTTGCGCTTGTGCTTGTCGAAGATCCGACGCAGAGAACGATGGCGGGCGCCCTGGGAGCCTTCCAGGGTCACTATGCCACCAATGTTCCCCTGCTTTGCGCCGGCACAATCATCATCCTGGTGCCCACCCTCCTCGTGTTTGTGCTCTTCCAGCGCCAGATTATTAAGGCTCTGCTCCAGGGTGCAGTCAAGGGATGATTTGTAAATATTGATTCCTTATTACCCAATGCAAGATGGGTATTTTTTGACATAAAAAAAATGAGAGACCAAGATGAAGGGTGATATTTTATTGTTACAGGAAAGACATGAATTAGCCGCGCGTGCTATTGTCACTGATATTATTGACCAAATAAACAAAAAGGGGACAAAATTCATTATCACGGTCGCCGGAGAATCCGGAAGCGGTAAATCCGAGATTGCGCTGGCTATTTCAAATGAACTGGAAAAATATGGGGTTAAGTCAACGATTTTAGGACAGGATGATTATTTTTTTCTTCCCCCAAAACTGAACAGCGAAAAAAGGCGAGAGGACCCAGACTGGCTTGGGCCTCATGTCGAAGTTAACTTTATGCTTCTTGAACAAAATATACTCGATGCGATTAAAGGTAAGTCCGAGATCGAAAAACCGATCATTGATTACAACGCCAATAAAATAGAATCACTGAAATTAAGCCTGAATGGCGTTAAGGTTGTTATTGTTGAGGGTACGTATACTTCACTCTTAAGACATGTGGATAAAAAGATATTTATTGCCAGGGATTGGATGAAAACCCTGGAAGACCGAAGAAAACGCAATCGCGGGAATGAGGTAAACGATCCGTTTACCGAACAGATATTGGCCGTTGAACATAAGATCATTGCAGGTCACAAACAACTCGCGGATTTTATTGTTTCCGATGAGTACAAAGTGATCAGTGTTGAATAGGATTCCTGATTAATGGTAAAGAACCAGGTTCAGTTAATTACTTATCCGGATTCTTTGGGGGGCGACTTAAAGAAGCTGGATTTTGTTCTGGAAAAATATTTCCACGACTTGTTTACGGGCGGGATCCATATTTTGCCTCCTTTTCCATCGTCCGGGGATCGTGGATTTGCGCCGCTAACATATCTGGAGATAGAGCCGCAATTTGGAACCTGGGAGGATATTAAGAAAATCGGCGAAAAACATGCCATACTATTGGATTTAATGGTTAACCATATTTCAGCCAGGTCTTCCTATTTTCAGGACTTCTTAAAAAATGGCAATGAGTCGGAATTTGCCGACCTTTTCATTCCGATTACGAAAATTTGGCCGGATGGCCAGCCTCTTCAGGAAGATATTGACAAGATCTTTCTTCGAAGAGAGAAGCCGTTTTCAGAATTTATGATTGAGAAGACGGGTGAGATCGAAAGAATCTGGACCACTTTCGGCAAGACAACACCATCGGAACAAATTGATTTGGATATAAATTCTCCAATAACGTTTGAATTGTTGAAGAAATTTATCTCCAATTTTAGCCGAAATAACGTCAGGATCATACGACTGGACGCTGTGGGATACGTTATAAAAAAACGCGGAACATCATGCTTCTTTATTGAACCCGAAATCTACAATTTTTTGGAATGGATCAGTAAATTGGCGCATTCTTTGAATATTGAGATTCTGCCTGAAATCCATGCTGAATATCATACACAATTTAAATTAGCCAAAGCGGGATACTGGATCTATGATTTCATTCTTCCTTATACGATCCTTGAAACATTAATTACAAGGTCAAGCAGTCGTCTCAAAGAGTATTTAAAAATAAGGCCTCATAATCAATTTACAATGCTGGATTGCCATGACGGTGTACCCATAAAACCCGATTTGGATGGTTTGTATCAAAGGAAAAATGCGCAAGAAGTTGTTGACCAGTGTGTTAATAACGGGAGTAATTTAAGTCTAATCCTCTCTGATGCCCATAAAGATCAAGATGGATTCGATGTCCACCAGATCAGAGGTACTTATTATTCGATGCTGGAGTGTAATGATTCCGCATATTTAATTGCACGGGCCATTCAATTCTTCACCCCCGGCATTCCACAAGTGTATTATGTCGGTCTGTTGGCAGGGAAAAATGACATGGAGGCCGTCGAAAGAACGGGTGAAGGGCGGGAAATCAACCGGCATAATTATTCACTTGAAGAAATCGGTCGGGAAGTGGAACGGGACGTTGTTAAAAAATTGATCGAGTTGATAAGGTTAAGGAATAGACACCCTGCCTTTAATGGGGAATTTAGTGTGGAAGCTAGTAATGATGACAGCATAAGATTGGTTTGGAAAAATCAGGGCGCCTATGCCAGATTGGATGTGGACTTAAACCGATTAACGGGCAAAATCACCTCCTTTGACCCACAATCAAAGATCGTTCGCAATTATTCCTTATAAGAAATGATGAAGGGGTAAAGACACATTAATAATTGATTGAGCAGGTGACCAGATTGATGCCTGCCGGCAGGAGAAGAAGAACGGATGCCATTAACCTTTGATTTTCCACTTGAGGAGTTAAAAACCTACCGCGGGATTAACCCGCGGCCTCGTGATTTTGACGAATATTGGGAAAAAGGCTTGCAAGAAATGAGATCCACCGATCCGCAGATTGAAATGATCCCGGCCGATTTTCAAGCCCCGGGAGTGGAGTGTTATCACCTGTATTTTACAGGTGTGGGCGGAGCGAGGGTGCACGCCAAATTGTTACGCCCCGCAAATGCCGAAAAACCTCATCCGGCTGTCTTGATGTTCCACGGATATACCGGAAATGCAGGAGATTGGTTTGATAAACTTGCCTACGTTGCCCAGGGGTTTAGCGTTGCTGCCATGGATTGCCGCGGCCAGGGAGGACTTTCTGAAGATAATGGGGTCGTCCTTGGAAACACGTACCACGGACAGATCATCCGCGGATTGGAAGACGCGATGCACGGTAAGCCTGAGAAACTTCTCTTTCGGCAAATATTCTTGGATACCGCCCAACTGGCGAAAATCATAATGGAAATGCCGGATGTCGACCCAGACAGGGTCGGTGTAACCGGAGGCAGTCAAGGAGGGGCGTTGACCGTGGCGTGCGTCGCACTGGAACCGCGCATCAAA